>JGI24022J15233_10000971_pt1 | contig 21733 bp, 8 predicted proteins | sample Ectturendosymbi2_FD_15233 | JGI IMG/M metagenome (IMG submission 15233)
TTTTGCTATGCACTGAGGATGATAACAGTAGTTATCGAAACGTTTGCAAGATGTCAGTTGTATCGTTTGCTTTGGCCGTAATATTTATTATAAATCCACTCTCTGTAGCAAAATCTTTGAACACGCGTTGAGTAAGTGGGATGCAAATAACTTTGGGTGGATGAACTTAAATACAAGATCAACCATTGCGAAGAATTGATAAGAAGATTGCAAGTTGTGTCATGATAGCATTAGCAGCTCCGCGATAAAGTAAGTAACTATTATAGAGGTGATAAGAACACCACAAGCTACGAAAATGCTGCATCACCTTCTCGAAAAGCAATGCGCAGTTGCCAAGTTTAAAGCGTAATATTGACGGGAACATCACGGAATTAGGGGATCAGAACGTCCGTTCTTTCGGATATGTGCCTCTGAAAGGTGATAATATCAACTGTCTGTCTACTGCCAGTGACAAAAGCGTCGACATTGTTCGGCAGTGTAAAAGTCATGTCTCCTACAAAGCGTGACGCGACTTACCGGTACTTGGAAGGGTTCTTGCTTTACAACACAGAAACGGAACTCCAACTCCAATGCGATATTTTTTCCTGCTATTGCTTCATTACAGTGGATTTAACCAAGATGATGAAGCTGCTGTACGGCGAGCGAGCAGATTTACCGAAAAATTAGCTATTTTTGCTACTTTGTACTTAAATCACATGTTTTGCGACTTAACCTTAGAAACAGAAAACCTTTCATGCAAAAGATGCTGCCACTGGTGGAAGCTTTCACAAAAAACTACATTCTCAGGATTGCAATTTATAAAACAGTCGTTTTTTGGTTCATCCCAAAAAAATGAGTTGGGAACGTCATCGAATTTCCAGCTTATACATGAAAGAGCCAAAAACTCTAATGCTGGATCTGCAAATTCTCATGCGTACGTTATGCTAACACTTGCGATTTACCGGTAAAGCTGGGATGACGGTGTCCACTGGGATTGGTTCTTCTGTGCCGCTTTCTGCAAACAACAACATATGATAGGCAAGAAGCTTCACAAACTGAAGATGTCAGGATGTAAGTCTATACCTATTCAAGCCGAAGTTATTACTGCTTGATGACAAATGCATATGAAGCATGTTAGGCTGTCTGTCTGCTGCAATTTGTTTTGACTGCCGCATGCATGCCACACAAAGCGAGGTCGTCAGCCGAGAACGCAGTGTGAAACCAATGTTCGATCGAATTACTGCGTCCCAGAACACGTCTGGCATGGTTCAGTGCTAGGCAATTTCAACTGAACTCAAAAACATAGCAATGGGAGACAGGTCAAGTAGCGAGGCAGGCCTTGCGAACGTGAAAAAATTTTCTTGCCTTCCGACAGCTTCCGATGCGACAGTTAGTCCATTACTAGCCGTGGTTAGGCAGTTAAGCCATGGGGAGAAACAAGGCAATGCAGCAAAGGCGTACACTGTTGTTCTTAACAACAGAAATCTACACTGCACACTACAGTTCACGTGGAATTCTTTTTGATGCATGTCGTCGTACGCATCGCACGAGACGGTACCAACCTTCCACGTTCGTGACTCGTCTTCTTCCCAATCTTCCTGCTTCGTTCAAAGCCAGCATGGCAGCGCTCAGCTCTGCTTTCGTTTGTGGAGCTAAGCCCTTGAACTCAACTTCGACAATAGCCCTGGTTTCTCTGCCTCTTATATCGGATCCAGGCTCGAACTTGCGAACAGTTATCATGAAATCGTCTTGTAAGGCCCCCATCTCGGTGGCGATGTATGTTGAAAGCTGTGGTTAAAAAAAAGTAGTTGACGAACACTTCGCATGAAGAAAACGAAACCTGAAAAACTCTCGGTGGGATTAGATTTCCATTTTAACGGCTTCTGAAAAACGTCAGGATAAATCCAAGGCCGGCACTGTAGTAGGACGTGCTTCTGTCCGGATCGAGAAAAAGCAAGTAAGGGATTAGGACCAGACTCTGACCTATTCAATGCACATTCTTCGAATAATATGGAAATGTCCGCTGTAGATGCAGTACGTTTTCCTTTACTGTCACTTTGTTTGGTAGGCAATATACAGCACTGCTGTTATTGCTGAATAGATTAGTATAGGTCTAATCGAACGCGTTTACAAAAACTGTCGTTTTACTACGCCTCTGTTGGCCAGCCAAAGGTTCAAAGCTGTGCAGTACGTTGTGCCTCAGTCAAGGAGATCATCAAACTAGCCTTGATCCGCGTTTGTTTTCACATATGTGCCAGCGCACCGACGCCAGAATCATGCGCAGTATTAACACTGGGTTGTACTCATGTGGGCATCTTTAACAGCTTAGATCAGCGTTTCTGAAACATTTGTGGGTCACGGACCCCTAGTAGATCCTAATAAAGTTTACGGATCCCTCACGAAGAAACGTTGCAATAAATATTTGAAACTAGGTCTTAATCATCGTGATAGTAATCGAAATGTCTGCAAAGCCTATTATTAATCCTTTCGAAAGGTCAGTGCAGAGCCTATTGACCCTGTAAATAACCTTCATGGACCCCTTAAATCACATTCACGGATTCCTTAGGGGTTTACAGACACCAGGTTAAGAATCCGTGGTTTAGAGCATTTGCCCATATGAGTTAGTCGGAAAGTTAATGGAACTGTAGTCAACAACACTTGCTTTGACAGGAATACGAACTAAATAAATGATACGAAAAAAATATACCAAAAATGTGACGAAAACGTGCACAAAAGTAAAGGAAAAATATGTTTCTGACTAAAGATATCACAACCGTTTAAAAATATTGGCACTGAATAATCAGACATCCGCGGAATCTGATGTTTCTTTTCTGCAAAAACATTCATGTACAGGTAGATAAAACTTTGTATTGGGCAATTTCTTTTAGCAAGGCTTCAATTAGTATTTTTTGAATCAAATAAAACTGCTGAATAAAGAAATAACAGAAGTTGTTTGAACCTGCATTTGTTTGAAAGTTGTGATTCCTAGTTCACTTATTTGATCTGTGTTTTATGTGGTACGTGTAACTGCTTGAAGGATTTGGCAATCGCTGTTTGATTTTTCCAGTGGCGCAAAAAGCTAAGAATATAAAAAAAACATTCTAGGGAGGGGGAACTTCAAACGTCATTAAAAACCCACAAAATTAACAAATGCTTTCAGACGAAAATTCCCGAGAAGCGATTCCCACGTTAGCTGAGCATATAGCTGCAACTCTGAACACAACACAAATCACTAAATACACATCTTTTTGTGAAAACGTCACTGTGGATCCATTCATAAAGCTGGAAATCATAGAAGATTATATAGGCAAGTATTGAAACAAACATGATTTTTGACATAAACACAGCAACACAACTTCTTGCTCTTTGCCCTGTTGGTGACGTTGTAGTCTCCTTTCTTCATATTTTGGCCACAGCTCAGCGCAAAGTCTATAGCAGAAGAATTTAAATCGGGATAACCTTAGATCTGACCTTTAACCCTCGCGCTCCACTATTTATTCCCGACCATTTCTCGTTAGAACGGCGCCCCTGTTTACTAAAACATCTGCAGATAACTTTGTATCAGCCGCACATTGTTCCTCAACTCCAAGTAACATCATTTGTTTAATCAATTCAGGAAATGTTATTGGCTGATTTCACAAAAAGAAAAACATGTTCGACAGAAGGACGGTAACTGCTATTTTGCAGTTTACAGCAAAGAAGTGGCACCTTTTCGCGTTCGCATAGTTTGCTCAGAAACTAGTTGATAAAGCGAAGTTGCTTGCCCGAAGACCTTGCCGAGCGATTAAATTTGCTCCCATTGCAACGCTGCGAAAGCACGCAGCAAAATAACTGCACAAAGGCACTGTGTTTCTAATAAACGTATGTTCATAACTTGCGCCTTCGCTGCAAACACGCCAAGGGCGCTGCTTGAAGTGCTTCTTACAATCGACCTGGCTTCCGCTGCAAACCAGTGCCGTTGAATAGTCGTCGAATTAATTTTATTTACAAAGACTAAATTCCTTGGAAAAAAACACATATTGATGGCAATGAGGTCTCGATCAAGTTCTTGGCAAAACAGCCATAAAACACTCACTTACTGATCGCGTGATCTCATTCGCCAAGTTGCTAAACTTGCGAGAAGTTTCTTGCAATAACGCTGCTTTGAACTTTGATTTCAACGTAATAGCGTAGACACCTGCAAAACAATGGGCACTCTTCAGGCAAACAGCGCAAAAAAAACTAATCAAGGAGATAAAAACAACACCAATATTTCATCTGGATTCGTTTCAAACGTTCGAGAAAGTTTGGTAAATGCAAAGTTGGAGCGAGTCGAAATGGTGGGTCTTCCATGAAACGACGGAAACAAAGCCAACTGGGAACATTTCGTATGTAGCGAATTTGTATGAGAATATAAGTTACGCGTATACCCTGCATGTGTGAAAAATTGTTTGCCGTCTTTTCTAAACTTGAACAATCACAGGCGACATTCAGAGGATTTTGGCTTATTGTTTTCGTTGTTCCGTCGAGGTATGGAAGAAAACAGAAATAGTTGGCATACATTTTATGGAAACTTACATAAACCAATTCTGAAAGATGCCAACAAAACAATCACAGCAGTTCGTAAACGGAATGGAAGTTCATTGAGTAAGTGTTCACTGTACATTAAATTATTTCTACAGATTGGTTGTAAAAAGTCATGAAGCAGAGGTGTCGCACTTTTTGTGCCTTATTTGTGCGTTCAATTTTCTCGGCAGCCCAGTTTGAGTCGCTATAGTCTGCATGAAACTTCAAAATACTCAATCTAAACGCTTACGAATTAATATATCCACACACCGCGTCTCACGTCGCTACATCAATTTAGATTTTAATGAGAGTTCAAAAAGGACAATGCTATAAAACCGTGTCAACCATTCATCACTGTTGAAACGTTGCTTTTGCCGTAATTGATGCGTCAGTCTGCAGCAACAGAAATAAAGAGAAGCCTCAGGCGACGTCGCCAATCTCCCTACTGGTGATCAAACGCTAACAATCGTAAGGACGAATGGCGCCGGCATGCTTGCGAACCAACACGCAAAACCTTCATTGAAACTGCGACATCGTTCACTCAGAAACAAGCAGGGACGCGTATGCGAGCTTTCTACAAATGGACAAAAGAATATGACTTTTGCTTTCACTCAGGAGAAACTTAAAAGCAAGTTAAAGCTTTAAGTGCCCTCCACAAATTACGATGGATGACCAATTGCAGCCTGTGCCGCATGGTCTAGAACAGAATTTGGCTTAATGCAAGGATGAGCACATATAAGTGTACTATGTCACTAGTCCACATCACGATGTGCTGATTTCATCATAATATAATCTACACCACGGAAATATTAAATTGCTCATACCTTTTGCCGGTCCATCCTGCAAAATAAAAAGTGAACAACATTCATACGTAATCTCGTCATGTTATGCATTAACTTAAATCTTAATGCAATGTGTTTTTTTTTGGTATAAGCATCTAACAAAATAATCTTGATCATATTTGCGGATATTGGTGGAGAATCCATTTTTACGAAACGAACGTTACCACATGTTACCCTTGGTTTGATATTCGTGAAAACCGACTGTGTTCAGCCAAGCGATTTCGCCGTACATCAGAGCAGTCTGAAGTTTTCGACTAGCTCACGGATGTTGAAGCTCATCAACAATGAAATCAGAGATTTTAATCATAGCAACAATCTATGCTTTGGTCGCATTGACAACGATTCGTAACGACTGCATCTCGAAACGAAGTTAGCGACGGCAAAAAATGCATTTAAAATTTTGAAACTGTTATCGCTTTTGTTAATAAAATACTGTAAGTTTAACAAAATACTGTAAGTCACTGTATAGAAATCCAGGTGTGTCGTGGAATGTTATTTACTAGATATTAATGGACAGATCTGCTTTGGTTTCAATAGTGCCGGAGATCTTTGTCGATGTCGACACCGCTGTCGCAAAGTCAACATGGAACAATTACTTCTGCTTTTTTACAAAAAAAAATCTGTCAAAATCGTTTGTACCTGAGCAAGAGTAACTAGGAAAATTGTGATTTTGACTTTTCAGAAACGGATTGGGTCATGAATCATTTAAAACTATTTCGATAAATGCATTTTTAATATAACAAGGACGTGCAGGAAGGGGCTCCGGGCGGGCGTAAATATTCTGTGAGGATTAGCAAAGACTGAAAATATATAAAAACCAATGTTTTGCTGTTAGTTTTGTGACGAAACCAGATTTTGTATGATTTGATCCGAATTACTCTCTTACTACGCGCAGCTAGATTTCAGTAACTCCACGAAAACTTTTAATGGCATTCTCGCCTGCCCTGAGTGTTGTCATAGGTTTTTGTGCCCAGCACATGACTTACTTCTAGTACTACATTAACTTAAAAGCAGGAAGCAACCATCGTCCGTGTAATCCCTGCATGATTTTTTGTTCATCTACGAAAGAATAAGCTGCTGTTGAGCCACGTGAGGTAAGGAGGAGCTTCGACCCCATTTGGAATGACGCAATATTTCACGATCTAGCTCGAGCACCGCAAACTGGCGCGATCCCGCTTCAAAAAAAGGTCACGGGACAAAATAAAATATCTAATTGCGTTTTCAATTTTCTGCTACTTTTAAATTGTGGCTGTGATTTTCTCGAGTTTGTAGCTCTCCGTTTCATAAAATTTATGTGAAATAACCTGTAATGAAAACCCAAAGCATCCTGTAACTGAGCCGCCACTCTATTCTTTCTAAGCAACGGGTTCAGTGCTGCATTCGTTAAAGTTAATGCTTGAATATAATAATACTCTCTCTCGTAACAAGCACCATTTTCCATTTGAAAATAATGCTTTGGTTGGGCTTCGAAAAACATTACAAGGCGGGAATGTTCACAGTATTTGCAGGTTTTACTGTGTTTAGTTCTCCTACGAATAGTCCTTTGCAGATTTTTTCCATATTTTGTTTTATTTAATTCTACTGAAGACAGCACTTCTACAGCATTGCAGATTTTGTTCTGTATATTGTTGCTGAGAATAAATACCTACCATGACACGGTTTACTCTTGCAGTAGATCAAAGTCGTTTTAGCAAATATTTGGATTCATTCCAATAGATTATACATATGCCAACTCTACGAATAAAGTGAGGTCTACTTTGACAGTGGACACATCTTGATGTTGCTGTTTGAAGCATCTTGAGTTTGCCATTAAACAACTTGATGTGAAAGTACTTGAAATAATTAAAGTTCTTACAAGAACTGGTCGCACTACACACAGCAAATCCAAGCAATTGCCTCTGCGGAAGTAAACGCGATTCTTTGTTGACCACACCTCGTTCTTCAAGGCCATACGCTGCTTTACCTGCGTTCATTTCGAGTGACACGAGAATGTTTCCTAAACTGCGTTGGCTGTTTCACTGTAACACCTTCGGACACGAAAAAAATAATGCAAACGTGCGCTTATCAACCAGACACCTAATTTCAAATTAAAAAATGACACAGACAGCTATGAAATGACACAAAAATCTATAAATTACGAAAAAACGTGAAGTTGGATTCTGATTGGTACACTTTTCACAGTTGTTTTGCCAAGGTCTCGTACGATGTAAGATTCTTGAAAATCAAGGAGTTAGGTCTATGCAGTGACGATTTTGATTACAGATCAACTAAGGATTTAACACACGAATTATATGTGTCTTTGAGAGTTATGTTCAATTTAGTGGCTGAGGAAAGTTTTTCGAATAGTTTACGTAAACTGCCAAGGAGAAAGGCGGTGTAGTCTACAAAAGATCCTGTTTTCGATTTTGTACAAGAAACCTCCCTGTCCATTCGCCTACTGTATATCACTGGTTCTTAAACGGGAACCACTTGGCTCACCAAAGGATTTATTTCTCAACACTGGGAGGAAATTTGCTCAAGTGAGGAATAGGAGAGGAAAACAAATATTCTAAGTTTTATTTTTCTGTTCTAAGTTTTATTTTTCTGCTTCCGCAATATCTGTTCTTGGTAGCAATTCTAATGCTTTTTCTTGCGTGCGTGCTAGCTGCTGGCATATAATTAAATTATGTGCTTGGCTGCATATATAATTAATTCTCCACTTGTGATTAAATCATATTTTGTGATGTAGCATGATACAGCAGCAATAATTAAACTCCACATTTCGCTGCATTTCCAGATTGTCCTAACCTGCCTAGTTTGAGTTGTTAATGACAGGCAATTTTGTGATGTAACAGTGCTGTTGAGATAGTAGAAAGATGGAGAGAGAACGTGAGATTGTGGGTGTGTGCTGTGCAAAATATTTTCATTGTAGACACCAGTGTCTCAGTAAAAGCGTTGCTGATTTGTTTGAGAAAGTTAAATGAATTTGAAAAGTTTAGTACGATCTTGTTGGAATGACATTGCTTTTGAGGTGGATAGATGAAGGATTTTATTAACTTTTGCTGACACTTTGTTCTAAAGCAGAAGAAAAGTAGATTTGACTCTAAACTTTGCGATGTAAACTATTTTTCTTTTTCAATAGTGCAAAAACATTACCCAAAACATTCAGATCTACAATTCTGTAAAATTCCAAAACACACATTTTTAGAGAGTCTTGGGTTGATTTGTCAGATAAGCTTGCTATTTTGCAGTGAAACATAATTATTTTTGCAATACTCACCTCGGCGCTTGTCTTAGTGATTGATGTTGGGGAGAAAATGAACGTGCCTAAGGTTTGTTTGGGGCAATACGAAAAAAATACCTCAAGTACCGCTGGTGTGGACTCCAGAGTCACGTCATGGGCATTTCGATAAATACTTGGCTGATGGCTCTACATCAGAGCTAATGTGTTTGACCATCTTATGTCGGATAATATAAAATTTGTTGATGCAACATGAAGTAGATTCAGAAGCTGTAGTCCCAAAATCAAAACATGAATGAATCAAAAGCACATCTTAACATTTTCTTGTCACGCTTTTCTCCTGCCAGAGTGTTCTGCTGGCGCAACAGATTTATCAATTTGAAAAAAGCATCGATGTACTTTAATTCTCATCTGCCTCGCGAAAGATGAAGGCTAACCAAAAAACATTTGCTCTGTGATCTGCCATACGTTAGCAGTGAGTTTTATCTTCAAAAATTATTAGAATTCATACTTCTGTAATTGTTGCCAGTTGCGTGGGAACCAAGCCTATCGATCTATACTCTATAGTATAGGATAAAACAATGAAAAAATTGGCATTCACGCCTTGTCGCATACAAAGCTGCTTTCAAATCAATTAAATCATGGTTTCCGTGTGCAGATAGCTCAATAAGTGAGTTTAACCAACATTAGTATGGCAACGGTCTACGAGCACAAAACAATTTAATGCATGGATCTAGCACGTCTTGATATCGAAATTGTAAAAACGCTTTCAGGTTTGATTAATTTAGCTGCAGTGCTGCTCCGACATGATGACCCTCCCCTGACAATTTTAATGATGCGCTCGATTTTCTAGAAATGATGCAAAAATTTTTCCTCAATTACCAAAATATAAAATATTTTTAATTTTTTCAAAGTTGCTTTGGTCGGTGGTAGGGGGTTGTGGTCGACTGCAAACAGCAATTGTTATGAAAAAGTGTACTGTGAAAGTGAAATAAGTAAAATTTAAAAGATCTATGCAATTTTGTGGTGAAAACACCTCTGTTGCGGTTAAGTAGCCATAATCATAAACATATTAAAAAACAAATCAGTTTTTACAGGAAATTTTTAAAGACTAAGTGTACTGAGAAAGAATTTACAAAAATTTAAATAATCTCACGAAACAATGAGCGACAGGATATTTATTTATTTACCTCGGTGCACCCCGTTTTTTTCCGGGGCCTTTGGAGCAAAAGTAACCGCAAAACGTTTACATGTCAACTTTCCGTTGCCCTGTTTATACCGAATATCACATATAGTACAATAAAACTGAAATCAAGTTTGAAAGGAAATTGCAGTTAAAGTCCAGAAATCCAACTATTGTTTGATGTTATTCTTGAACCAAGTCTCGTAACCCTGAAATGTGAAGTAAGAAGAAAGAATAAAAAATGTTATTTGACATTCTTCTTAGCCAGCTTGAGGAAAAAACAAAAAGTTATGTAAATTTTCTCAGTGTTCGTCTTGATAAATCTCCTCCTTAGCATTTTCATCACCTGGGACAACGTTGGCTATTTTTTCAATGCACGCATGTGTGAAGTATGACTTTCTCACGCCTTCTGAAAAATCCAAGCGTCGTAGGCACAGCGAAACTAATAAATGAATTGTCTGCAGTTATCAATTAACTTCCCAGATTTGAGAAAATTATTACTGCGAGACAGCATCAAAAGCCATTGACATTTCCCTGATTTCTATTGAGATATACAGTAAAGCTTTTCAATAAAACTCTGCGATACATTTGTTTCATCAGTCTCGTACTGGTAGAGGTGCATTGCAAGATATGTACTAAAAATTAAGATACTTCATACCGGTAACCACGAGTTTTTAATGGGAGTTGAAACATTGCGATTCAAAAACTTGAGCTCACATGTGTTGGTTATCAACAACAAACAAATCAATCAGTGGCGTCTCCAGACGGGACGTTTAGGAGGCAAGTAGAAAATGGACCATGGGTCCGCAAATAGTGGGTCGCTCATGCTGATTTCACAAAGGAGCAAAAGACCTTAAAGACAAATATATTAACGTTCCAAAGCGTTTCACTGCGGCTAAGCAGTTTAGCGTTACGAAATATTTAGCACAGCAATGCCTCCACGTAAATGATGTTGTGGTACATTTGGTTCATGTTCGAATCTCGACCTATGCCTCTCCGGATGCCAAAGCACAAGGTTACACACTACTGCCTTTCTGCTTTTTCTTGTACATAACAACCGAATCAAACAACCTTAAACGACATTTGTCAGTGTTGGGAAAGCTTATCTCCTTTGTGGGACATTTTATGACCCATGGGAATTTTGGCGGACCATTGTTAGGCCTAGGGGGCTTGTAACTACAGAATATGCAATAACAAAAGGTCATTATGAATTGGTTGTCCTGTTGTATGTTGCATATTCCGTACATATAATACAATATATCTGCCGCTTTCGTTTTGCCTAATACAAAGTAGATATTGCTTTTCGAATGCTTGTTTCTTGTAAGTTTCGTTAACATCCCTTGAACTGTTATTTCACTTGACCGACTTCTAGAAAAATTACGGTTTGTTTATAATTGTGTGATGCATCACGTTCAACAAAAAAAGTACCGTAATTAAAAAAAATAAAAAAGATACTTATAAAGCTTAACAATGCTTCTTTTATAGTGTGCTGCTTTGCGGGTATCTGTTTGTTTTCATCATTACCAGAAAAAACGCAAAGCTCGTCAGAGCTAACCCATTCAACTTTGTCATTTTAAATAAAAGCAAACTTACACCTGAACCACCTTCGCCTGAGCCAGGATCTGAGTATGTATCGTATAAGTCGGTTGGCAGGAAACCATTTCGATCATCCGCTGAAAAACATTTGCATTATCCTTACATACAGCTGTCAAGCGAAGTACTAAGGATGACCATGAAGTTAGGGCAGTCAGCTGGTTCGTTTCATTATTAAGAACTTCGTTTGATACCGTTTGGAGGAAACGTAAGAACACCCTCGCACGGCGTTCAGTCGATGTGGAGAAATGAACCAGATCCACAGCGATTCACATTAGCCTTAAATGTGATTCATTGAGATGAACGATTTTTAATGGGAAAGGACAGCCGCGCAACAGCAATTACATTTGCTGGGAGATTTGAAGATGCTTTTGCAAGTCGCATAAATTTAAGCAAAACTTCGCCATTCAAATGTTTTTCCAATGAATAAACTCAAGCTTGCCGCCACAACCTGCCAACAAAACAAACATAACTGGATGGCAAGTCCGAAATAAGATACGAGTACCTGACTTGCAAACGAGTATCTAACCTACATTGCTTGCTTTTCCAATTTTTCGTTTGCATCTGATGTTTTGCGTAATGTCTTGCTATATGTCCAGTAGTATACTGTGCCGTATTTATTTTGGCTGTTTTTTTTACCTTTATCTAACTATAACAAAAAAAACTAACCTACAAGAAGACCTGCCACGTTTAAAACGCGTGATTCAATCAGATAAATGACCATATTTTCTCCCCACTAGCAGTATGACATAGAACTTAGCTGATAAGCCTAATGACCACGTGGATTCTGTGCTACATTTTGCTTAAAATCAATTAACCTCTGGTAGCTTCAGCACGAAAATGAGAATGTTATTTTGTGCTGGAAATAGCAAAAGCGGCAATATGATGCCGCGGCTAAAACAGCGTTTAAGAATAAAATAAGTCAATAAGGGTCTCCATAAGAAACGTTTTCAACTTACATTCGAATTCGTAATTGTCTGCATACTCGATTTGCCCTGAGACGTGGCTGAGAAGTGACAGTATTCCGACCAGCTTGAGCAGCATTCTTCACTTAGTTGTTCCAGCAACAAGGCTTGGCTGCGATAATTTCTTATGCAAGCTAATCACAGTGCCTTCCCTACCTTAGGCAGAAAATGAAACTGAAGTTTGTCACAGCACAAAACGTTATTACAGTCACCAGATTAAATCCACACAACTTCACCCTGCGAATGTACTGTAAATAGCGACCACGGCCGTGTACAGAGCAGACAGGAAATTATGCTAACCACTTTGCTTTATCCGACATCTCCTGGTCCTACCTAGAAAATATATTTTCGCTACGACGCCTCCGGTGCAGGTACGTACCTATTAGTTTTACTAGATGGCCTTGCCAGAGCAATTCTAACAGCGAATGATTTTCAAAAAGCATCTGCTAATACGCTATTGCCCATTGCTGTCCAGGCACATCTGGTCTGCAGGCATTCCATCACATAAAACGTTAATCATTTTTAAGTCGCTCCTGTTAGGAAACACAAGTTCTGGCAATTGTCAGAAGGAAGCCGTTTGCCGGCCAGACGTGCCGTCGCGGCTACCGAAGAAAGCCCTTTTTTCAAGCGCCTGATGCCCTTGAGAGCACAGTCTCAGCTACTTCTCCGTGTGGCCTGCATGTTTGCAAGTTCCCAACCGGATCACATTACTTAGCAGCCGGCACAATACTTTGAGCAGCAAAGAGATAGTGAAGACAACAGAAAATGCCGGGTGTAATGAAGTGGAAAGCCGAACTATTGCTAACGGCTGTCGCGTAAGGAAACCGTTCGGCGCACTGAATCGTGTCTTCCACCTTAGTTGAGCGAAGCTTCATAATTGCTCGAAAACTTCAATGCATATCCTTCTTTGATCCTTAAAACAGCTTAGAGCTTCATTATAACATGAAACACCATAGGAAACCGTACAATCACTCTTCGAATGATCGTGTCGAAAACAAAGTGAATTTTGTCATAAACTTGGCAAACCGTGGTGGAAGTAAATACCTGTGCCTTCTGCACGTCATTTAAAAGCAGATAGGACAAAACACGAACTACATCTATTTCAACTGTTTTTTGCATTTTGAAAACCTTGTTCAACAACGAAACAAGCCAGAAATATTATGACTAAGAAGAGTGCTGCTGCGATAAAATGAGGCAAACACCGTCTGGCTGATTGAAACTGATCCGATATGCTCTATTTAATGCGTAGTAGTTAAAAAAAACTAGAGTGAACACTGACTTTTCACAAACTCTCAAACCAGCCATTTTATGTCCATGTACAGTTTGTCGCAACGCTTAATTGCAACTATGGTTAATTCAAGGGCAAACTTAATTAGAAAACGACAAACGTTCCACTAACATCTGCTAAAAGTTAGGCTTTGAAGGTCGTTTCCCCCTGAAAATTTTACAAGTGACAAAACGTTTGAGTTCTGAATATCCCCTTTAATACTTCGGTGCTTGAAACATTAAAAATGTTTTTGCTTAACAAAGTTTCTCAGGATTAGTTCCACTAAAACAACAAAAAGCGTTATAGCCTGTTCTAAAAAGAATACGTTATCCCAAGCGTGATGTTACAGGAATTGAAAGGCTNTTTTGCAGCATCTCGGAGAAGAATCTTTTGCAAAATCAACAGTGTGGGACAACAAATCTCGTAGACATGGAAGGAAGCAACAGTTTGTGTGCTAGTGTGGTTATTTGTGTTAATGGCTCGTTCAAAACTTTGCAAGATATACAGTGTTTTACTTGGATCACAAATAACCATATCTAAGGAGTAATGAAGAGACATTTTGATGGGCAACTACCGTACGCGCAGAAATTATAATAAACTTTCCATCTCGCCGGATAGAAATACTGTACGTCTAAATAGACTGTTAAAGATAGGCTTACTTGACCTTAGTTGTGGTGAAATCTATGTATGTTGATAGAGCTTTCTAACTGGATTAAATTTATAGTCAAGAAAAACAATGGTTTTTGCAAGAAAAATTGTGGTTTAAACTTTTTTCCATGCATTACCTTAAAATGCCGAGAAGCGCGATACGAGGACTGATTTGTTCAGCAATTATTCAGACCTGAGTTCATTGCGGTTGGTCATTAAACACTGGATCATGTACTTTGAGCGAATTTGTTGTATTTTTAGATTCATATCACCTTAAAAAAAAATTTTCCAGATTTTTTTTCCATTTATTAAAACTTCGAAAGGAGATCTTCTAAGCGGGTCGTTTTATTGCTATTTGCTTTTGCATATTTGTCAAATAAACGCAAAACTCAAGCGTGATGCTCAGAGTCAGACCACTGATGTAGGTAAACGTAGTGAAGTAAAAATAGTACAAAGGGACATAAAACCGGAAAGTTTTTGGTTTTAGCATTTAAACTCCTTTTAGGGATTTTGTGTAAATTACAGGTATGTTATTGAGCTTTCGCTAAATCGTTGCTGAGCTCTGTAGTTTTTGTGCTTGCCCAAACAAAGCTATATTAAATCAAATTAAAGCTTCAATAGGAAACATTGTTGCATGTACGCTCCGTGGTCTTATAATCAGCAACCGAAGCATTGTTCAATCTATGCGTTACTCAGGGAAACAGCATCAGCATTGCGGCAGCACAGTTGCCATTGTAACTTTTCTTCCCATAACTCTGACTTGGACTTTCTTCTGCATTTCTCAGTGTTTATAGATCAAACGAATTAAACTATGACGTAAAAGCACTAGAATAAGCCTTTAAAGAAATCATAAAATTTTTCGGGAACTTTCCTCAAAGAGAGCATTTTTTTATTTCCTTCCAGTTCAAGTTGTTGGAAAGTTAATCCAGTCTAACTCCATGTACTGTAGATTATAATCTGCATTATTTATTTGGTTTCAATTTTTACTTCTGATAGTAAAATAGTACTTCACTGGGAGTGAGATAAAGATGACAAGCATGTAAAGTTGCTGTTTGTATGCTGCATTCTAAAGGGGATTTAGCGAATTCAACTAGCAAAAGTACCTTGGGGAGAAGAAAAATCCTGACGCTTAGCGGTGCTCTTTTTCCTATTAAATTTTGAGCAAAAAAGGTCGTTCTCTTTAGTTTGAAGTGGTATAATGAAATTTCACCATTTTGGCCCCTCTGGAAACTCGTTGGCTACCCTAGGAAAAATCCACTACTGGACCCACCCCTGAAAAAAATCCTTCCGACGCCCATGGCCCAAGCATTTCTTGTGTGGCTGCTTCCTTGTATAAGACCATTTACTAGGATGTGCATTTCAGATTCTGTGTGCCAACTACCGGTAACACGCATTGCAACACATTCAAATCTAAACCAGAGTTTGCGGTGTTCGATGTCATGAAACATAAGTTTAATGTTTCAGCACTTCATTATGATTTTTATTTTGGACATTTGTTTTGCCATTCTCTATTTTATATAGAATATTCTGCAGTGTCGTTTCGACGACTTGAATTTGCAGAGTTTAATGATTTCGTTGATTTTATCCTAATCTCTCTATCTCAATCACTGTCTATCGTAAGGAATCTTTTCACAGATAAAATCACCCACTATGATCTTACAGAGTATATACTGTATTTTGGTTACTACGTAGGCATCATCAGCTCATATTCAAATAGAATCAAGTTTTTATCTCAATTATATAAAATTACAACTTTCGATGATGAAAGAGACAAATATTAATTATAAAATGTATCTTTAAAAGTTCTTCATCTCAATGGTGTAAATAAGTTTTATAATTTTGGTCACGATTAGATCAAAGGATATGCGACATCTTTTCATGAGTGAGTGGCTTAAGCAAAATAACCTTGTGACAAACGTGATCTTATTTGCATAGAGAAAAAGTATCTTGGTGATCTTGTATCAAAAGTAACCTTGTGGCAGGATGTGTTACACGCTTCAATGACAAGCTTACTTGCATTATGATCCGTGTTTCATATACTTTATTGGCTATTTATCAAACTTTTACAATGATAACTTAGCGGATTCCTATGTGTTTAATTTGTTTTATTTTATCTGGGAGTTGAAGCTATTAAATTGCTTTTCGGTTAATGCTCGACAGTAATCGAATATAAAACTTGAAAGAGTTGTCAAAAAGCAAAAAAAGAGCCATGACACCTGTGCTTTGATGGCTGGTGTGAAAGTTCCATGAAAAGGTAAATATCAACTGATGTCCAGGGTAGTAGTGATAAATTTTATGGGAACGCTTTTATTAACACGAACCCTAAGCATGTTGAAAAAGATGGTTTAAAAATACCAACTCATTTCCAGCAATTCCAAAAACGTGGGAATGCAATATCTGTTGTTCTTTCATCGAATACGGCTTTATATACCTGAACGTCAAAGCAAAATTTCTTTGTTTTTCGCGTATGTCTTGAAAAGCAAGTTTTTTTGCTTATCTTTGCAAACCTAAAAAGTGTAATAACTAGCCGAGTACATTGATAGTGAGATCCTTATTCTCAGAAATGAAAGAAACTTTCCCAGTAAATTAAAAGAAAATGCGTTACTGCTTGTGAAATATTATTGAACCATATGACATGCGTGTGTATCCGTTTATCAGAATGCTTTTTACAGTTACGCCACGTGATGTATAAGAGTCAACCAAAATGATTTAGAGTGGGAAGCCTTCCAGACAATTTTGCATCTTGAAAGGTAAGATTAGGTTGTCAGCGTTTGTGGGCAATTATCGATTGATACTTCAAATAAAAAACTCGTGGAACCCTAAAAATTCGGTTATTGCAGATCTGATCTTTGGGTTGTTCATTGCCTGCATACAAAGAGATATGTTTTTGAAAGACTATTCGCTTTTATTCTTAGTAATGGAATTAACTGCTTTGGTAAGGATTTGTATCTAAACTGACGTAAGAGGTAGGCCGACGTTATTTTCTTCAATTTAAGGAAAACTTGAAGAAAACACTGGAAATAAACCTTTAGCTAAATCCCTGCATACAAATGTCGAGTACGATTGACGATGTTGTCTATGTGCGGCACAAGTAGATGTCGACCTATGCACAAAACTAAAATCGCTAGCAAGACGAAGAAATACTATCCTCTGGTTGGGCTACATTTTACATATTTGCCATCAGTTATAATTGCCCAATCTCGTTACCAACTCCCTGCTAAACGATAATCACGTTTCAGACAGGCTATTTACAATAGGATGTTTCACCCGGTCTTGCTCTTGAACGGAAACCTGACGTCTACCGTCCAGATTTTCAAAGTTTGGATCGCCGCGCCGCTGCTAGACATGCACGAAACATCTGAGCAAACAAAAGCGGTTGTTTTGTCGCTGTCTGGCCGCAAAATTGATAGGCCCATGCTAGCATACATCGTGAGTCATTTATACCGCTGCACGTCTGGTCGACTGCGTAAACTAACGAGCTCAGAGATAAGCAGGACTGGATAGACAAGCAATGGTGCTGTTTGTTTAAATTTGCACGCTGATTTGCCGAACCGCCTCTGAGATTACAGTCACATTTTTTGGGAATTAAGTGTCTCAGTCATTTCTAAAAGATGGGTTAAAGCCGTCGCTTGGTCCGCTAGTGGATGAAACTGTCACCTATTGTTTTTGTTTAACATTCAAAAGTTACGTTGCTTCGGCTTTCGTATTTGTTTTCTGTCTCAAGTCGAACATGCATTAGAAATGTCGTGTCGTGTATACTCAGTACCTAACAAATTAAGATCTCCTGTCGAGATTTGTTCATATCACACTGTGATATACAGTAGATACTTTCAACATTTTGCTTGTCTTAGCTTCTATAATACTGCAATATTTTTGGTTTGTGACATCACAATGCTTATTTAAGGTCTTATCCGAGTGAACCGCGTGTAACAGGCAGTCCGAGTTTTGTTTCTATTTCAGCAGTTTTGACGTCAGGCCATTTCTGCCAGTTTATAGATTTTTATTCTAACCCAAAATATGACAAAAAGCTTCTTTCAATGAACTGAAATGAGCAGAAATGGACTTTTGGGGGAAAATTAGTCAGAACAAAAAATTGGAAAAAATGTAGGCTATAGCAAACTATCCGTTCAAACAACTTCAAGATTTCAAAAGTAAGGAACGTTCCACGACAGGAAAAAGCACTTATTAATATAGCGTCACAGTAATATGTTTGCCCGCTAAGAGCTTTAATGATGTGGCGCAGTGGTTTTCAATCAGGGATTCGCGGGCCCCCGTGGGCCTGTGAAGCATTTTCGAGGGGTCCAGGGAAACCTTGTGTAATCTGAAGTGTAGCGTATGTTGTATTTATTTGGTTAGGTGTGTGCTCTATGGTAAATCTATGCAATGCACACAGTACTATACACATTGCTCACGTTAAGAAGTGTCCAAATTTAATTTCTCAATAATCGAAAAAACGTTGACAAAATGAAGGGGTTCGCAGCGGTTTTGCGTTCAGTGAAAGGGGCCCGAAGCGAAAAAAAGTTTAAAAACCACTGTTGTAGCAGAAGCTGTGAATATCAGTTGCATGATATTCTTATCGCTGAGGTTACAACTTTGGCAAGAAAATCTGCAAATCAGTACAAAAACCTCCGACAAAAATCTTGAAATACAAATTCTGCAATTTTTTGCCACGAAGGGTCAAACCCGGATCACTGGAAAAATTTTTGGTTTTGACGAGTCAATGTCACTGCAGGCTAATTTTTTAAATAGGCGTGCTTGAAAGTCACTCAGGTAGCAGTTTGAAGAAAAACACTCAAAGCTTTTAATCAACTCAAAGAACAGATGGTTTGCTTTGCGCCGGTTCTGGGACGTATCTGTGGATGGACTAATGGACTATGGTGCTATCTTCTCAGATAAGCCATTTACAGTTTACACAAGATTCAGACAGAGGTTGCATTCAAAACGAGAAACATCTGGGATCATCTTCAGTTTCTTATTAACACGCAAGTGCTGGGCGTCTTTATTGAAGTTATTAAATTATTTGAAAATTTTAGCAAAACTTATGCAAAAATGGCAGAGGTCGAACTGGATCGTCGTTTGCAAATCGACCAGTACACCATATTTATACACAATGATGCACGACGGCCCCAATGCAATATCATGTAAACAGGGCCCTTGAGAGGAAAAATTGTACTGGTACGAGAGCTGTTTTGGGCCACCTTATAAATGATAAATCATAACCGATTAGGAGCTTCACCAGCTTTTCAATACTATGACTAGAAAATGATATGCTGTATTTGTTATTTTACTTATAAACATTTACCAATGTTGTTACTTAAAATCAAAAGGTCTCAGACTGATTTCAAAGAATGCACATAACACAGTTGGTTTGCGAATTTCCAAATTATACATCAAATTTAACATTGATAGCAGGCTATAGTAATTCTCGCTGTAGCAAGGCAAATTTAATACTTCTATAAATCTAATACAGTAAGCATGGGCGTCCTCAGGGGGGGAAATCGACATTTGTCCCCCTGGATATTTGGGACTAAGAACCAAAAATTTACGAAAAAAACTGAAGTTAGCAGCTAAGTTCCGATTGATTCATTTAACTGTTGCAATGATAGTTTATTTGCCGATATGACACTCACGCTGCACAAAAGCCAGGTTTACAGTTAGACAGCAGGTTCTTAACCTTTACAAACACGCCGAACCTCACGTATTTTTCCAAGCGTTTTGTCGAACCCGATTTTTGCCCAAATAACAAGAAAGTAAAAATGGGTCACTCCAACTAGTCCTTAGACGACGTCTGCGCCGCTTGCCCTTGGGTTTAGTCAGCAGGATTTGTCTCGCCGTCGAACCGTAGGGGTTCGATCAGAGGCGTAACGAGGTTAGATGGCGCCAGTGGCAAGAAGCAAGTTTGGCGCCAGCATGTTCGAATTTGAGGTCTTTCGGAAGCAAAAGTACTTTATTGAAGAAAGTATTTGTGACATTGTTGAGACTTTTCGGCGTCTCCTGCAATGATTTGGCGCCCCCATAGTGATTCGCCTCCCGGGGAATTGTGCCCCCCTTGCCCCCCTCGTTACGCCCCTGGGTTCGATCGAGCCCAGGTTAGGAACCACTGAGTTAGGGTATCATGCATAGATAAGCTTGCGGTGTACTCATGTCCGCTCCTTTGCCTGTATAGGCAAGTTGCGAAAGTTGCGAGCGGGCTGTTCTGCTGTTGGTCTTTGTTGCGTAACAATAACATGGCAGCAAATCTTTAACGGTTTCCTTCAAGTTGCGGTAGTAGGTGTTTTACCCACTGCAGGGACCGAGTTTGCTTGGGGGACAAACCTTTATTGTTTGCATTTCGATGAAATCATCATGTTCACTCAACTGCAGTACGACCGTTTTATAAAACGGGCAAAATGGGGGACACATTATAGAATTTATATATTTTGGTGACCATGACCCAAGTGCCTCCCCTGGCTACAATCAGCACTTAGCACTGCATTTACTATGAAAACATTAATTCTGAGAGTTGGGCTTAAATAGATATAGTTATGCTCAAAAATTGTGTTAATCAATTCAAATTTGGTCAGTTCCGAAATAAAATGTACTGCTACCGAAAATCACAAGATCACATAGATCAAATCAAAAACAAACCACAAGAGTTTGGTAAATAACTAGGTATTCTGATTGCGGGCTACAGACCAGCGCAAGAATTATTGATTAGTAAAGTTGATGTGCACACCAATTCGGTAATTCAAATCAACCAACATTATCAACAATCATGACAATTCAGTTTACCTAGTCAATCTCTATATACTGTGTCTACAAATAATCCAGTGATAATGTTCATTTTTCCTATAAATTACCTGGCTTTATGCTGGGAAAACTTTTCCAACTGTAATGTAACCATGAAATTTGCACAACTACATTATTTTTTATCACAAAATATTGGGGGGAAAAATATATTAAGTCCTCCTTGTCCAAAAGTTGGGCGTGACATGCCCCCCGTCCCTCCCTTAAACTCGGTCACTGCGTCACTAGTGCCACGCCTAGTGATTTTTCACTAGATCTAGTGATTTTTAGACTGGCTTGGTGATCTCGTGATTTTTCAATGCAATCTGGTGTTTTTTTGCAAAGTGTGTGTTTAATCAAAATCGATTATCTTTTTTCTAACTTTTCAGCCCTTTTCAATGCGTAAACAATTGATTACCTGAATCGTTGTTTGAAGATTTGCACCAGCAGATTGAGCAGGACGAACAAGTGTTCTGATCTGAGGTTCTGAATGTTTTCTCTTCCGTGCTGTTTATTGCTGCAATGTTGGCCATGGCGGTATGTTTTCATTTCATTACAGGAATGCCGCAGAAGAAATAATTAAATAAATGCTACATTGATTGGTCTAACTAAGATATTCTGTGAGTGCAGGGGCGCAGCCAGGATTTTTCTAAGGGGGGGGCTGAAATTATGGAAGCAAAAGCTATGAAAAGGAAAAATTGCTTGTGATAAGAATAGCCAGGAAAG
>JGI24022J15233_10000972_pt1 | contig 21733 bp, 23 predicted proteins | sample Ectturendosymbi2_FD_15233 | JGI IMG/M metagenome (IMG submission 15233)
GTTGCGGTACAATAAACTATGCAGAATTTCCATGCTAAAAAATTTTTTCAAGCAACAATTCGTAAGTCATTCCCCTTGTCTCTCAAAGTTTTTTAATTGATTTTTTTTTTAAGTTTTTTAATTGTAGTAAGTGCTATTGAGTCATTAGCATTTTCGCAACATTCTTTGAACGGCTGTTTGACGACATTCTTAATTAGGCGTGGAACTGACGAGACTTAGGCAGATTGTTTGAAGCATACTTTGTTAGCAGAACTTACAAAATGCATCTACAGCCGTTGTTATGCCGTCTTATCACTTTGCTACTCCACGCAAGAAGAAATGTTTGAAGTATAACCAAAGATGAGTTTTTGTAAACATTTTCAAGAAATCTTTAAAGATTTTTTCCTAAAAAATTTTTTTGATTGAAAAAAACACTTGCAAGTTTTTTCCGATAACCGAAGCCTAATGAAATCTTTACGTCGCTTTTAGTCGACGAAGGCCTTTGCACATCAGAAAGCTGAGCGCCGCCGGTAATTTTTCTCATTTGCTTTTTGTGACGCTTTTTGCCAGTAGAGCTGCATGTCTTCAGGTCGGGCAGATCCAGTCAGAAACTTTCGCTTGAACAAGATTGTGATCGACTTGCAGGAATATCCAGATTTGATCAACTTTTGAGTTTTTTTTTATTGGAAGTAGTTGGTCCGCGTGGAGGGAACGTGGTATGGACCCATTCTGTATTATCGATTCATTTTGTGTTGTTGCTATCCGAGCGTAGCCGAACTTTGCAGGTTTTTACAAAAGACAAAGACACTTGGCCGCGCAACTGTAAACGACTATAAAAAAATGATTGAAATCTGAAAACGCCATTAGGTTTAATCTATCTGCAAGGAAATAAAGTGGGTCTAGAATTTCCTGGCTGGGTCTAGAATTTCCTGGATAAAAGTGTTAAAGCACCTTGAATACGGCATTTTTGATAGTTTGATTGATAAGGAATTGTTTAAAGCCTTACACAATTTCAAGCTGGACCACATACGAAACAGCTACTTTAGCAAGCAGCGGAAAGCACGGAACGTAAAAGTTTGGTTTACTTTTTTGTAACTTCATAAAAAAAATATTTTCTGGTGGCGAAGTACAGCGTCTTATTTGGATGTGGTTTTTACTTTTTTAAAATAGATCTGAAGAGGAACTGTAACCTGTCTATGGAAAGAAATCCTTTCTCAGCAAAGAATCAGACACTAAGATCTTACAGAGTAAATATTTCGCCTACGAAGAAGGCATCATCAGCTCTTATTCAAATAGAACCTGTAACCTTGTATCGCAAAAGTAGTGAAGTTTTGTAATCAAACAAATGAAGACAACTTTATTCGGTTTGGAAACGGCGGACAAACTAAGATCCTAGTAGACAAATTTAAATTTGATTTTATGGGAAAAAGACACCGCATGGCATGGAAGGAATAGCAAGTTATCTTGCGTTTAAAAACAAATCCAGTAGAAAATGCTATCGAGGACTTTGAATTACGTAACTTGGTATTCAAAGAAGTTAATGAAGTTACCGCAGTTCTCAGGGAAGTTTTGCGTAACATAAAAGTTGCATCCAGCAACGTTTCTTTTCAGCTTCTGAATCTTAAACCAGGTCTACTTAGTGGACAACAGATATATTGATTTGATTTCTCACATTTTTTACCTTGAATTGTTATCGTTTGCAAGTTATGATTTTATTGCGTTTCAGCGGCTTTAAGAGCTCCCAACTTCACCGTTAGCGTCAAAGACAAGCTTGCGCGGTTGACTTTGGAGAAACTTCCAACATCTATGTGGTCGAATAACACATTGCTGATCGAATTGGTACCAAACGACCGTATTCATTATGATATCGAATACTGGCCAAAGCAGGTAATTGTTGACGCACAAGTACCGGTAACCGAAACAGCGGTTGCTTAACCACGAAGCTGCTTTCACCTTTCAAAGTAACGCGTGTTGTGCTAACGCTGTGCTTCTCAGCCTCTCTTTACCTTGACCCAAATATCAAGCGCTAAGTAACATGAGTATCGTAGGTAACCTAGCTTATGAAATCAAAAAAATCACAACCGCCATCTCAACCCGGAGTACCACATGCAGAATAACAAAAAGGCCCAAAGCTTTTCCTCTAAGAGTCCCATTGTTGTTTTTTTTTAATTCAAGACAGGGATCACAGCTACTAGTTAGCAACTACAACATTGCCGATGCCTTTGAATTTCAGTGGATCTTTACGGTAAGGGTATAGGCACACCTTCTCAATATTGTTCAAACACAGCTTTACTCTTGACCATTCAGATTGCAAAATTAATTCTGCAATATCAACTTCGCGCTGGAACCATTCATTTATCCAACAACAGGTTGCGTAAAACACCAACATGTATTGGAGCTAACATTTACTTATTTAAAAATTCTTAATCTTGCTTGAAAATATAGATACTGTTGAACAAGTTTTTGTTTTTTCTCTTGAGTCAGTGAAAAGGCATCTGGCAACACGGTCAGTTTGATCAGGAGATCGCAAATTTAGTGTTAGTTATTATAAGCCTGTCAAAAACGGACGAATTGCGCGTCACGCCCTCCGACAAGTAGTCAAAATGAGCATTTCGCTCATGAAGATGGGTATAAATATGCGTTTCGTACCTTTTTGCGAGCAAAGTGACCGGAAATATTGTTTAAACTTCTAGCTTCTTGAGCACTGTGGATAATAGGATAGTTTTGTTAACTTTCTAATCTTTAATATGGTTTGTTAGTTCATTAGATCTTTACGTCTCGGTGAGATAAGGTTATTAGCATTCAGTATAGGCCAGAGCTTCAATTTAACTCCGATCGTCACCTGAAAACCGCCATCATCGTAACTCTACCGTTCCCACGAACAATGGTTGCTGTGTCACTGCAGTGATTATCACGCAGGTTTGATCTCCATTGTGTAGTTTTTCCGCATTTTGCTTAATGACAACACCGTCTCAAATCACAAATTAGCCACCCACCTTTAAATCGTAAGGTAAAATCAGTTTCAAGAGGCGGGTGGGATGAATAACAAAATTTTTAGTGCCATCCTGGTTTTACGCTGCGTAAAAGTATCTAATGATTGTGACTATAACCTTCTCAATTCTTACCTGTAGAAAATGCGCATTTCTTCTCGATCGAAACACAATCTCGGAACATATTTATGAAAACAGACCAATAACAGGCTTGAGCTTAACCGCTCTTGACGTTGGTGTTCTGAAAGCAAAACACAAAGCTGCGATCAAATCTTTGCCGCAGTGCGCGTAGTTTGCAGCAACGAGCAAACGTGCATGCAAAGGTTACATGATGTTTATGTTGCTATTTGCCGCTATGCTTCGTTACTGTGCTGCGCACTGCCGACAAGCACGCTTGAACAACTGCCAACTTCGCGATGTTGCCTAGAATGAAACGCAGAAGCTCCGGATGAAAGCATCAGTCAAGCTTCGAACGATCGAAATTTATTTGAAGGAAGCGAGACCGTATTGTTTTCGCATGCGAATGGATGGAAGTTCGTTCAAAACTGAAGGTTGGAGTGAAAGCATCTGCTCAGAAGGTGCGCATGGGTAGATTAAACAAATCATATGTGTAGGAGCAGGCAATTGAATTTCCCCAAATTTGCCTAAAAAAACTTTAATGCAACAAACTTTCTCTCTACAAATTTTCTGTAGCTGTTGGTACATTCTATTTTCCTCTACCATGTTGCCACAAACTTGAAAATATAAAATTTGATACTTGAAGTTTGGTTTTAAATAACCCAACTGAATGAAACTATGATAAGCTGTGCAAGCACATTGTCAGAACTCAGCTGGCTCAGTACTCAGAGCATCTGCTTTACAGTTCTGAGGTTTGGCGTTCCATTCACATTCCAGCTGTTGCTGTCAGCAAGAAACCTCATACCCAGCTGAGGACATATATGCCACATACTGTATGGCAAAATGTCTTCAATTCTAAACACTATCATAAAAATTAAAATCACAAGTTTTTCGTATTTGCCTGGCATGTTGAGCCGATTATGTTTACGATTTTAGGGAGCGTCAGAATGCCAGTGTAACCTTAGTACCTCTGGAAGAGCTTAAAGCCGGAACGCTCGTGAAAAAATACTATAATGATCTCTACTAATATGAAGTAGTTGCCCTGGAGCATACTCCATTCCCACAGTGTACAATTAATACAGTACATAAAAGAAATGCCTTTTCTGTCCAAACTTTAAAGTGAGTTCAGTTACTTGTCAACGCTCACACACTAAAACACGAAGTTACTAGAAGCACTTTGTTGAATTTATATATATCTAAGGTGTTTCTACGACATAATGAACTTTTTATTTATATACTCAATAACAACAAAAAAATAAATTGCATTAGTATTGTTGAAAAGTGTCGAAAGTACATTGCCCAAATTTGCCCGCATTTTTTCAGACTGCCCAAATCTTTCACAAATAAAAACATTGGGGGTGAACTTTCACCACCTGACCCCCGGCTCCTACACCACTGAAACAAACAACTCGCAAGTGTATTGATCTTGCTTGACAGTAAACAACAAAACGGTGCAGTGATTCTTTTGACGGAAACTACACAACGACACCCTCCTTTTGATGTTGCAAGGCAGGGGTCTCCAAACTTTCTTGCCAGTGAGCCACATTAGCTTTCACGCAACAGGCCGACAGCCTGACATCCCAAGTAATGTGATTGTTTTGGGATACGTTACATTCTACCAAATCAACAAATGTTTCCCACAAATATTATTCATTCATTTTTGACAAAATGACTTCACGAGACGGATTTGGCCCGCGGGCCGTAGTTTGGGGGCACCTGCTGCAAGGGGTTGCTGCACTATCAAAAACACAAGTTACAACTGCAACCACTAGACATTTTATATTAGACTGAGAAAAACAAACGCATTTAATGTTTTAATGCTTGTAACAGATAAATTCGAAATTGATGCGCACATTTTGAAATCTGCTTCTTCCATTCGAGTACATTAGCAAAAATGATTAGCCATTAACTTAATGGCGAAGTACGTGATTGAAAAATTGTGGAGGAAAATAGAGTAGAAACGCATGACCGGAGCTACATACATGTATACTCTTGTTCACTGTAGTAAAGAGCATTAAGTGAAAGCCTGAGTGGTGCACCCAATTTGTAACGTTACGAAACTTGTGATGGAGCAACTTTCTCGCACTTCTACCGAGTAAATTTTTGTTAAGGGAATTCCTAACTTTAATCCAATACTAAAGGACAGAACGGAAACTACTACATTTCTGCCAACGCTTAATCTTTGTGCAACTGGCAAAAGTATAAAACAAATTTTAGTGCTTCACCAAATGCATGCAGGTAGTAGTGAAGCAAGAATAATGGGTACATGTTTCAGAAGAAGCGGAAAGCGTTGTGTTGTTTAAATAATTGTTTACGTTTGCATGATGAAAGCATATTTCAGTCTAACGCAAGCCACTGAGTGGTAATAATTAAAAATGCTTTAATAAATGTAATTCGACATCAGCATGCTAAAAATATACGGTCGTTATGGAAAAGTTCTACCAAGTACAATCTATTTGCTTTCGCCAAATTGAGATGTGGGGCTGTCGTAGGATTTGTTAAAGACAGAAACTTTCTGAGATTGGTTTAACGAAGAAAGTGGTTATGTTCCTTAGAAGCAATTTTGAGTGGTTTCCTAAAACGGGACTGATGAGCAATAAGTTGATTTCTGCTTTATTTTTTGTGGTTATACGGTCAGTCCAAGCACTTAGGCCATGCTCTGCAGCAAGTTGTCCGACAAGGAACACGACACTTTGCTTGTCGAACGTTTTTTAACAGAACTTAATATTAACCTTGTTTGTGAATATCGTTGCAGAGACGTCAGTTTCTTCAGTGTTTCTACTTCCTCAGGAGACAGACTCGACAACTTTACATGCAATTCTGGGAGCGCTTGGTAGTGGTGTTGGCTTGGTCTTTTTTGTTCTTTTGTTCGTGTACTTCACCAGATTGCATCACTATCTGAATGGAAAGGGCGATGAAATACCAGCTTCGTTGGTAAGATACTCAGTGCGTGGACGATTATTTACGTGCATGGAAAACGGGAATAGGAAGCGCGGTCCCAAGTGTTTCATAATACCAAAAACTACACCAATTCGTGTGAAAACAAATGCTCGGAAACCAAGTAGATTTACTGTAATCTGCTAGTGAAAAATGTACTTTTACACGAGCATTTGAAGTTTTCTAAAACAGTATAGACTTATTTAAATCTAAATGCTTCTGAATTTCGCCCCTTAGTTATATTTTATATGCGATATTATGCTTGCTTGTTGCAGTCCATTTTAACAAAAGTCTTATGTGAATTACAATGATAATTGTGCTGTTTTCAAGTCAGTAGCTTTTTCGAGTGGCGCTCCACGTTCTTATTGGGCTTTCACCTTCTGCGCCTATTGTGTAGTTGGGGTACCTAATTACTATTGCGGGCCGCATGAATTGTGGGTTATTGCTGGCGGGCCGCAAGTTCCTCCTAAATTTCTACCTTTATCGACTATGAGGAAGAGTTCTTTTGAATTACTATCTAAGCATATGCCTGTCATGCTGCTTCGTTTGAAGCGATGTTGTACTCTAGTTTGGGTAACGAAAATTCTGGCGCGGGCCATATCAAATTTTCACGCGGGCCGCAGGTACCCCACCCCCTGGTGTATTGACTTTCATTTGGACCAAACGTGGCGTTCAGCGCGATGCATGGAAAACAGCAGTTTCAACTGTGAAAAATTCACCTGCCCAGTAAAATGTTTTTGGGGCAACGTGACATTGCATGCCTCATAAGTTTGCAGCTCTGAAATAATTGCAAAAATCACCTATTTTGTAAAGGATTTATTGCGCAGGCTCAAGTTATGGCTGAAGGCGATGTGTATCAGCTGCAAGGTGTGAGTGATACTGTCTGTGAAGAAGCAGTCACGTCTTTCTTACGCCCTCCACCGCATCCAAGAACCAGTGGTCACACGTTTGTTTTCCCAGCAGTAATCCCAAACCCTCACGTTACTGACGGACTTCCGTCAGATTCAGAGGAACCTACCCTTAACAATATAAAGAACGCCACGCCAAATTGCAGAGATAGCGACTGCGTTTCTTATGTATACGAGTCGGTGCAAACAGCTGGGTTTGAACCGCCCAGTGTTCTACCCTCTGATGGATACGTGGCTGCGCCGCTTTCCCCTGATTCTGGTCTTGTTGACTGTTATGCTAGTTTCGGGGAGGAACTAGATTACGTTTTGGAAATTTGACTTCTTCAGCAACCAGTCAAATCAGTTATAGAGCATTTATTCTTACATTATTTTGTCTCTGCTGTTTGTTTTATTTCGGTCGTTGGTCCCTGACCTACTTTCCTTTATTTTCACCTTTGTGATGTTTTTGTAAACATGTACTGGTGTACTGAAAAATCAAAAACTTCACGAAAGTGAGTGCAATTACATGCAGTGAGCGTTCATACATGCACATCAGTCTTTATTGCCACAATTATTTGTGATGCTTTCGATATCGATGGTTTTTTTTTTATATTTTCTGTTTTTCAAAGGTTGCCGTACAAAAAAAAGGTGTTTTCGAAGTACAACGAAACGTTTTATTCAGCTCATTTGTACTGTATAAAAAAAGCTCGCCTGATCTGCAATTGTCTTGGGAAGCATTTTTCAATTTTTGCTGAAAAGTTTTATGGAATATCTATAGATAGCAACACCTTGCGTAAACTGGAACCCGAAAAGTTTATGCCATTTTGTTGTGGCATTTGTTGACAGAAGGTTTTTGTGTAAGGTGATAGGATTGTTCAGATTTTGTAGAAAAATAACAGAGAATATGCCTTTTGATTCCATTTCATATCACAAAATTATCCAATTAGTGTCTTTGGGATCGCACATGGCTCTTTAGCCGCTATAAATTATGGTTAATTCGTTAACTTACTACATTTCTAAAACACACTATTAAAAGAAAGTTTCTGAGACACCAACAATTTTCAAATTTTGCAACGTGCTGTTTTGCTGAATCATCATTCATCAGCAATTTTATCGTTCCAAGGACGTTGCGCACACGCATGACAAGACTTAGTTGCTTCGTGAAGTTTGCAGAAGGTCTTATTGCAATGTGCATTCCTCTAGGGTAACCTGATTGATACCTCGCAGATAGAAAATTGGGCTATACACTTCAATTGCTGGGCGTTGTAGGCTTTAACAGCAATTTCATTTGTGTATAAGCTTGTACCCACTCGGCTGTGGTTGATTCGAATACCAAGCACAAGTCTGTGAATTTTTTCTGAAACCGGCGGCCTCATGGTACCTTAAAACGCCACATTTGCAAACACCTCGCTTAGTAACTCAGGTATACAAGCTTTGCAGCTCTCGATTTCTTTGTGTTTACAAATCACACCTGTTCAAGGCAGGACACTTTCCTGAAGATCGATGCTATCCGTCCGCGTATGAAGAAACGACGCTTTGTTCTTCAAGCAAGAGTTCTTTTTCATCGCAACCAGCACACACGAGATTTTACCCTCTGTGTTCTGTTGTGAAGAAGTCTGTTTTCCAAGAGTGCGCTATGACTATGGTCCATTTTGAATGAGTTAATGTTGCACTGACGTGCTTCAAAGGAAATCGGTGTTTAAACGCTGCTTATTCCCGAAGTTGGCCGACTCATTGTGTTGAACTGGTTGGTTTTAAGAAAGATCACCTATTTCCACACGCACCAGTTCTACGACATTGCTTGAGGTCATGTTTGAGAAAATCTTCATGCACCTGAATTCGTGGACTTTGTTTTCCAGGCCCTGTTTGATTTGTTTCAACTCATCTAGCTTTAAAGTAACTACTTTTTGGTGCAAGGTTTGCTCGCGCCAAGTGCAGAGGTATTTATAGATTATGCTCTCGTCGAATGCAAAATACCAATCACTGACTTACGTCAGAGAAAAAGTGGGCTTTTATTATAAGCTAATTCCGCCGTTTATAAAAATGTAACTAATTGTGAGTTGTTTCAACAAATGCGGCAATCTTGTTACTTTTGTGTTCCCGCACGGATTCTTCCGTTCATATTTTAATCTAATAGGTTAAGCCGCATCACAGCAAGTCAATGTAGAAAGCCCTCCTCTACATTCAGATCCCATCAGGAAAGACAGTTACAGCTAAATGGGTTTGCTGCCTATGCAAATATTCTACTCATCTCCTTGACCTTTTAGGTTGACCAGCATTTGTTTTGACATAAAGCAACTCACAAGATTGTTTCAAACAGTGCAGCCTTGTAAACAATGTTTATTTTGACGTCTTCACGTGCAGTAGAAGTCTTATTTGTGCAACCTCCGGAAACCTCTGCAAAATGTTCGCCTTCGACAGGTGACAGAGTACAGGCTATCAGCAGGTTCGCAGTCAGATTTTAAGGTTTGGGGGAGGCAAAATACACTTTTACGGGGCAAGATTTTTTGTTTAATAAAAATAATAAAAAGTTTTCTAGGCACAACAAATTATGAGGGCACAAAAAATTGGGAGCTGCCCCCGAATGCTCCCACGTGGCTACACGCCTGGGCTGTCATCCCCTAAATTCTCGCAATTTTGAGCTTTCTTTGGATGTTCACTAGTGCTGCAAGTTTTAAAGAACTAATTTCTAAATTGGTTTTCAAAAAATGTACGGAGTTCAAAACTAAACGCGTTACTTACCACCTATTTTGTAACCAGTGAAAACGAAGATAAAAATAAATACTACGGCCAAAGCAAACGATACAACTATCGTTTGCTTTGGCCGTAGTATTTATTATAAGGCTATTTAGCACTTCCGCTTTTCGTGTACCGAAGATAAAAAGCACCCAAATTGCGTCCACCTAAGAAAGTTTTTATTGCTTTTTTATTCTATACTAATTTCTGCAATTACACACATTCCTTCGTTTCGTACAACTCATTGCAATTAATCTATACTTACGTGGGATTGATCTGCTGGATCCGTGGAAATGTAGGCTCGACTGCTGCGGTTGGTCTGATAAATTTTGTCTTTCAGCGGGCCTGTTGCTGGTTCCAAGGCACCAAGGAACTTTCATTATGAGGCCTTAGCTTATTTATGCACTGGATCGTGATGAATACTTTTAAATGCAGAGCGTTTGGTACAGTTCAACGATTTTTTTCAGTCCATTACACTTTTTCGTGTTTTTTTTGCAAAATTGAAATCAGGCTTGCTGCGAGCAATTTTGTTGAAAAGATTTTCCAAGTTTCCACAAAATTTTCTGTGGTCTCATAAAGAAGTGCTCCTGCATTGCCTTAGAGTATTAGATGTTTTAGTGCGGTTGGATCTTACATGTATACTCCAAGAAAAAACGCCAGGTCTGAGCTTGCGAAACCCCTGCACATTATATTTGTTAGTTTGTCAACATATGGCTAATTGCGAGGATGGACAAACTCTTGCCATCAGCGTCGGAATGGTTTTATCCAGGGGGGGGGGCAATTATTAATTTTTCAAAGGGAGGGCCATAGGTGATACAATTTCATTTTACCCACTCGAAACTAAGAAACAACCTTTCTTGCTAAAACTTTGATAGAAAAATGTCAAATTTCAAAATCCAGGGGGGAAAGTCTCCTCTGCCCCCCTGTACCGACGCCCATGACTCTGGTCATTGTTTTTGTGGCTGTTAGACGCAAATTTGTTTTGTTAAACGTTTTACTGCATGCTGTTAATAAAGTTAAACAACCTATTGGTGCATCTGAATACACAAGGGATATATTCATTATAAATTAGCCGTGTTAGCGATGCTCAAAATTTTTTTTGTTTTACGTAGCTACAAACTGTGTTTTAAGTATGCATGAATGTTTCCTGTTTTTCTAACTAGGTCCTTTTTATGCTGCCAAAGTTAGTTGTGATCTCTTATTTTTCTAACCACTTACTCCCCCGCGCAGCATACCTATTCCAAAGCCAGCATTAACTGGAAAACAAACAGCTGATCTCCAAAAAACTTGAACAAAGCCAAGTTCAACTCTACAGGCAAATTGATTTTACCGAGGTTGTTAACAACTAACCTGTTTTATCACGGGTGTAGTGCTAAAAAATGAAATGTGGGAACACATCCAGAAAACTAGCCAGTTTCAACAGCACTTCTCACTCATGTTTGAATTGTTATTTAACGAAATATTCATGTTCGTTAGACTACAAACGAAAACAAAAAATGTGTAGGAACTCCGTTCCCACGAGTTCCCACCCCGCTACACACCTTGTTTTCATAACGATTCAAAGTAGTGGCACACGCAAATATGATCCTGAACGACTGATCGTCTTGAACCCAATTGCATTTTGCTGTTTTTTTTCACCTGTCTGCAACTTACCGACTCAAGGTCAACAGGGTAATGTTAAGGGTCCAATACATGTTGAAAACAAGTATGTAATAATTGGGTTTTCGATGTCAAGATCGTGTAAATCTAATCAGAAGTGTTTCCTAGTTGCAGTATACTTTCCTAAGATCAACGTAGGCTGAGCAGCAAGTTGATAAATGCAGGAAAACGAAGAGATATTCAACATCCTGCCACACGCTGATCCAATACACTGATAAGAAATTCAAAAAAATATCCGAAATTTCCTGCAATTAACAGGTGTTCTTTTCCAGGCACATATTTTTTGTGAGAACGTATAAACAGGTGATTCTGTGTTAAGCATTGCCAGCCATTAAAACGTATTCCTGTAAATTCAGTTTGGCATGCCCAGTGCATCAGTCACCCAGGACCAAGTGTGCAAAAAATCGCGTCAGAATCTGGCCGGAAACCGAGCTGTTTCACTAAAGCTGCTGGTTTGGCAGATCTTGTTGAGAAACGGGCACGTTAACGGAAACAAGCGCTTGGATGCGTGCTGCCGCGACGTCACAAGTATCAGGCTATCGAGACACTGAACAGTTAAAATGTTTGCTTAAACTCAACATCCTTGTGCAAGTTATCACTTGATCTTAAATTGTTGTTTATAGCCTCCTGCTTCAGTCGGCTTTATGTATATTGATTTGAAAAAAACGTTTAAACACAAGACGAAACTCAACATTATCCAACTTAAACTTGCCATATCAAGTGTCAGCAAAATTTTCGAAACGGATTTGCAAGACGTCTTGTCCAGCATTTGCTACTTACAGTACCTTTTGAGTCGTGAAAAGAGTAGGGCACAAACGAAACAATCAGAAATCCGCATACGATGTATGAAATTTTACATGGTGCGAAATTTTGAACAGGCCTTCAGGGTGGCGAGGTGCAAAAGCTATAGCAATCTTTAACCAAATTCGCGCAATTGCAACATCGGATCTGTTTCAACCCATGCCCAAGCACCCACCAATTTAGACTGGCAAACTGTAAAAATCACATATTGTCTGCGCTCGCAGCAAAACTGATACTGTGCGGTTTTGCTAACAAGAGGCTGGACGTCAAATCGGCTCTACGTGTTCATGTTCTGCAAACCGCAGCTTTAATCGTTAGACGGCGTTTTATATGTGGCCTTGCAGGGAACGAAAGGCTATTGAACAAGTTGAGGATTAAATTATCGATTGTAAACAATATTTTTCATGTCTGCCGAAGCGGGAACCCGAGAGGAATGGTTTCTTACATTATTGGAAAAGTTGTCATATATATAACCGCTTTGTCGAAACGCAGTGGACGCGCACGCTTCTGCGCTTGATCACGTGATCAGAAATCCGCAGAAGGCGGTGAGTGGAGCAACCCAGGGGCGTAACAACCGGTATAAACATGTGATCTTGAACGAGGCCAGAAAGCCCGGTCGAGTTTATGTCAAAGCGACTTCTCAGTCGTTTTTGCGCAATACAGGATATCAGGAACGCCGCGATTCGTTCGCGAACAGTACGCTGGATTCGGTAGCGAAACACCGCTTGTCCCAGTGTTTTCCTGCTGCCCTTCACAATAAGCCACAATTCCCGGGGCAGGGTTCAGTTGGAGCGAGCTGTTCAAGCAGGCCTTGGTTCTGAAACCACATGAGGAACGCATTTTATCTTCGCTGACAAGATCCGTCTCGGAAGGAGAGCTCCTATGCGGTGCAAGCTGGCTTCCAGACGACAAGGGAACTTTCTTTTCCGCGTTTGTGACCGAGAATGTTTCGTCTTCGTTTTCCCGGCCACCTGAACTGCAATCGCGAAAGTTGATCGGACTTTCACTCTCACAACCGAAAGCTTTCCTTCCTTTGTCAAACGCGGCGTCAAAGGGGACATAGCCGGATCCATGACCGTCGTCCAAGATATCCGGCTTTGCCGCATTGGTAGAGCCATCACGAAGGGCACTGTGGCTTCCTTCAAACCCGTTGGCTTGACCTGGAACGGAGCTGTGATGGAACCATGCCCCTTCGCTTATCAGTCCTCGCAGAGTAATGCTCTCGGGCAATTTCGTACCTGAACAAAGCACAGCAACCGATGCTTACTTGTTCTTTTTTCTAAAATTTCTACAAAGTCGCGGATGGATTTCGTTGATGACTTACCTGCATCACAAGAACGTGACAAACATTGAAGTACTGGTGATAACAACAGGCCTGTTGAACGACAGGTTCGACCTGTTGAACGCACCTGGCGTAACTGCGGGTATAACAAAGCCGGGATGCTTTTTCTCTAAAAATGATTTTAGTTCTACTGCAGGTCGTTGAAATCGGTTTTTCTCCAAGGGCGATTTTTCTATAAAGGATAAACTTTATACTTATCTCTTGTTTGCCTAAATTCACTTTCAATTTCCTTTACGGTTATTCTACATAAATCGCGGGTCTGCAAAAAAACACTTTTTCATGTACCTGCGTTTGGTTATCATGTAAACATTTATCTGCCACACTGATTAAGTAACCTCATGATTTTAGAGATACTGCTAAACTTGTTTTCGAAAACGACGAGCTTACGTTGGTACGCAAAATTGAGTTGAACTTTCAAAACATCTATCTTTTCTTGAATGTTTTAATTTTGAACTTGCGTAGTATACGAATCTTTGGAGCTTATTTACTTTTTTCTATGAATTCTTGCTACTGGCTTTGGCTCCAAATTTTCTGCTTCCGTGTAAATAAATAGTTGGCACGAGTTTGTTGGTAGCACTAAAAAACAAAACGCGTATAGGGGAATGTAACGCCATGTCACAAACAGTAAATTGAGCCATTCTTATAAAAAAGTCAAGTTTTTTTTCTTGGGGATATTTGTTGCTATAGATTCTGCTCATTTTTTGGTATTTTAAAAGTAAAATTAAAATGCATGAATGAATTATAGTAAAACGATAGTGGGTTAGCTGGCTCCACATGTGAAAACGATGCACTGAATAACGTATGACGTAACGCGGCGCACTCTAGTTCAAAATAGCACGAAATCAAACAGTGCTGATTGCATAATGCAGAAAAACAGGTAGGGCTGTTAAATCAGATTTCCTCTCACGTTTTGCCTTGTTTGCGGTTGCTTAGATCGCTTGATGTTAGTATTGGACCTACATAAGGATGTTTCTTACTTGCATCCATCTGTGACGTGTCCGACAACATGCGCTGCTTCTCTACTTCCCAACTCCTTGTTTCAACTTTGTCAAAGATTTCTGGCAGGGGCGTTGCAGCTTCAGGAGCATCAGGCTTTGCGTCAAAAATTTCCTCCTGGTTAAAAAAGTTGGTTTCTTACTTTCCACTTCTCATCACGAGCGCACAGACGTTGTTCGTTTGCAAACTGCTGTTGCAATCCTACAAAAGTTTCGTTTAGATTTGAAATGAAGCTGTCCAAAAAGTCATAGTGTTTGCTTATCACCAGGGTGCACAACCTTTTCGCTATTGCGGGCCGCATTACGTTATTTTTATGAATCACGGCCTCCAGTGAGTTTAAGATGTTTTTATTTTTTCTGTTGTTTGTTTTGCTTCCACACGTTTGTTTGGCGGTCTTTCTACTAAGTATCATCACACAGTAGACAAAGAGTTTGGCCGCCATAACTTATATCTTAAATTACATGTCACGGCCGCATAATTTTTTATCGAAGGCCGCATGCTGCCGCAGGTTGTGCACCCCTTGCTTATTTAGTCATGAAAAAAACGCTGCACTTCGTCTTCAAAACCTAATGAGAAGCCATTGTTATCATAGTGGAAAAATTACTTTCAAACAATGGTCGCCATATAGTCGAGCCTTTTAGTTGCAACGGTACTTCTGATTTACACTAAACAACTGGTTTGTCGATTCAAACGGAAGTTAGATAATTTATCCCGTGGAAAGTTATCTTCTGCTATTGTTGATAACAGTTCATTGTAATGGAGCGGGTTAAACGTATTTTTAAACTGAAATAGACCAATTGCGAGACAGGTTACTGTAACTGATACATACGATAAATCTATTCTACCACATCGGACTAGTTGATAACAGTCCCAAGATCTAGACATGTATGCCAAGAAATTGTAACTGATTTTGTTTATACCTGTTATCTAACTCTCTACTCAAAATTAGCGCTAGTTTTCATCCTTATGTGTCTTCCTAATGAAATACCTTTTTCGCACTTCAATCACACTTCTATCATTCAAACGAAATAAATCAATGCCAAGACCTCTCTAAAGCGCTTTTCTACGTTTGGCCTTACCAATGCTTCGGGTATGGGACCAACTCTATACACAAGTCGTTGGAATTTCCAAGCACGATGGGCGAAAAATAGCAAAAAACCAAAGACGGCCATTCCACCAAGCGATGAGATTGTTAATGCCAGCACCGAGTGGTGCGACTTTCCTTTTCGTTCGATTTCGTCCCGTGGCTCGAGACAAGCAGCCCCGCTCCAGGGGCTTGCGGCTGATGTTGTGTTCTGTGCGTTGTAATCATGTTCGAACAACCGCATAGACGCGCAATACGTTTCGTCAATCGTCCCAAACTAAACAAACAAAATGCAAAAGAGTATTCACGTGGATACGTTACCGGAATACAGCAATTTTTGCTGCAGTACAAAATATGAAACATGCATAGTCAACCCTAAACAGCCTTTTCAGTCTAAAGTAGTCAGCAAGGGATTCTAATCGGGTGTTTCTTTTGCGATTCGAGCCAACGCTTGACCACATAGCACGTGAAACGCCTTGGAACTGTTTGTCGTAGTTAGTTTTCAAGGTGAAGACAACCAGTGTTGCAGATTTGACTGCAAATTCACTTTCATGTTTCACGACAATGATTGCTGTACTTATTTTTTTATTCGAAGAGCCAATGATCATTAATCACTGCCATTTCAAGCCTTGACTGTTTCCACGGGACCATGCCCACTAACATGTTCCAAAGGTTTTTAAGACAAAAATTCACAACGATCGTACCACAAGTAGAATTTTCGATTGTCCAATACACACAATTGGCCCACGACGCCAGGTTCATTCAAGTCAATTTTCTGTTAGCAGCAGCAACAAGACAGTTGTGACCAGGTTTGCAGGTTTTATCGTAAATGCGTTTGTTAATGATAAAATATTATTTCTTGAAACTCTAATTCCAACGGTGAAAATCTACTCCTGTAAAAATTGTCGCTTCCTCCAAATGTGAACATATAGTTCCCCTGAATGGAAATGCAGAGATTTATTAGAAATAGAAAATACTACGACTCTATGTCGCCTTTGGTCTAGTAGCATTTCTCTTGTCTTCTTTTCGTCCGAGTTGCATTTTGGCGACAATGTTCAATTCAAGTTTACACCTAGCGCAGCAGCTCATGAGCCTCTTGAATCTATAGGCTGACATGTAGGGCTACCTACTTCTCATGCTTGTGATCTGAGCAGGTACGTGGCAAAAAAATTAGAGGTGGAGTGAGGATTGTCTACTCAAATAAATAATTGCCTTTACCCGTTCAAGCTTTTCGACCCCCTGGCTACACCACTGGATCTGGGACCATTTTGTAGTGAAACCTGAATGCTGTAAGAAGTTAAAGAACCAGTCAAGCTCAGCCTACGTCGCTACATAATCTAGTACCTTCACACATACCCAACCACAGCATTTAGGCTAAAGCAATTTGTTCTTAACTTTTCCAACCCCGGTACCCCTGTTCCTAAGGATACAAGCTTGGGGACCCCTCGTCTTCGGTTATGTCATTAGTCAAAGTGGTGGTCAATGTTGTTTGTGCATTTGAGAGTTAAAAGAAAACGATTTGGCATTCCTTCTGGTGACCCCGTTAAGGAACACTGGACTAAGGATTAATTTTGAGGTTTCATTTGTTTTCAGAAAATTTCACTAAACAGCTTGCCATATGACGCTAATACTATGCTTCTGGCAATCGTACGTTTGGGGCGCCATGATATTGGACACGTGCAGCATAAAAAAACTGCTAAATCGGACAGTCTGAAGAGTCAAATTCTCTAGTGACGTGGTTACAAAGAAAAAACAATTGGACCTCGAACGACATCCAAAATGAAATCATTCAAATCATGGCTGATTCTGTTTTGAGAAGCATCGCGTACGACTTCAAAGCGAAAAAGCATTTTTCCATTTTCATCGACGAAACAACGGACTCCAGCTTCAAGAACAAGCCAAATATATGTTTAAGACACGTTGATATCAGAAATTTGAATGTTCATGAAAATTTCGCTCGGTCTTTGAAACTGAAACACGGAGACGGAGACAATCACAAAATTCCTTAAAGATGCTGTTTACCGCTTGGGATTTCACTTGAATGATTGTAGAGGGCAAGGAAACGATCAAGCCTTTAGCATGAGAGGTCGCTTGTCTGGGTACAAAGACGAACGACATCTGAATATCCCAAAGAAATTTTGTTCACTGCTTTTGTCATTCGTTGACCTTGGCTGTGCAAGACTGTTCAAACGAAATGTTGTTGATGAGAAATGCGCTGGATACTATTTAGTAGCTGCCCAACCTTTTTTATTTTTCTCTAAAACAAAGAGATTTGTTCGAAAAAATGAAGCTCAGTTTTGATCTTACTGGAGCAACATCGCGTCGTTTGTGTCATACGAGGTGGACTGCCAAAGCAAAATCTTCCGAATCGGCTTCGCAAAATTGCGAAGCTTTGCTGGAAACCTTGTTTTCTATTCTTTTTGGTAATGACAGGGTAGAGTGCGTGGAAGTTAAGGGCGAAGCAAGTGGAGCTCATACTAAGATTGAGAAGTTTGATCCATTTCTTTGCCACAGGTGTCTGTGCCGAGTTTTATTCAATAACGGATCAGCTAAGCACAACCTTGCAGTGCAGGAAAATCACTGCAACTGAAGCCAAGGCTGAATTAGTATGCAGTGCTGTTCAGCGCTTTTGATTTCATGCTTAATTTTACTCATCTTTGGAGGAAACCGTCCAACAAGCTCAAAAGTTACAACTTACGGATCTCCGTATTCCAAGAGGGCGCAGACTTAAAAAATGCAGCATGGCTCAAGGCCATGTAAGTTCAATTATCCGAAAGATTATTATCGTATATTATACTTCGACTTTGACGACAGCACCAACGGCGAAATACAAAGAGATTCAACCAGGAAAAATTTAATCTTTATACAAAATGCGAGAAATTGCTTATTTCGGTTGCAAACAGAAGATACGTGATGGCAGAAACCCAGGCAGCTGTGAAAAAGCATTTTGGTAACGATCTGGATGCTTCAAGGTTGTTTAAGTGATCAAGCCTTTGCACATTTGTGGTTGTTCGGAGATACGTTTTCAACCGACCACGAATGAAAAAGACGCTTTACAGAAGCTCTTGTAGCTGGTAGCTGTTATGCCAGTGGCAGAAGTTTTCGAACTTCCTAAACAATGTCACAATTCGAAGTAAATGCGAGAATGCCAGAAAGTACGCCTTATATTTTCACGTTCGCATCTGATGCCGCATTACCCAAAACAGTCAATTGATTAATGATTTCGTCTGCTCATAGAAATTATACAGGAAGTTTGAATGTGCAAAATATAGCTTCAGAGTTTGTTTCAAGAAATCAGAAACGCCGTGATGTTTTTGGAAAGTCTGACGCATCTTTTATCATTTTTTCTTCTGATTGCACTACCATGCTTCGTTGTCACCCAGCTTAGCAACAAAGTTCTGTTTGATGTTTTGTCAAACATCATATCATACAAAACTTGAATCGTACGAAAATCTTTCTTTTGCTAGAAAGCCAATGGCAAGTTGTTGCTGCAGATGTCAAAGGCGAATTGAAAGCGATTATCATCAAAGTTTTTCTAAACTTGAAAGTTAAGTACATCACGTTGGATGAATTACTATAACCAAAAAAATATTTAGGTAATACTATGGCGACAAACAACTCAAATTTTTGTGGGTGGAAAACTGATTTCGGGATGGGTGACGAAAAATTAACAATATCTACTGAAACTTGCAAAAACGACACAACCCGCATGAATTAAAAAAATTAATTGCGTGGGGGAAGTGAATCTGTTTGCTCCCTTGCTTGTGGGCTTGCTGGATGATCCGTTAAATAGGCAGCGCACACAAGCCTTCAGTTCATAATTGAACCTCGTAGAAAACTTCCAAGTCCTTAATTTTTATAGCAATCGACTTGCACATTACAGAGACAGTGAGTGTGTTTTTTCTGGTAATTTTTGGCCTCTGGTTGCGCCAATCATTTTAAACTCTTGCCGCCGTTGTAATCGGACTTTATCCGTTAGTCTGCACCGAACCTGACACATGCGTCCCTTAAAGTTTGAAAGACCCTTAATAGGTTATGTACTGAATGTTGAAGCCAAAAAAATTCGAGATGCATCTTACGGACAAAAAATTCCGAGTTGCAGCGCACTCTTGAAGTTTAACCACGTGTCAAAATTATGCCCCGACGGTATTTTACAAAGAGGGAAAAGCACGTTTGCTTTAGCTCTGCAAAGTATTAAGCTTCAGTAGATTTTGTCAGTCTTGGAGGCCGTTGCCAGAACTATCTTCAATCGTTGTGTACGATTTTTCCCAATAGTCCGATCTGGGCTGAACTTACTGAATGTTTTCCGCAATTTCAAATGTACATGCCAAGAGTAACATGCTGTCGCACCTGCAACGGTATTTCGCTGGTGGAGAGGTCAATGTCCTTCACCTTGCTCGCTGTCTCATTTCCTTTCGTCCAATATTTGATCTGAAAACAACATGCAACACAAGAGATGATTACTTTTTTTAATTGATTTTGGTGACGCCAGTTGGCGACAGGGTGAATCCTGAAATTTGCTTCTTGCCGGGGTGGTTAAGGTGAACGCTTGTGCCCAACCAACGAACGTTACGGCGATTCACTCAGTGACCGTGGATCGAACACCCAACCTTCCAATTGTGAGGCGGAAACTTTACCACTGGGCGAAAGATGTTATTACATTAGAAGCACAGTAAAGTAAATTGCAGGTTGGCTGCTTTTATGTCACAATGCAAACTTAAAGTAAAGGTTGCAGAAACTTTCAAATATTTATTAACGCTTGCTCTTATGTCACACAATACCTGGTAGATCAACGTAGTCATATCGTTGCTAATGGGTTCCTTTGTGGCCAGATTGAGTGGGGTTTCTGGGCAAATAAACATAGCTTTTCCAACTCGGGTTGCTTCGAAAGCGGGAGGTACGAGTTTCGCTGCAACGACACGTTGTTTTCAACTAAAGACAGGCTGTTGACTTTGACGCGAAACAAAGAAATGATATCTTCACAGTGGTAACAAACTGGTCGATGTGCGGGTTTTGCAATAAAACATGAGAAGAAAAAAGAACAAGTAAGTAACTAAATAACCTGGCCAATGTGACGACAGTATGAGAACAAAGATACAAAAGCTCTAGTGTTTCTGGGAGCGCCACCAATCCTTAAGCACTCTCTTGGTTGTATTCATAGTTCAGTTGCAAGCACTCGTTTATTGCACTGGAGGCAGAGTTGCTTTTTCAGACATAAACGTTGCAATCGCGCTGATATTACACTTCGGTTAGGGAAAGGACAGCAGCATATTTGAATGCATTGGAAAAATATTTTGTGAAACTAACTTCTTCGAAAGCACCATAGTTGTAACTGCGTGACATCTTGTTGAAAAGCAGATAAACACTAACAATTTGTGCATAAATTAACATCGCCTAATTCAGGCGTTCCTAACCTTTCTCTGACCATGTACCTCTTCAGCATTTCGACAGATGAGCATGTACCCCTAAAATTTCTTATGACAAAATATTTTATCATGACTAATCATATATAAACTTAAAAAAAACATCTAATGATTTTTGAAAATAATATTCACTGATATATGTACAAATATTTGGAAATAAATAACATGTACATATATTTTTCCCTTCCGTTGCTAACCTTAAATGCACCCCTTCAGATAGGCAAATGTACGCTTAGGGGTACATGTGCCCAGGTTGGAAGCAACGGGCGCAATTTATATATTTCAGCATCAAAATAAGCGAATGCATGCACAGCTCCAAACAAAAAAGTCTTACTGCAAGAAATTCTAACGCAAAATGGCAATTACTTCAACAGTGTTAGAACGCCACGTCACACACACGCATCCACACATGGCGTATTCAGTCATGCATTTTGACGATGAGTCGTTGAGCATGTAACCAGGTGAGAGCGCTAGCACGTCACACATGCAAGAACGCATAAAGTGCGTATGAACAATGTACAAGACTACACATACTGTACAACGAAAGCCTAGCCATAGACGGACTTTTGTTCAAGGTAATGCAGGCGTTGCCGATGCCTCAGCCGCACGCACTTCGCTTTCCTAGGTGTTCAGATAGCAAGCCGGGCTGAGACGACCGGACTTCGCAGAGGGGAAGCCACTGCGATGATCTTACAACCAAAGGCTCTAGTTTTGCTGCAAGCTTTCATGGAATCAGCCGACTGGGCCTCGCTTTCAAACATTTGCGATGATTCGGACTTGCA
>JGI24022J15233_10000974_pt1 | contig 21721 bp, 11 predicted proteins | sample Ectturendosymbi2_FD_15233 | JGI IMG/M metagenome (IMG submission 15233)
CCCGGCCAGACGTATGGTAGGTCCACCCTTAACCAAAATCTAAAACCCAAATCTAGCTTCAGGTTCATTCGTGAAAAACCATTTGCTATTCCTTCTTTTGACCAAAAGTGCCGCCGCCCAACCCCCCCTAGTCGGGTCCCTGTGCAGATATAATTACGTGATCTTACCATTTATATGTTTTGGTTATACATATTATAAAAATACTTGACTTCACAACGTATTTAGTCTAACCTACGAAAACGAAAACTTTAGATCATATCAGGCCACTCATCACCAAACTTATCCGACCTTGGAAATAAATGCGTTTTTATGACTGAGCAAAACAAGGGAAAACACAGATCATCAAGTTACACCATAAAAAAATTGAAAATAGCGTGAAATTACACCCAATTTATCTTTATACAGATCTTACCTTCTTTGATAAATCCTGTTATTCAATCCACATATTTCCCTAGACCTTGTTATTTCGCACTGCCGTCGGATCTTTGATCCAGGATAGTTCGGTTCACCCCCGAACACTAGACCTGCTCAGACAGTAACACATACTTTTTATCTAGTGGTTTGTACTTGCGATATGCTTGAAGTATAGAACGAGATGGAGTGAAGTACTTACCCTGAAGAGCAAATAAATGTTTACAAGATCTTTCCAGAGTTAAATGTCATCAAGATGCTGAAAGTTTTGCAACGAAATTGGAAAAATCGTCAAGCAACTATTTTATAAAACTCTGCTATGCAAATACAATTTTCAAGTAATGCTTTTGTAAAATATTGACGCCGGTTTTAGATTACAGCGATAAAAAGGTATTGCTTCGATGGATAAGAATGCGAAGCGAAATGCATTACAAAATAAACCACGAATTACCTGATGAAGCTGGTCTCTCGGTTGGTCGAAACAAAGAGCTTATTACTCTCTCTGGAAATGTTAAAAATATGTATGATCCGTACCCTGAATATTAACCAACTCTTATACAAAACACCAACCGGAAAGCAATGCACGAACCTTTGCGAAAGCATGTCAAAGTGGCTGTGTCGAAACAGCACCCCCTGCAATGCAATGAGAGCTTGTGTTATCTGCAAAACACTCACAAATTCAATAATCGTTTATGAAATTGTAAGCGAAGTTAAATTATTCCGTTAAGCATGTTCGAGAATCGCCATATTGGTTTTTCAAACAATATTGACTACGCTGCTTCACGTTGTGCGTATGGCAATGCACCCGGTCTTCCTCTTTTTACTGACGCGTGTAAAGACTTTCATAAAATAAGCATACACAATTGTCACATTCAAGGGTCGCTTTCTAATAGTTATTGGGAACAGATGCAAAATCTATCTGCGGTAAATGGGAACAAAAACGTTTTCACTTCCTACTTCGCCAAATGATATGGACCGATGCAGCATATAGTAAATACAAAAAAACAGGCTTGTCCAATGGGAATGTCATTCCCATAGGAATCCCATGGGAAACGTCCCATGGGATGGGATAATATGGGACAGGCATAAATTGTTATGGGATGGGAATGGGACAGATAAATATGTCCCATGGACAACCCTGCAAAAAACGTCCATCCGCGGAACGCCTATCAGTCATAGACCAAGTTTTCTCACTTGAGTCTCTTCCTCAGATGTTATGAAGACAGCAACATGAGAAAAAATTGGCGGTAAGTAAAAATAGGTTGTCCAGCAGGTTGTTCAACTAAACTACTCAACAAACTTTCCTGTATACACTTGGCTGAAGTATGATTTTGTGATTTTATGAATTGATAGATTAGGCGTTGTTGATGCCAAGCGTACCGTCGAAACAAGGAAACAGTCATGGCGCTTTACACTTTGTCAGGATAAAGACTTGTTTCTGACGCATAAAAGCTATGTTTTTAGAAACATATAATCAACGCTAAAAATTAAGCCTCGACCGGAAACACACGTAACTGCATTATTGGCTACAGCGTGGACGACAACGACTTCACGTTACAGAAAACTTACAGGCGTCTTTCACACTGGAACTGGGTCACGCTTCGTGGCAAAGTGCACGATCGCCTTGAAAGAACAGAAACTTGACATGTTAGACTCCCCTGTGCGTCCGTGGACGTAAAAAGGGAGCAAAACAAATGAAAAAGAATTTGAAATTGTTGCAAATTCACCGCCAGGTTTGGGCAGCTGTTGCGTTCCCTTGTAAAAGGCATTCTGAAGAAGTAAATCATCTTTGAAAAGAAAAGCTTTTTATTGTGTGAAGTGGTTTGCGCTATGCGTCATTCTCGGTTCATCAGAGCAAGGCTTCAGGCGTCAAACACATTTCTCCCGTTGCCAGGCAGCACCGATTGACGTATGCGACTGAAAAGATCAGTTTGCCGGTCAGTACTGTTACGCAATTTCAACAACAGCCTGAGGACACAAGAGCTTAGATTAGAAACATAGGGAAAAATATGAACCAGCGTCAGATGCTGACAAACAAGGTCGGTCAACTGAGACATTGCTTTCCCTACTCATAATGAAATTACATGAAAAACTAAATTATCACTATTTAGCTCCCACCTTCGGTGAAAATAAAAACAGTATTTTTTGTTGAACAGCATTGTATCCAATAAGCATCAACGGCAGTGGCGTAACTGCTGATAGGAGGCAGGGGTGCAAACCTCCCCCCTGGCCAGCTACATGTAAGTCGGGACCCTATTTAGCTTATATTTCGGTATGTTTTTTTTGCGTTTTTCGCGATGTTTTCCAGTGAATTCGGGTTTTAGTACAGACATCCGAATTCATTATTATTTCTCGACTTTTTCTCTGATTGTTGGCTAGTGGGCCCCCTTTAGCTAAGTTTTTACGCCTGGCTCAAACCACTAGTTACGCGTCTGATTAACGGTGGAACAACAGCATCAAGGTTTTTCACAAACTCCGACATAAAGAGTATGATACTGCTTGTCAGTTGGCCTATTGTAGTGTACAAATCAACGGTCAATTGCTAATATATGTCTCTTGGATGCCAACATTCAATGACTCGCTGAGTAGTCCTGGCAATGTTGATGGTTCTACCGACGAGTGCTGTGTGCAAGGGCGTCGAAAGGGTTTTTCCAAGGGTGGCCACTAGGGGATTTTTTCAAAAATTTTCTAGGGCAGTGGTTTTCAACCTTTTTCATGCAGTGGCCCATTTTCCAATCCAATTTAACCTAACGACCCCCTTCCGAAAATTTCCAGTCTGGCATATGAAATGCAGTTGTGTTTTCACAACAGAAAATCACAATACCTCAAAAATAACTTACGATATCATTAAGGTGAACAAAGATTCTTTTATTAAATTCATGCATATGGCAGCATTATTGACAGAGACCTATACCGTATACAGATCAATCCACAGCACAACTCATTGAAAACTATAATAACTCCCACGTCAGCTACCGCAATCAGATGTCTAATTTACAAACACAGCACATTATTTCGTCACAAAGCTATTCGTGCGTTGACAACCGCAACAGTACTGCATTGGTCATAATCACACTTAAACCAATTATAAATGAAAAAGTAAGTTATCACTTTTGCCAGGTCATCCTAATTATTTTCGCTACGACAAAAAGTGGTTCCGTATGCGAAACACAAAATCTAGAAGCAATTATCTATATAATTTTAACAGGAGCTCTCGCGACCCCAGAAAAAGGGCAAACGACCCCCAGGTTGACAACCACGGTTCTAGGGGGATCCAAAGGTGTTGAAATTTTTTTTCACACTCGAAACTAACAAAACAACCTTTTTTTCTGAAATTTTCAAAATCCAGGGGAGTCAAGTCTCCCCCTGCCCACCCCTTCCGACGCCCATGGCCATGTGTGTTCTCCAAGAAGTTTGTTTTTGACTTAGCTTCAAACGTTATATCCGTTGTATTTCGTTAATTTCCTTCTGTACCTGTTTTGATAATTGGGGTATATTTTTTGAATAAAACGTTAAAACTGATTTAAAGGGAATTCCAGTTATTTATCGCATGTATCATGTTTTGCAAAGAAACGCATATGATGTGAACTAAACCCAATTAGTCAGATTGCAAAAAAATGATTAAATGAATATATGTTTTAAAATATTTTGTTACAAGTGAACCTGCAGTTTTTTCTTTATACGAAGAAGGTTAGGGTAAGTGCTACAAAGTTTTCAGCACCGTAAACATGTGACTATGCACCGATTCGGTACACTTTGCATTAATTGGGAAAGGTGAGTAAAGTTTGTGCTGCGCATGAGGAGTGAACGGCACTTGACCAGCATTTTATCAACAAATTAATCTATAGCATCTCAGAAGTTTCCAATAATTTTCCTCTGTAAGGTTGACTACTTTTGCAAGTTTGGTAACTGCTTTACTATTTTTCGCAAACACAATTATTTTTATACCAATCAATCTACTATCTTCTTTGCATGCCTGTTGTAAGAGAAAAATTCATTCGCACGAAGCCAGTTCAAATTCGGAAACCGCTACTGATCATCGCCATATACCGCACATTCGAACTAAGTGATCACTTGGTGCACCATTAATAAAACACAATAGGTATTGAAGTTTTTTAAATCCTTAATAACTCTTCTCCATTTTCCAGCACATATGGAGAGCAGGTAAGTGGACATTGGTAATAACACTACGTCTTAAAATATGAACGTCTGTTCTGTGTAAAATATGCAACAATTTCGGTATGTTATCTACTAGAAAAAAAGTCTTTTTTACGGAATAGGTTAGGCTGCAATATTGTTTTTCATTTCGTTTATATGGGATCGTTCTTTTAAACAAAACTCGCCATCTTCAAAAATCTGGCGGTTGCATCACTGTCTTATCAATGATTTCAAACTTTATTAAAAACAACGTTCGTATCGAAGTTGTAGCGGACCTTGGTTTTGGCCCGCAGCTTGATGTCCGAAATTGCAGTGTAAATCACACTTGTCGAACGCACCTCGGGCGGTGTGAGAGCCAGTATCATCATTTTTCATTTTCGAGACGTCTAAGTTTTCTGTTTACATGTTCTGTTTGCATTCTGTTTGACTTCATGCAAGTCGACAAGAAATAAAGATCGTCTTTCACGCGACGTCCGGTCTGAGCGCGTGAACGAGGATTATAAACACCAGAATCGTTGAGCGAAGTCATCGTCGCCTACAAATACTTCACGGACACTCGGGCCGCCACAATGTAAACGTTGCAGCATGAGAATCAGTTTTCCAGACACTAAAGCAGGGGTCTACAACCCGTGGGCCGCATCCGACCTGCGAAGTCATTCCATCCGACCGCAAAGACATTTTGCCAATGGTCAAAAATTATAGATGGCGCAAAATGACTTAGGACCTAACCCAGGGGTGTCAAACTCGTTTCAGTTCTGGGGCCACTTCAAGCATATTTAATCTCAAGCGGGCCGGACCAATGTAATCACTGCTTAACACCCTGGTAATAAGTAATGACAGCTTCCAACCGTGTTCATAACTTTAATGCAAAAATTTCAAGTTTATCTGAAAAAGATTATTAGCACATGTAAGGAGCAACCTTTACGAAACTCTGCAACAACATGACGTTTCTTGAGAAAAGTCTATTCAATTTTACAACATTTGAAACCAACCGAAACGAAACGAATACACAATGCCAAAAAATCAATCGAAACGAAATATTTCGGGATAACCGAAACGGTTTCGGTCAAATTTCCGTTTGGAACACCTCTACTCGTCTGCAGCTAAGTGCAGTATCCAGACCACCCGAACTGGCATCACATTGTGCAAACTAGTGGAAACTTGACTTTTTCTTCTGCCTTGGAAATGCATAAATTTTTACGGACAACATACAGCTTGTGACAATGTACGAACAGTATGGTTCCATCAAAAGAAACGCGTTTGTAATGAAGCTGCTGACTAACATACTCACTGTTGCAAGCGTTCAGTGTCTTGAGATTTTTCCACAGCAACCACTCATTGCTGCAAAACTATATTTCAAGACGCAAAGAAGCAGTTCACATTAAATATGGTTAGCGATTTAGGCCTACGCCTGAAACTTGGCACCTTGTAGCTCCACTAGCGTATCAACATCAGGTGTCAAATCCTGTGCAGCAGCCACTTTCAGGATGTCACATAAGTGAGCCTGTGTGGGCCATGAGCACAGCTCTGTTTTATTGATGTTCATCACAGAGAACACTTGTTCACAAAGATATGTCGTCCCAAACATGCACAAAACTTTTGTAGCAAGGGATGTCACTTTGGGGTAGGCTGGAAGAAGGTACTGGTAGAATGTGTCCAAGCTCGCCAAGACAAACTTGGTCTTCAAATCTGAATCACACTGCAGGTCAATTATTTCAAGTTGCCAATCAACGGGCAGATCAGAGGGGTTTACTGTGAATGGCGAGCGAAAGACTTGAAAGTTCGTCTTAAGCTGGCCAAAAATCTGAAATCGTTGCTTGAACTCCCGCAACAACTCTGTTATCTTTGTATTGATTCAAGTCACTGTTCAGTCCCGTGGCACATCTTTTAGACCAGTGGTTCTCAAACTTTTTTTTTTAAATTACACAACGGTCCCCAAGCAATTTTTTAAATGGCTCACGGTCCCCTTAAAGAAATCACCTCTTTATCTGCATCCTATATAATGCCCACTTTTGCCAGCGTGACTGTTTGGTTCCGCAATAGAATTAGGCTACCATAGCTCCAAATTGTGTTTGTTAAGTTTGGTTTGGAAAAATAAGTTACCCGAAAATTTTATTTTACACAAAATTTTTTTCTTCAGGAGCGTCGTGTTGATTTTTTAGGAAGGTGCTTCGCGGTCCCCAGAAAATTGTCTCGCGGACCCCAAAAGGACCGCGGACCCCAGTTTGAGAACCACTCTGTTTTAGACAAAGGAAATGAGCAGTGTCATCACCGGAAAGTTGTGTCTTCCACAAGGACAACTTCAAGTTGAATGCACGTATGGTGTCGTAATACTGTGTGACAAGTCTTTTGTGGCCTTGCAACATTCTGTTCAGACTATTCAAGTGCTGTGTAATATCCACCATAAAGGCAAGGTTTTACATCCATTCTGAGGATTGAAATTCTAAAACTGGCTTGCCTTTTTCTTCATAAAGTTTTCAATTTCCTCAAGTAAATAAAAAAAAAGTTTTAGCACGGCACCTCGACTTAGCGATCTCAAACTTTACGTATCAAATTTCATTTAGAGTTGTACCTAGAACTCCGAAGGTTTCGAAATCGACATTGCTAGAACTCAAGGTATATTTTTTCCAGGACTTCTAGTGTTAACTTTATCAACAGTAGTTGAACTTTTGCATATTCATACCTGTTTGAAAATTCAAACGGGTGTGAACATGCAAAAAGAAATATGCAGAAAACGGGATATTCTCACGTAAGAAAAACAGAAAAACATCAATAAAATACAGGCAATTGCGTTAAGGTTTCAAGCAAGTGAAATCTAGTCACCAGTTGTTGAAGTGTAACTGAATAAACTTCAAGCAAATAAAGAAGTTTTTTACTTTGCAAAATCATCCCGCGGGCCGAATTCAACCACGCACCGGGCCGGTTTTGGCCCGCGGGCTGTATGTTTGACACCCCTGACCTAGCCCCAAAATTTCAAATTTAGCAGTATGTATAAGTATTAATCCATACCTGGACTATTACTTCAATCAGTTTACTGCAAACCACATTACGTACTAATAATTGGGTTATTATGAACGAAATGATGCAATATTTGTATTGTTACCTCACAATGATCTTAAAATTGGCGGAATTTAAGTCTTCAGGAGACATCATTCAAGAAGGAGTATTTTGCTGCATAAGAGATAGTTCGGTATAGATCATCAGTGAGGTGTCTGTTTTTGAAAGTACCATTTTAACATGCCCGGAAAATACAGTAATAATGACGAGAAGGCTTGTATTCTGGCCTGGATTAAAGAAAAAGTACCAATAAAAATAATATGTAAATGTAAAAGAAGAGCAAGATCGACCATTATGAAGCTTTTGTCTTCAGCCAAAAGACTATATCAAGCAATGCAGTTCCAAAGCATAAAATTGGAGGTGGAAAGAGAAGAAAGACTTCACATGCTGCAGACATCTTTTTGAGGATAGAAATCCAGACGAAACCTCAGTTAACAGCACTGGATGTGAAAAATCTGGATCCAGAGCTGCTTCAAAATGTTTCGTTCCAAACAATGCAGGACTTCCCCCAGAAGGACTCAGGTTTTCCTTACCGTAAAGCTGCTAAGAAACCACTCCTAACAGAAAGTATGAAGAAGTAGCGAATTGCGATTGCCAAGCAACATGTCTACCGGACCCCTGAATAGTGGAAGAAAGTTGTTTTCTGATGAAAGTAACTTTCAAGTGTTTCAGATGGGTTCCTCCATCATTCGACCCCCATCATCATCTGATTGATTTGATCCCAGGTTCAAAGTTCCAACTGTTAAACACCCGGAATTGGTCATGATTTGGGGATCTTTTTCTTGTGAAATGGGTAGGCCTAAGGCTGGTTTTGCTTCCTGCCGAATAAACAAAAAATGAATGGCAAAACTTGAATAAACAGTACTGGAGGAGCATATGCTGGACTTGTTTCATACTCGTGGCTGTGAAGTGTTCATGCAGGATAATGCTGCGTGCCATAAAGTCTAAAAAAGCGAAAAATTACCTCAACAAAACCAGATCAAAATGCTCTGGCAACTGTCCAGATTTAAATAGAATGCAAAATTGCTGGCGGAAAATTCAGTATCTTATGAAACAAATGAAAACCCCAAATATAAACACCCTCAAAAATCAGTTGAAGAAAGTTTGGTGGCAAGAGGTGCGCTTGGATTATTTCAGAAATTTAGTGTTTCCATGCTTAAACGCTTGCAAATGGTCATAAAAAATGAGGGCAACATGACAAAATATTAAAGTGTGTGTTTTTGTTAAATAAAAGTTGCTATTTAAGACCAAATGTTTGTTTTTGAAAGAAAAATGAAGTAGGTCCTAAGTCATTTTGCGCCAGCTGTAATATATTTACAAAAAATTTGTTGATTTGGTATAATGTAATATATCCCGAATAGAACCATCACCAGAAAGTCTTCAGTAGGGCGCTTTACGTTTGTGCAGGGGCAAGACATTCTAAAATTTGACCAAACGCCACTGATAACTAGTGGTTCATATTTCAATTTGGGGGGATTGGGGCTTAGTTTGATGGGATATTCCCACTAAATCCCCCCAGTGGCGACGTGACTAATCCCAAAACAAATACATTGCATAAGATGCCCGGCCCTCAAACTATTATGCTATAGCTTATATGTCCCACTGGCAAAAAATTCGGCGACCCTGTACTAAAGGATTGTTTTGTTTCCGCTCATACTGACTAACAGCATACAAATTTTTCCAAATAAAAAACCAACATTATTTAAAACCTACTGTGCATTTGAGACTGCTGTCCTTGAACCTTTATCTTAGGGACAAAAGTACAAACAAAAAATGGAGTTTTATGCTTCCCATTATCTTTACTTTTTAGATCAATCTAGGATTCATTTTCTGAAAATGCAAATGAAACGCTTTTATCCTGCTTGATTTTCGGCGCCAACTGCTAATTTTTATCACTAATAAAGCAAGGCAGGTAATATGAGTAAAACAAGCTCAAAAGTCAATTCATTTTTTCTTTACTGCTGGTTTCAAACTAAGCCTGTTTTACTTGCATTTCTCCTAACCCGTTGCCATACAGTGCCTATATATGAAATCAGACGCAAATCTGAAATACATCTGGCTGCATTCAAACTAATATGGGGCTTCATTACCGTTTACATGTGAGCTTAATATTACTTTTCACTAATTTTGTCTTTCGTTTGAGTCTATGGTTGTTTACACTTTACACAGCCACATTAAAGTGGACTGGCAAACTGATAAGTCTCGTTTGCTGCTTTACTCGCATTGTCTGACCTGAAAACCTTCAAAAATATTCAAGTGATGAAAATCTGTCTATTTTTGATTTAGATATTTTACTGCTTATAGTAGTACCTCCTTGCAATTTCCGTAGTATCTTCCCAAACATTATGTTGATACCACCACAGAAAACTGTCATTCAATGCACACATTTTGTTTTCGCTTAAATGTTGATATTGGTACTGGTACGAGCTGTTTACTTCTGCGCTCTAAATTTCTGAACAGTGTTGTTTTGTTCAAGGTTCATTCAAACTTTTTATTGGTGTCGTGGGGTATCGTTTTACATCCGAAGTTGGTATTGCTCGTGGTAACTTTTTCTGTCTAGACGTTTGTAAAAGGTATTTTATCGCCTTTGGTGTGCCGCGATAGTACGATTAGGCATGTCGACGCAAGGAACCAGTCTGTAAAATGTAAATTAAACGATGCATCACATTTCCAAACTACTGGGATATCATTCCTCGGCCGTAAAATAATCTGCCTTTCAGAAGCCAACAAGCCCCAGGCCAAATCTTTTCATGAGCGCGGTACCTCCGCGTGACAAGCGTTACTGTACTGTTTGGCGAAGAGATTGCGCGCAACATGAGCTTTTTCAACAAACCGCGCGTTATGATTTGCGAACAAAATGTCTGGTGATGTTATTATGCTTTAAACTGTCCAAAAATATATCAGCAGTGAACAACAGTTGAAAATGTTTTGAGACCTCGTTTTTCTGAAATCTATCTTCCAAAAACCGTAAAATTTTTTCGACAATATCCATCTATCCGGCAGTCAAGCTCTTCTCCATACACATTCGTATTTTATACAATGCAAAGGAACGTATTCCTAAGCCGGTGGCCTTTTTTTTGCTTTGTGGCCATCATCGAAACCCTTGCCTCAACACGCGTAGACTCCTATGTGACTACTAGGCATGGGCTGTGGAGCTAGAGCCGGAGCTGTTTTGGATGGCCGGAGCCAAAAAGTTGTGATGGTGGAGCCAGAGACTGTAATTTGGGTTCCGGTTCCACATACATAGTTTGTGTGGAAAGCGAATTTTACCAATACAGTATTACAATGGTTTTTGCTTTTTGATTAAGGTTGCCAGACGTCCTTGAGCACCAAGAACTTTCCTTGAATTTGCTATCAAAACTGGTTTTGTCCTTGTTCCTTGAAAGACATTTTGCTCTCCTTGAATATTTGGCGGCGTACTTGAAAGTTCCTGAACAATTGTGAAATGGTTCATTATTGAACTACTGATTACATTGAACATTCACCAATCAAGATTTTAAACAATGTAAATGAACCAAATAACGTATAGATTTGTTCCATCTTTTTATAACAGTTGTGTAGTAAAAAGTACCCAATGTTATTTAGCACTGTTTGTTTGAAAAAATGTGCTGCACCACTATATCTAAAAAGTATTCAAAGAAGGCGTTAAGCAAAATTTGATTAATCACAGAACGACAAAATGTCCTTGAAAAAATTTCAAGTGATCTGGTAACCCTATTTTCAATGGACCAAACTGTTCTGGAACCGGAGCCCAAAACTTCTGAAGGTCAGAGCCTTATTTTATGTGTCATTGCACTGAATATAAACTATCAGCGCTCCAACTTAGGATATTGGAGGAAAATAAACTCAGTGCGACGACACAGTAGTCATGGGCGTCCGCAGAAATTTTTCCAAGGGAGGGAAGTCGACATTTTGCTGTCTTTTTCAGTTTGTTGGCGATGCAACGCAAATGGACGTACACAAAAACAAAATGTCCAACGTTACGGCAACAGTTGCATACAGTGTTTTCCTTGAAGGAAAACTTTGAAGTGCAGAAAACCAAAAACCAGCCAGTCGCAAAACCAGCTTGTAGTGTCAATACAAATATGGTGAAGAATGCAAGTATTACATTAATTGATGTACAGCAATTGTCAGTATTAAGTTTTTGTTTGATTTTCTAGTCCCCGAAAATCTGCACATTACGTTGTTAAACCTGTGCAAATTAATTCTCCCAAGTGTTCATTTTTCAGGGTTGCATGATGGTGTGGTTTTACGAACTTCATTACAGAGAAGAAAATCACAGCAATATGTTGTGCTATACACAGAAATGAGTTATACACTGGTATTTTAAATTCTGGGTATTTACTTCCTTGAACCTGTCGCCCGAAATTAAGTGTAGAGTGGCACTGACCAAAGTTTTTTTTGAGCCAGATTTTCTTGAGTTTCGGTCAGTTTTATCTCTACAGTAGAGATGTTTTATCACTACGCTTGTAGCAAACGGTTAGCCAACTGGACAGTCATCACCGATACATAACATTGAATGGATTTGCAAGGAATGCAAAGCATGGTTTTGACTCTTGGAAATGGTCAAATCTGGCTTGGAACTTTTTCCAGTAGTCTTGAAATTTGTTTTAGCTTTCTTTCACTTTGTCGTCTGCAATTGCCTCTTCGCAAAATACATTCATTCTCATTCTGACATTGGGAAAATAAAAGAATGCTTTCGACGACATGTGTCTTTCAAAAATTTCAATTTTCTTCTGGGGCCTTAAGTAGACTAACTTGCGATTTAGGTTCAATGTCGTTGTTACCAAATCGCCCAGACTCCCTGGTGACCAGTGTCCCTCTGGGGTGCGCAACTGCGCAGAACCAACAGAGCATTTGCGCAGTGAAATCTCATTCTTGCGCACTTGCAACATACAAAATCTGATATCGTATATATTTTGCATAGCCCTTTCGAAACGTTTCACTGGTTGTGTGTCTACATGGTTGTGAAATTGCATGCGCACTGAAACAAACATTTGCTCAATGTCAAAATGTTCTTACAGGGACACTGCTGGTAACTGACTTCACGAACTTGTGTAAAAACATTGATAAATGAAACAAAGTTGAATATATGAGGCAACAACTCTCTATCAATTTGAGATACTGCTATTCATCTAGTCTAGAAGAGCCACACAAAATGTCGGCGAACCGTAATTCGCCTACCTACGTGGCTTACCGCTATCAGCAATCACTGTTTCACTACATTACCTGCCAAGATACCTGCGTCCAATAGTTACATGCGGCAAAACGCATACTACCGTTACTTGAAGTGCATCTTTGAAGATTCGTTGCCATTTTATTGTTGCGCAACAAAGGCCAATAGTAGAACAATTCGCTCGCGAGTTTCGCAACCTGCATTTGCAGGCAAAGAAGCGGATTTAGTGAACTGCAAGCTCATAACTGCATGTTACCAAAACAGTGAACCTGACTCTTGTGCAGTGTGATTGTCTTATCGGCAAATAGACTGTCATTGCAAAAATTAACCCAATTAATCGGAATTAAACTACTGATTTCACGTTTTCCCGAAAATTTTCCTTTTTAGTCCCAATTTCCAGGGGGGGAATGACCATTTTCCCCCTGCGGACGCCCATGACAGCAGTTCATAACTGCAAAAAATCAGGCTGCGCGTTAAAACAGGGGAGTACGGTAAAACACACTCACCACTACGTCAGAGCAATTTACACCGGAAAAATGAGGCTGCGCTGATGTCTTGTCGAATACGAGCAGTCGAGGATAGGTGTGCGGCTGGACAGGCTGGCGCACACCACGGTTTGCAAGATCGAAATTTGCTAAACTACACAAGAATTGAGAATGCGCATAAAGTACGCAAGAAAACTTTCAATTTTTTGGTATGTGTAGAAGTCCAGAAAACTTTTAGTTCTCGTTTTTCCCTGCTGAGACATTATCAAATGTCTGAACGCTCGTATGTTTAAATAAAACTGCTGTTTTTGAGCTCGTTCAATAGTTTTATCATGCTACAGAAATTGGTAATGTAGCCAATGCGGTCAGCGCTTGCGCTGATCATCCTCAGCAGACAAAATAAAGACAACTGTTTCGGATAAAGTGAACTATCGTGGAACACAATCTTAAACATGCGTAGCAGACGAAAGGTCTGCAAAAAGAAATGAGATAGCTTCTGGATGCAGACGATAATCCAGATTCCCACCAAAACCTAATTATTACTTTTCACCAGCATTTACAATGTTCCTTGAAATTTGCATGCAAATTCATTCAGTGGTATTTGCATTAAGTCGACAAAATAACAAGTAAAAAGTATGCGAAAAGAATTAATCTCCTTTGCGAAGGTGATGAAGTTTTTTAAAAATATCAAGCTCAAGGGGGGTTTAACCCCAAAACCCCCTTGCGTACGCCCTTTATTCGAAGTATGCTATGAGTATCAGTAACTTACCCTTAGTTACTATAGTCAGCATTTCAACGCCGTGGTGTATGCGAATTCGCGTTGGAGATTTTAATTCAGTACAACGAAAATTCCATCACTAATGATTACATGGTTGATGTTGTTTGCAAATGTTTTTAGAATATAGGACACTTGCGGCCTATGTGATTGTGAACGTTTGAAAACCGTCCCTACAGTGGTGTAAGAGGCGGAGGTGCTAGCGCACCCCCAAAACTTTTGACTTTGTAAAAATCCGGGCAAAATCAGCAGAAATATGGGCAAAATCTTTGACAACCTTCGCAAACTCACTGAAAACGCGTGCAAAAATGGCGCCCAACGTGCTTTGATTTGAAAAAAAGGTGCCCAAAATCACATGAATACGTTTTGTTTTTGGAGGTCATCCGAAATACGGTCTTTATGCACAAAAAGTGGTCTGAAAATTTTTCGGGCAAAAATCCTTCGCACCCCCAAAATTTGCCTGCTCGTACACTTGTGCGTCTTAAAAGCCGAGAGAGTAAATCTCAGTGACTTCTTTGCACTTGATGGTCCGTGTTAAAAACTGAAATTTTGGCCTGGCCTATTGCCAACTTCACATTTCGTTTACTTAAGTCATGCAGAAATATCGGCGGGCTTTTATGGGGCGCTGTTCGTAAACAAATTATACCGGACACATTTTTTAGCACTACAAACTGGTAAATCAGACAGATTTAGCTAAATCCGCACATATTTTGCTAAATCAGGCCATATTCACTTAAATATCCACACATTTCCCTTAATCGGACCGATTAAATCTGGAGAAATTTAGCTAAATCGGACACATTTAGCTAAATCTGAACAGATTTAGTTAAATATGACAGATTTAGCTAAATGCACACAGATTTAGGTAAATTCCTGCAATATTTAGCTAAATCTGCTGCATCTGCCCGATTTGACTAAATCTGTGCAGATTTACTTCAATCTGCGCCGATTCAGCAAAGTATGTGCAGATTTAGCTAAACTTTTCGGATTTAACTAAATCTGCGTCGATTTAGCTACATCTGTCTGATTTACCAGTTTTTGGTGCTAAATGTGTCCGATATAATTTTTTACGAACGGCGCCCCATAGATTTTACTTAATTCTCTTCTACTTGTATTGTTGTAAATCTTCCAACGATTGCAATCTTGGAATTCATCAGAGCCCTTCCACTTTCTCGACGTCATTGTCGCATTTCTATTGCGGAGACGCAGACCTGTCTGCGAGCGTTGAGCCTGCTTTAGTGCTTACAACACAATACACTCTACACAATGCTCACATTTCCAGTGAACATGCAAGAACTTTATTTCGAAACTCGCATCCCTCAAATCTTGCTAACATCAGGACGCGGACGTCGGTCTAATATAGCATTTACTACACAAATTTTGCAAATGTGTTGCCGAAAACGGAATATTTTCATGCAGAAAAACCTATTTCAGCGAAACAAGGCCAAAAAAGAGCCAAAAGGCCGAAAAAAATTTTGAAGGCCAACAAACTTGAGATGAGGCCAAAAGGCCAAATAAAATTTTTTAGGCCAAACAACTTCAAACGAGGCCAGATTTCTGAAATTTGGCTTGAAAAAGGCCAATCTGACAACCCTGATCATGAGCATATAAAACAGCATTAAAGTTTTACAATGTCATTGATATATACAGGGTGGCCCAAAAGTAAGTATACAGGCAATGAGTTGGTTTGGGCCACACAATAGGCCCAAGAAGAAAACAGCTACAAATAATAATGCAAATTTAAGTCAATTTCTACTCTTGTTTTCTATTAATATATATTTCATCTTTGTAGTACTTACTACACAATGTGAAGAGCATTGCCGAGTTAAACTGGGAGACCCCTGTATACACTATCTAAGAGTAAAGTTCAAAGGACAGACCCATGACGAACACCGCATTTTAGATTCAGCGCACTGACTTTGGGTCGTATACCTGTATTAAACGCGGAGTGGCCCAACAACTTCAACATCAACACGCACACCCTTCCTCCTACAGTGGATCCATTCATCAACAGTTTGCCAGCTGATAGCTTACAAGCATTCCCACTCAAGCCTGGGCAAACGTTGCTGGCTCAACGCTGGGTTAGATGACTTTCCACTATTCGTCCAGCTCAACAGTGTTAGAACCACGACGCTTAGTCTAAAAGATGCCGACAACATCCAAGGAATATCGTTTGACTTCCTCGACCAGTCGTGTTCTTTCTCTGTGAGCGAAGTGAGTTTGCTTTTACTGTACTTTTTTACAATACTTTACGAGCTTATGGCGAGATTGCCGTTTACACGTAGCTTTCAGAGTAGAGGAACTCTACGCTGTCCCCAGATGCGTAGCGGGGTCAAAATGGGGCTCCAGTTACGGATTGCGGGTGGGGGAGACAGTCGGGAATTTTTCGAACGAGCCCCTCTGCCGGAGCCCGAGCGCGGTCCTTGGTCACGCGCGAACGGCTTTCCCACACCTCTGCACTAGATTACATGAAGACATGGCTGCGATCTCACAGATGTGCTAGCGACAAGCAGATTCGCACTGCTAGTCAAAAGTCCAGTCTAGAGTGAGACATGCAGATCCAGTGTGGAAATACTTGTGGGCAAATGCTCACTTTATTCGTACTATTTGGTGCAGTCTTCCTTTTTATTTGGTGTGGGAACGGCGTTCCTACACCTTTTTTTTACCACTACACTGCTGATTTGTTTAATTTTGCGACCGATCTGCGAAGAACAATTTGAGCTACCAGGAAAAAAGCCTAAAACTGGTTCGTTTCCTCAAACTGTTTCAGGTGTCAAAGTTTCACTACTTGCCGTCGTGGATTTTTCATTGTTCAAGGTTTCATGAGGTTACGTCAGAAATCAGCTGGACAACCTGAAAGGTCACTAGGTTGGGTACAATTTTTCTTTTATCTAAATTTCGAAAGATTAAAAACAAGTACCGAAAGGGTGGAGCTCAACAAAAACGAACAACAAGCTACTGATATTGCTTAAGTACATTGCGTTACAGCAACCTTTTACAAAACCTTGCCTCAAAACCACATCTTTCAGCTAATTTTTCCGCGTCTCCACGTTCAGTTACTCGAAAATTTACCTTCACCAATGAAATAACTCACATTACAGATGGTGCAGTGGCGGTCCTAAGTGAGGGCATGTGTGGGCCATGGGCCCCCCAGATTCTTTGCTGGCCCCTGCTTGTCCCCCCCCAGTTTTGCGCTAAATTCCACGTTCAAGTTCGTTTGATTGACATATACAGCAGATAATTTTCAGCCAGCAAAATTTTAAACGATTTGAAGAGTTTCTGGCGACGGTTCTGACGATATTCACAAGCCTATGTTGTATTTGATAGGGTTAAACATAGCAAATCAATCTTCATTACAATGGAAAATCACAATGCAGGAGAGACATTTATGTTGGCTCCCTGCTTTTTTCCTTGGCCCGCAGTGCCCCCCCCCAGTTTTTTCATTCTTGAATCGCCACTGAGATGGTGCCGAAAGCAAACTACAGTTTTTAAAAGTGTTTAACTTTCAGACTCTTTCCCATCATCTTCAATTTTGCTTCTATTTTTGACCTACACAACTTAGATAAAAGAATTTAGGTTTAAAGTGTAAATTGTTATAAGACACACGTGATGTAAAGGTAGTGTTTGTTTTCATATTTTTTCGGTCTGTACCTTACGCGTGAAACACGTACAATAAAACATTTAAAGATTTTTTTCTGCCCCCTTCCCGTAAGCCCCTTATGCAGAAATGTACGGGTTGTTTATATTTACGAAATGCATAAGTCCTTTCGTGTAAAAAAGAATTGACAAAACGTAATTCCCGGGTTTGGACAAATTACACAAGCGACACACGACGGTTTGCATAAAAAATCGGTTTTGCCAATCTTTAACAAAACGCCCCAAACACATGGTGGTGGTTTGCACGGATCTCAAAAACCGTCCATTTTTTCCAACATCTCGTTTACAGTGCATTTTTGGAGCCTTTACAGCTTTTGTAAGCTGCGTTCAATATGAACAGCATTTCGTTAAATGTGGAACAAATTTTTGAGCACGCGAGCTAAAGCAATTTCTACACTTTGACAACAGCTTTCCCAGTATTTTCTCCCGTCAGCATTCCAATGAAAGCTTTGGGAAGGTTTTCGAATCCTTCGGTGACGGTTTCCTTGACAATTATCTTTCCCTGTAAACACAAATAAACATACGTGCTGGGTTTTGAAATTCACAGTAATTCCATCTTTCGTACCAACGAAAACCCGCGAATATTTCGACCCATTCACGCTCATTAATCACTCAAAATGACTCGGCCTCAAAAGCTCTACTGTACGCTTCCTTGCAGCAATGTCGACTCGGGGAGTCAACAAAACCGTGATCTTGTAAATGATGCGTGATTGAAGATCAAAAAGCATCCGTCACATTGTACCTAAAACAGGTCTGCGCAACTATTTGCCATTTAGAATATTTTCGTCATTAAACAGCCTGAGCATAAAAAAGAGTTGTGTCAAAATACAAAAAAGTACTAAATTCCAAGAGATGTTGAAGCAGACGCTGACAGTGTGCTTGACCAAGCAAGATGAGCTTCATTTGCGGTGATGAATACATGGACCTGATTTTAACTATATTTGAATTACTTTCATTTCATCGGATTGGAATTCAGTTTTCCGAATAGAGTAGGTTTAAACTGAGTTCGAATTTGACTCAAGTAGTTTGCTGAAATAGTGCACAGTTGAAAAAATCGTTGTCCACCAACAAATTGCGGGGAGGATTAAAATATGTCCGAACGTAAAGCACCGCTTTTTACTTTTTTTGGAGCAAAAGCTGTGTCAACCTTTTACTGCTCAATAAAGTCGAAGACACCCTTTCGCACATTTAGATGAACGGTCTGGATTAGACCTTTAAATAAAACATATTTAGATTTAGTTTTCATCACGCTTAAAGACTCAACTGTGTCGGTATGTTCGTTACTTGCCGGTGACTACCGCAAATACTTGTACATTGTCGCTGCTTTCACGTCTGAAAGCAAAACGTTTGTTCTAGCTCCGAAAATTCCTCTTTTTGCCAATGAGCAACAAAATCATGGTAAATTTAAAAATTGTTTACTTAACAGCACAACGTGTTCAGTTAAAATACGTTTACCTAAAAACGGCCATTTTCTAAGACAGTGAAGCTTGACCTGATTTCTAAATCTTTGTTTGTCAAGCTTCACTGTCAGATACCTCAAGTGTTATTCCAATTGGTATGTGGACCCCCACAGGTTTTGACAAGCAATCAACTCAATTTGGCCGGAGCCTACGGGAACAAAATTAAACTACACCTTGTTTTCCGCTGGGAAATAAGAAAGTCCCCGAATTTATGCTCATACATGCAGTCAGTCCATTCCTTTATTTTATATGCATTGCAAACTCTGGTAAACTAGAGCCGTCTATTTCGGTTGTCATTAGTCTGAATGTTAAACTGTACGTAGATTTAATCTTGATCTTTGTACTTCAAAAAACTGCTTGCTGAGTCTTGTCCACGAGTTTGTTCTTTGAGGCATGAGGTGACCTTTGGCTTCGGCAAAAAAATCAGATATCGGTATTCGTTTTGCACGTAGGTTTGCTGCTGCCTAAGGATTGAAAGACTGCGCAAAATTGACTGATCCTGTCTTAGCCTCCTTAATCCTGGTCTGTAGAACTACCGACGCCATTAAAAAGTATTCCGTCTTGAGCACAAACCCTCAGACCAAACACTTAGGGAAACGCCAATAGTGAAGGTCACGTGTTTGACTAAAACAAGCTTGTCGTTTTGATCTGTTAAAACAATTATTTAAAAATAACTTCGAGTTTCTTAGTATCCAGCGAGTTGCACAGGTAGTGTTATCAGGACGCTCGCTGGAGGAATGGGACTATATGGCGCCGCCGTTTTGGCGACGACCATTTAACGCTGAGCTGTTTTGGCGCTAGCGCTTATTTGCTTGATTGCTGTTACGCACAACTCGTTGTCTTTAGAACTGTGTGTTTTCCATCTTGCTCGGATATTTTTCAAGAAGGCAACTGCTTTTTCAAGAAGGCAACAAGCATTGTGCGTTTGTCTTGAGATGAGATTGAGCGTATTTCTGTATATTAGGGCTGTTACGACGTGGTTTTCTGAACTTAGAAAATCTTTCATTTTCGCGTATAGCCATTAGCCACTAACATAAATGGCTGAGTGTCATCTTAGCAAGAGGGATAAACAAAAGTTTTATCACGATTAGTTTCTATACGTTTTTGATAAATGCAGCAAAACTGATCCATTGCTAAGTTTCGTAGATGCGAATTGAAAAAAGAATGTAAATTCTAAACATCACAAAACATTTAGACTCACGGGCACCACTTGAATATTTCCGAGGTGTAACTTACAATTACGACATAATTAAAGTTATTCCATGTTTTTATCCATTTTCATTACACACACTTGTCAGTGACGTCTCTGCACTGGCGCCAAACCATCTCAGCGCCAAAAAGTACCCGAACCCTCGCTGATGCGTATGCTTGATAACGGCCTTAAAATATAACTGAATAGCCAGTTCTACCATTCGAAACTCCGTTTTATTCTTCGTTTTTTTCCAAAAAATACGTTTTGCAGGTAGAAAATGAGCTGAGCGCTTTCGTCCAGCAAACGTACATTACAAACTAAGCAGTGGTAGAAGGTATTGCAAATTTGTGATATAAGTCATATGTCTGTCTTACCCTCATCGTTTCCGTCTATTGGTCGCTTGACAACAAAGAGAAACTATACCTAATGATTTAGCCCGTGACAACAAAAGGTTTTCTCTTAGAAAATCTCAGGCTTTAATTCACCAACTTTAGGCAAACATTGTGACGCAGCAAGCTGAAAGAAAGAAAAACAAAACGATTTAAACTCAACACTCGAGTTTGCGGATCGGACGAGCAGCGTGTAGCGTACACCGACAAAACACGTTCTGCGGCAAACAAGCACAGAAGCTGACAGGGGAGGAATGGACGTGGTTGAGCTAGGCTGCATTCCAGCAAGGCACGTTAAAATGCGACTGCCAATCACTACGCGATCACTTACAGAAAATTACACCGAACCTCACGAATCCATGCGGACATGTCTTTCACAGCTTGAGGATACAAATCTTTGTACTGCCGAACAAGAAAACCTTCCAGCTTCAACTGTTTCGTAACAACGGCGGGTTGAATGATGTCAGCTGTGAACCGTGAGAGACAATGATTAGACCAGTGGTTCTCAAAGTGGGTGGTACCGCCCCCGTGGGAGCGGTGAGAAACACAAGGGGGGCGGTGAAGCAGAAATGGGCGGTTGGGGGGCGATAGGAGACACAGTTATTAAATACATTTCTGTTGTCTTACTAACTGTGAGTGACCAAATGTCATAAAAAACAGTGTGATCAACAAACATGTATGCATGTAATTTGTAAACAAAACTTTGCGTTTTGGAAACAAAACAGAGGTGAAATGCTAGAGATAAATTGATGAACTGTAGTTTCCATCACTAAAGGTAAGCTGCATAGTAAAACTGTCCTCCTCCATAATGAAATGATTATGGTTGGAATTTTCGTCAGCTGTAGTTCTTGGCACGGGTAAACCGCTACTTAATAATGCCCGTTTCGTTACAGTGACTATCACCGGTCAGGTTTGAGAATGCACGCTTGCACTTAGACTCAACCTGTAACCAAAAGCGTGA
>JGI24022J15233_10000975_pt1 | contig 21720 bp, 11 predicted proteins | sample Ectturendosymbi2_FD_15233 | JGI IMG/M metagenome (IMG submission 15233)
GGGGGGGGCGATTTCAGTGATATTTGGTAGTCAAGTCTCATAACGGCTTCGCTACTGTAGGATAGATGAAGTATAATCCACAAAACTGCTGTGACGCAACAATGAACGACAAAATGGCCTTATATCGAGAACAATGAGACAATTTGAACATGACGAAAGACTTATTCGGAATTGGTTTTGATACATTGTTTTCCGAATTGTACAACATCATGGTGAACAAAGATACTTTCGTAGGTTTTAGGGGGGCGATCGCCCCAATCGTCACCCCCTGGATCCGCCACTACCATAATTACTGGTGGTTGTTCCAGCGCTTGTTCCTTATAAGTATTGTCTGAGGCTTGGATTGGCCAACGCATCTTCTCTTCTGTGCAGTGTGCAGTGAGTAACGTTTTTGTATTTCTCGTGCACTGCTGCCAAGCAGGTTATGCGAGCCCCGAGTCTCAGAACAGCAAATAAATAAATAGAGTATTGTTTGGTGTAGAACGAACATGCGGAAATTCATGAAATCACGTTAATGACGAATGCTGCGTTATTGTAATAGGGAGTGACGTCATTGCAAGTTTTGCGAACCTCGCATTTTGTCTTCGAACATAACTAGAAATTTTTATGTGGCAGAATGGCTACAGAGGGGCAACCTTTAAATTCTCGCAGACATAAAAAAGTCAAACGTAAATGTAAAATATTAGACATTTCACAAATTTTGAAAAAGTTTTTTCCCACCACCTTGTTCACCTTGTTTACTGTTCTTATTAAAGATGAAACATTTGAAGAAGTTTGCTGATCATGTTAGGCCATCTTTCATCATTACGTTTAGGGTTTATGTCGTCATGCAATCTATTAACTCGACCAATGTTTTGAACTTGATTCCAAATTTTTACAGAATGTGCGAGAAACAACTCAAAAATTCGTTTCATGTTTCATGCGTTTATCTATTCCGGTATAGAAACGGCAGTCACTTCAACAGAAGAGGCGTTTGGTGTATAAGGTTATGCTCAAACATTTTGGTGTATAAGATTGTGCTCAAACATTTTGGTGTATAAGACTATGTTCAAACATTTTGGTGTAGAAGATTATGCTTAAACATTTTGGTGTAGAAGATTATGCTTAAACATTTTGGTGTAGAAGATTATGCTTAAACACAGCCGAACAAGACTATGTCTTGCGCGCATTTCTAAGAAATTTCCGTAAAAAGGGTCAAGCTGCAGAACAGATTTGGAAATGGCACAAAAGGTCAAAGAGGAAGTTTGTTTGTGTTGGGCCAAAGGACGTGGACAGCCACCAGTATCGGAAGAGATAAGTCGAGAAAATTTGGAAGCATTTGCGCGAAGCCCCAGGAAATGTATAAGAAGCGCAAGTGTGGGATCTTCAAAACTTGTGGAATCTTCAAAACTTGTGGGATCTTTTATAAAATCCTCACACGGTCGAACTTCTCGATCAAAATTTTATGAACAAACCTTGTTCTGTTAAACTTAACAATAAGCTTTTTAATTTCATGTGCCTACAGTTTGTAATTAAAATTATGTCATATGATAATTAATTAATAAACTTTTTGAAACCCCATACTCGCTTCATACACGTGACACGAAGAACTTTCATTTCAAGGGGTAAAGATGCTGCTGTTGCAAACATTCACGAAGTACCGTTAATTCAAAAGGGCATTTAATTCAACTCTGTCACAGTAGTTGCAGGAAACCTGCCACACATTCAGCTTTCATTTTTTAATTAACGGGACTTTTGTTTCGAGCCGTTGAAAGTGGGGTGAACGCGGTCGATTAAAAGTTCACATCGGTTGCGATCTGTTTATCTTGAACACTTCACGACAAGCTGTGTCGGAGCTCCTGCATTCTTAAGTCGCCATTCCGGTCTTCTAGTAATTTAGGCCACGACGTGTTCTTAATAAACCTTAAAAGCAGAACTCAGGCAGCGAGTCTGACCTGATCAAGAACCGTGAACCGCGACCGCGAGATAATTTGCCTGAAGCGTCGGTTCGAGCAGAGATGGTCCTTCTCTCCAGCAATCCGACCTCAGACCGGCTTTGCAATGCCTTGTTACTGTTGTCGTTGAGGCATTTATATAAACACTCCTGCAATACTAATCACCGCAGATGAGAGAGAATGTAAGAATGTACTTAAACATATGCGCTCCGTAATTCTATTTTAAACTCTTTCATGAAAAATAAAATTAAAAAAAACAATCAAACCCTTTAATGCCATGAGAGTTTTGCTCAAAACAACCTTGCTATTTGTGAGTTTTGACATATTTATGTTTATGGCGCATTTCATGTGATTCCTGCGCAGCTCACGTTTGAAAAAAAATTATATCATGAAAAAAGTATTTTTTAGCCGTGCGGTCACGTCAGACATTGTGCTGGAAGCGAAAACAACACTCTTTTAAACAAACACCCAAAATTAATTTTATTACTGGTCATTTGTTTTTCCAACTTACGACCTGCTGTAATTCGCAGTTCTGGAAAAGTAGACAGTTGAAGATGTGAGTTTCAACTCCTATAAATGCGCTCTGTTCAATTTCGTTCCCTGCTCTCAACTCTTCAACCAATTTTCGAAACTAACTTAAACTTTTGTTCTTCCACCAATGATTGTCCTTCACATGTTTTGCAATTGCGCATGTTTGTGTTGTAGCTTATACAAAGCAAAGTTATTTAACAACTTTATCTACATATGAAAGGAATTTGGGTTACGACGGTTGGATGATTATTTAGCGCATGGTCTGCAGCATTTTTATCATCGGGTAATATCCACTTCATAAATGTCAGCATCGATTAAAACCATCCAGTGAAAACAATGCTGGGAACAGTGTTCGTACGATTCGAACGATTCAAACGCATTTTTTAACTTTAAAACGTGACGTCAAATGATGTGAAGCTGCTATAAAATGCTTTGCAATGAAAAGACATAAACTTGAAGTGTTGTTTGTAGCATCTACGGTGAGAAATTTAAACGGAGTACTTCTTGATTTCCGTACACACAAAAAGACGAATTCCATCAATAAACTTTTTATCTGATAAAGCGTTCAGTGAAGTTTTGTAAAACTGACAAAACCGATGAAACAAAAGGAGCAAAAACTGACGTTAAAAAACTGACATTTACAGTTTCTGGTCCTCAAATACGCCACAGCAGCTCAGCTTAAAACACTAAGTATAGTGCAGCATGGGCTTTCCACGGAATAGTGCCGGTATTTCCAAAGTAAAGAAAACGTTGATCGTAAATAAACTTCTGACCAAATAACGCCGCCACTCAAATACTTAGTCGATGAGGCGAGCTCAGAAAATCTTTAATCTTATTTAGGAATTTTTTGTTTACTTCCGCACATTTTCATTTTTTCATGGTTGACTGCTTTTCTGAAAAGTGCATTAAAACAATGAAGCGTCGAATTTCCAGATCAGCTGCGCTCACTGAAGCGGAACCGTTGCTGGAAGAAAAATGCAAAACGTCAAACAAACCCATCATTAAAGCAAATGGAATACAACTCTTGTTTTTCATACAACCTAAAAAGGCAGCGCAGTGAAGGTTGACACCGGCGAGGTACAAATCATCACCAGCACCGGAGCAAGTTCAAACTTCAGAGGAGAAAGAAACAGGTCAATGAAATGAAATGCGGAGTGAATCGAAGACACATCTCATGTCAGAGAAATTGGCACCAACTTCAAAACAAGCCAGACTCGCTGCACAGCCATCGAAGCTTTGCAGTCCTGACATTATTTTTAGCGCGACGCAGGAAACGATTGCAGTTAAGTGCCGGTTATTGCTGAAGCCCAGGAAGAATCGAGGATGTTTGAGCGAATGCAGAAGTGAGAGTAGACATTCATTATTCATCGCGGGAAGCTTAATGTGATGAACTGACACATTGTTTGGACAAAACGCTTGAAACGAGGCCAATTTCAGCGTCGATATCATTAACAACCATCACTGGTTTTTAATGAATAAGCGTGGACGAAAGGTGGGGCAGCCATTGGGAAGATGCACGACGTGTTCTTCGGAAAGAAATAGCAAAGGCTTACTTGGGAGAAATACGCCAAGCTGAGGATGGAAATCAATGTGAGGAAGGTTTTCGTTGCATACTGCTCGTAGTTTAAATGAAATATCGATGAACAATGTTACTTCCAAAGGTTTTGAAATAAACAGCGTTTGGGGTAAAATTAACTGGGGGTCATATTCAACACGGCCACTGCGTTCTGAGGAAACCGGGTCAAAGGTCATTAAAGGACAACCTGACATCAAGGCAAGCAACCAAGAATCGAATTGCTTCCTTCCAGTGATACTTGGAGACGGTGGCGGTGCCAGAACTAAGAATAGAAATTGACGAAGGTTACAATCAATCTGACAAGTTCGAGAATATGTTGAGCTGCAACCGCTGTGCAGAGAAATACTTCCCACATTTGATATTCACCAAAACAACAACTGAATCTTCACTACGAAAAGCTTTTACAAGCTACTACTCTATACAAGAATGCATTGCCTTTCAATAAAAATATACAAAAATAACGAAACCAGTGTGTATAACAATAAACACATAACGACGAGCAGGAGTCCCACAAATTAGAAGCAAAGCAATCAGGTTATACGTCATCATGATTATCTTCAATTAGGAAAGACGTTTTGACTGTTCAACACATATTCAATTTAAACGCAATGGATTTTTGGCTGAGTTGAAATCACTTTATTTTAAATCAAGCATTGATACGACCGCGCAACGACACTTTTCAACTGCAGTCGATGTTCACCGTGGACTAGTCTGTTCACAAATGAGTTGGGAGATTATTTCATCTCATGTGCAACACCACAAGTTGTTGCTTGTTATCAAACTAATCCGTTGCAGTTCAACTAAGTTTCGAACAGGAGCATACTTGATTGTTATCACCATTTCAACATCGACAGGTAACCGTTGAGGAAGCCACATATCGTTACGGCAGTCGGTCATTTGTCGCAATAAGCAAATTGTCTGTGCAACGTATCTTATTACCACCAATATATCTCATCAACCTGACATCTCACACTTTAAGCAAATTCCAACCCTGGTGTCTTTCAACGCAAACACTGTGTGGTCATGGCACCTGTGTGGTCATGGCACCTGCAACCACTAACAAGCTGTTATAGCGACACTTTTAACTTCCACGGTAACGTATTTGGTCCCTGGAATATCTTTCGCCAGCACATCGCTAACCAAGAACCTCGCACCACCCCAACTATCACCAGGAGTAATTAAAATGAATCTGCGCCCACGTGATCTCATGTGCGCATGACTGGTCACCATGAAAGACTTGCCAGCCGGGCGCACCGAAGCAAAGCGAGGGAAGGGACCTGTGAAATATTGCGGCACCGCTTGTAATGAACAAAGTGATAAAGGTGCGTGGGCCATTTTTAACCTGTAATGGACATTGCTACGTTTATATGCATTGTAACAAGGAATGCCGCAGAGCAGGTGCATGACGGGGGCATTGCCCCTCTGACCTTTCATAGGGAGGGCAACAGGGCGCAGGTGCTTTTTTCATAAAAGCATCATCGGTAATTTCATGGTTTATCAAGATCGAATTGAAACAAATTTATTCCAGCTATTCATGCACCCAGAAATTCAGAATGGTTTTCTATAATTTCTGTTATTATTTTTGAGGTCAACATTGTTGCTGAACAGAAACAAGCATAAGAATTGGTAACCGTTTTTGTTCTTTACAAGTTTGTATTGCCCTCAACTTGTTTGCTGCACCCTACCGTTGTTCCGACGTCCTGTGTGTAACTACGGATCACTTTAAGATCAACACTGCTGACCACCTATTAGTGTTCAATTCGCAAATGCTAAGATGTTTGTCAGTAATCAATACAAAAACGCAAACAAATCGATCCAAATCGAATCGAAATGTTCTGCTAACATTGTGAACTAAAAATTTAAAAGATACACATATTCGAAGGGTTTTTGGGTGTTCGGTCATCTTGAATAAAAACGATACTAACGAAGCACGAACTCAAACCACCGCCCCCCTCAAACCTTTTTCAAAAACCAGAGTGACGAAGCCTTCCGCCCTCCAAGGTCTCTGCCGCCACCGTGAGGCAAAACATCACCAACGAGGGAACCCGACACTGTCGTGGATGACGTTTCAAACAGAAGTTTAAAGCCGCGCGGATTGACTTTCTTTGCAACATGGTTTTGGGCCGAAAAGTGACCGATGCCGAAGTTAAAGACTGTTCGTGGTGATTTTGTGGAAGGTGGCTTGTTTTTTCTGTTACTTCTGGTTATTACCGCACAGAGGATGTCAACACTTCCCCAACAGAATGTTTTAATTTCGACGGTTGCCTGTTTGCTCCGTTGAGCTTGCTTCGATTTCTATGGTTGGAATCACGTGAGTAGATATTGTCAGCTGCGACTGGCGTCGTGGTGGCGGTGGGGGGTTCATAGTTGGGAGTAATAACTGTCTTGACAATCGCTTAAAACCTTTGTTGTTCGTTGGTTCAATTTAACTTTCTTTTATTTGCAACGAGTGTTGGTATATCAACTTGCATTTGAATGTCAGAAAAACAAGCTATGTCCCAAAGACCACAACAAGATATTTACTACAGCAATATATTCCTCGACAAACGTTGAAGTACTGCAGTGTGCGTAGTTTCAGCACATCCGCGAAAATCGAAGTTCTTGATACAGCTTTAGCCTTTTTTCATCCATTCATCCATGTTGGGAAATATCATCAACAACAGGAACACAGCGCAAGTTGCAGAAGGTGTCGCATAAATCAACAAAAGTGTAGAAAATTTTGTGCAACCATCGCTAGTGTATAATAATTAAAAACGCTTCACAGCGGAAAGTTCACTTAAACTCTGTTGATCTTATTTTGTTGCTCTGGTCATTCGGGCATTCCCACAAAACGCTGTGGCAGTTACAGCCGGCGGGGCGATGCCAAACACAGAAGCGGGGTACTTCCCATGATAAAGAAGCTTGATAACGAGCAAAATACCGGTAGTTAATCTCTCTGCCACAACCAACAACCTGAGAACGTTTTTCATCAAACATTTTGCATAAAGCGGCAGCAAAGTGCCAATATCATGATGACACATCAAAACAGTGGAAATGCAACGTTTGCTGCTTTTACCTCCGGTCACTCCGCTGGCCATAATTCAAAGTTTCAGCATTATAAAAATGACGACATTGTGAACATAAACTAAGGCTTAACATGACTCCGGGCCCTCTAATCAGACAAATGATAAAAACTTTATACTGCTGCGCAGAGTTTCAGGTAAAAAAAGCTTTCCTTTTCACACTTTTGCTTGCTTTGACAAGTTTTTTTTACGTAATAAGGCGCAACTCGATGTTTATGAAGTTTTGCAGGTACATATTCTGAAACGCAGCTTCCTTTGCTGTCTGATTGTAGTTCATGAGCAAATTGCAAACAACTTGTTTGATCTAGCGCATTTTTCAACAAGCGAAAAAAACAATGTTCGATTAAGCTGGAACGAAGCACAGTGCTGGAAAGAGTTATGAAGCGATTTGACCAATCACAACAAAGCATAATCATGAGTACTTTGTCACACGACGACCACAGATGAGTAATGGCACTCGATGGAGATACGAGCCGTGCAATGTTTCAACACAGTATTGTTAGAATGTTACAACGCATGCCATGAGAAGATAGTTTCAGCCGAAAATCCTAAAACCTTTGTGGATAGAAATATAGTTATTAAGAGGAAATCATTTTGGAGCAGAGTAAGTTTGGAATGCTTGTGAAGTCGTACTGGAATAAGAAATGGCAAAAACTACCATGCAGAAGTGTTGCATCAACTGCATTTGTGCGTTGAGAGTTGCATGGTTTTTCAAAGTATAAAAAAGGGCAGGTGATGAAGATTTTTTCAAATTCAGACAAGCTCATGTCAGCCAAACTTTGCTCAGTTGATTTTACAAACTTCAACAAACTCTTCAAAGAGTTTTACATCGCCTTAGCATCGAATTCCATTTACGCTTTTACGACAACCTGATGTCTTTTAGAGTTGGCGCCAACAAGGGTGTTCAGACCAACCCCTGTTTTTCTGACCTGCAGGGGTCTGCAAACTACGGCCCGCGAAGCCAGTTGGTCATTAATGAAAAAATAATATGATTACGAAACATTTGTTGATTTTGTAGAATGCAACATATCCCGAAACCATCACATTACGCAAGATGTCCGGCCCTCGGACTGTAGTGTAATAGTTTGTGGCCCTCTGACAAAGTGCTGGAGACCCTGGCGTAATGCATCGCCACGCAAGCAGCAAAACAGCTGCTGCTTTGGCTTCTGCATCAGACAGCTTCATGGACAGCGTACATTTAACTTCTTTGCTTCCAAGATACTGTCCTTTCCTCGTATCCCTGACAGCCACGGCTTAAACTTGGCCGACAGTGCAATCACACATAACGCCACACGCGAAGACATAATACGCAATGTAGTTGAATCTGAAACGAGGTCGTTGTCTAGGCTTTCAACATGCGCACCATAACGCTAAGAAATAAAGTTGATGTTTAGCACATGCTGCAAATGCGAGCACACGCCAAAGAAGCTGAAAACAAAAAACGACATGTAAGATGAAGCTGCTGGTGGTTGCCTGAGGGGTGTTTACTATTCAATCAGTAAGCAGAATTGCAGCAGCAGAGCAGAAAAAAACAAGCAGGTGAATAGCATAAGAAAGAAACCATATACAAGAGCGATGTTCACCCCAACTCGTGAAATGAACCCTGCTCAAAAGACAAATGGGAGAATAATCAACATCAGGATTAGACGTTGAGCGAAGAGAGCATGGAACACTAAACGTCAGACACATTTTCATGCTAAACTTAAAGATACATTGTAGCACATTATTTTATGGTTTGAAAAATCTTGGAAGGTTTTGCAATGGATGGGAAACTATTTGGTTTTGTTTGTGACGATGTCAATGTATTATGTTATTTTTGGAAATCAGACACACGATGAGTGAGGATTGCTTCATAATTCGTTTTTTGAGCAAACGATTTTTAAAAATCAAAGCAACATTCAGTCAACAACAGAGTTAGATTCTCTTCGTCAAACGTTAAATCGGAACATACCAGTTAACTGCGTACATACAGCAAAACTTCAAATTAGTTGCGATCAGGTTCATCTATTTCTAATTCATTAATAAGCAGACTTACTTAAATCTGTTAAAAACAAACTGACGTCACAATTGCTGCAGTTTTGTCATAGCTTTGATGTGTATTTAACGTTATGAGATATTTTTGTAAAAAAAGCTGAAAAAGTATCGCTAATATTGAACGTGGGAAACTTGGAGTCATGTCATGTTGTAGCTGTTACATTTTTATGATTTGAAATTTCATTAAATAGTATGCAGCTAAGATTAACAGTGTGTAAAAGTATGCGTCAGGAACTGGTAGGTCGGTTGATTAAACAATTAAAGTCTAAAGTTGTACAAAGCTTAAATGCATGTTTTTAAATTTCTCACTACCCAACAATGGAAACAGAGCATAAACGCCACAAACCCAAGGGAGGTTTTTTCTTTAAAGTGCCACTGATTGAGAAAGCCTTTATTGAGAAACGACGTTGCGCGAAATAAAGTTGAACCAGTTCCTGAAAAAAGCACTACTTTTAAACAAAAAACTCTCAAATGCGTTGCTGCGACGCAGGGGTGACAGCGCATGCGCACAACTTGTCCAAGTGAAAACAAGAGAACAGAAGATTTCGAAGAAAATGAGTTGATTAAGTACGTTACACCGAAGTCATTGCGTAAGCGACGTCAGACGCACTGCGTCATGATCATCAGAGCGTACCAGCTGGTTTGAGACGCGGACACCGAGGCCTCCTAGATAGTATTTTCCAGCAGGCCTTGCGGACACCCCCAGATTGCTGCAGCATGCAGGCCAATGGCAGGACACCAGCTGCCTAGCACAATGCCAAATTGCTGCTAAGCAACGCTGCGCACTGAAGTGTATCTTTTCACAGAAACTAGATCTCAGAAGACATTTTCCGCAAAACGCAGCTTATGACGGAAACCAACGACATTTGCACAACGGTATATCACAGATGGATGTATGCGACACTAGTGAAATATTAAAGTATTGCTTCGAGGCAACTTGAAACGTTGTCGATACTTTGCATGAAGCTTAAAACCGTGAGCTGACCAATACAGGAAGCTTGATGTGCGATTTATGTTACAAGCCTAGCGATGCAATCGCTTCAAAATGGTTCAGCGTTTTATACGTACAACTACGTCATGCATTCCACATTAGCAGTTTAGAGGGAGTCGGGTCAGTTGCATGAGATCGAGGAAAACGTTCATGAGCAATGACCATCCTCTGGTAGTAATGACCATCCTCTGGTAGTAATGACCATCCTCTGGTAGTAGACCAGACCTCCGCATTCGCCACAAAATTATTCACAACGAAGACTGCTCCTTAGTTCAAGACCGAAAATCAACGGCATGAAGTATTTATGAACAGACAGAGGCACTTACCACAGCATTAGAAAGGTATTCTCCGGCCAAGCCGTAATCAAGATTCGAGATAGAGAGAGGATTAACGGATGCGATATCATTTTTGCATTGGCTGCGCATAAGAACGTGATCCAGCATTAGTTTCCTCTGCGCTTGGTTGTTGTCAAGGTAACGATGGCTTTGCATGACATCAAAGGGTTCGTGACAGTGTAAAGAAGGTTGACGTTGCACTGATGTCATTCTATTGTTCCCATTTTGTTAACTACGTCATTATATTCCGAGATTAGTCTCTGCTGCAATGCAAACCAATTGAAGTGTTGGACGTGCAATACACTGGCAGAACTAAAACTATCTGACAGCACAGTAGTAGTTTTGGTGTTTACTGTTTTATAACTTAACTCATCAACATCACAGGACAACAAATATGGATTTGTTGCTCGTCTCTCTTCAGCCAAACAACCAACACAAACTTTACAACACTTTTATAAAAGTTTACGGCATAACCTGGCTGAAAATCAGTGATGGCGTTTCATATTTTGAAGGAGGCACAGAATACATTTAAAACCTTGACTGTGGTAAGTAATAAAGCATTGAGTTCAGGAAAAAGGCTCAAATTTTTTCTAATTAGCAGACAATCGCGCTCTGCGTAATGCACTGTTCTCGCAAACGTCTACGAAAACGCGAAGCCAGAAGTGAGATGCTTTTACAACAAATGCAACACACTTCTAGCACAAATACAACACACTTCCAGCACAAAGGCAACACACTTCCAGCACAGCGAAAATACTACTTTTTGCGGTCTACCCATAATTTTGCCCGAATCCTGTTTGCTTGGCATGAACAACGAAACCGTCAGATTAAGCGCACTCGCTAAATTTCAACTCCGCTGTAGAGGAAGACCAAATGTCTGAGCAACTGCATGGTTGCCGTCAGTCGGTCTTTTGAGTTGTTTCATCAGATCAAGATTCTCGGTGTCAGTCACGAAAACAAGAATTTCGTGCCAAACATCAAGACACGACACGGACAAATTTTATCAGAGCAACTAATTAATTTTTTGCCTCGCTACGTCATTTCCTCTATGCACAAACTGCGCGCAGACGACAGCTCTTCACGGCAAATTACAGCGAATAATGGATGCTTGTCTGACGTAACAAACGAATTGCTTCGAGTTCACGGTGCAGCGTTGCAAGTGAAGTCAACTTCACAAACTTGCTGCTGCTGCCACGTGCCTCATGTATCTACACAATCAACCTACATCTTTGCATCAGCCGTTGTCGCTTTCACCAACTGGAAATTGAAATTTAGCTGCACTCGCCGCAGACGGATTGACCTCAGTCATTAGTCAACGATACAGATATAATTATTGCGCAATTATCTCACTTTCTGCTGCTTCTGGCAACTTGCCAAGCGCTGGCCAACACTTGCGAATTGAGCGCGTGCTGACCGCCGCTTATCGTCTCTCAGCATCTATTGTTTATGCGTCTGGTCTGGCACGCTTGAAAAGTGCGCGAGTGTGTGAGCGTGCGCAATCACTACGTGCGTGTGCGTGCAAAACCGGCTTGATGGTGCACGTGAACTTGCTGCAAACACTGCTCTGGAACTCGGGCAAGCAGTTTGTGAAGACATCGACTTCATTCGTCACCTCGGTCGAGCAAATGCGGGCTGAACACCGAAGTATCATCTTTTGTTAATACAAAGCGACAATGGGACCTGACTTCAACGTTATGTTTTTAGTGTTTAACAGTGTAATACAAGCTTGTAATACCGTAATCCCCTAAATAAGTCCTTTCTTCAACTTCCCTATTTTGTGAATAAAAAAACTTGTTTGCAAACTCGTTATACTTTATATCATTTTGAGCGCAAACAGGTAGTTAGGTACAAGTTTATATTGAGACGAAAAGTGTTGTTTTTATTTTCCTTGTCTAAACTTGACAGTACATTGTGTTCTGGTGGGAGAACTAGCAGCTATGACCACCAATGCTTGTAGCTATATTCAAATCTTTCGACAAAAAGTTGGCACATTTTAACCAGTGGCGTTATTAGAGGTTTGAGTCAGGGGGGGTCAACATTATAACTAAAGGAGGCCCGCTGGCCACTGTAGGGGCCCACTAGCCAACACTCAGAAAAAGTTAAGGAATGACAGTGAATCCGGATGTCATGGATGTCTACACTAGCTAAAAAAAGAACACCGCGAAAAACGGAAGAAACAACCAACTGAAAACCAAAAGAATATCAAAATTTCAGCTAAAGTGGGCCCAGTTTTTACATATGGCTTGTCAGGGGGGGGAGGCTCGCCTCCATGCCCCCCGTCAGTTACGCCACAGATTTTAACTCTTTCTTAGTTTTCGCCCGTCTACACCCATAATGATTCAAGTCAACTTCTTTTGCCATTTTCACTTATTGTTTATCCAAATTTTAGATCCTCATCCTGTGAATTAGGGCGCAAGAAATAAGAAAACATTTGCACGCAAGCAGTGGCGCAGTGCCAAAAATAGCTCATCATGCGACTTTTTATCTTATACGTTGTGCCAGAGAAAAGTTTGTAGGGGCTCAGGTTTATTTTTCAAAGCAAAAAGCAAAAAAGATTGTCGAGTTAAGAGCATAACAATTGCCAGGTATCCGTCCACCAGAGACTCCCTGTGTTGCTCGTCCATGATTTTGGGGAATGAATTACGCACCGCTGCCACTGCGCTGGTTACAACATAATTAGGACTTTTTCTGTTGAGAAATATAAAAAAAATGACAAGAGCGTTGATATTTTCGTTTCACGTGATGGAGTTGGTGATCGTTGTTAAGGTGGGGGGACGATGTTTCTTCCCCCTCCCGGACAACTTCACTGCGTGCGAGAAAGCTGATAACACACCACACAACACAGAGGAGGCGGGGACGAGAACAACATATACACATTAAGCAATACTTGTCGGGATTGAACATTTGGAAAGCAAGCGCCACATATTACATCTCTCTTCATCGTCATACAGGAAATTTACAGAATGAGTTACAGATAAGACTTGCAAGAAGTACCACATATTTGATATAAGCGAATACAAATGTCGGATGAAGACGCTCTCTGCACAAATTCATGTGAGTTGACGGGAATCAAAACGTCAATTTCTGTCGATGCCTAAAAAATATAATGACAAAATACATCGTTTCTAACAAAAATTCAAATTTATCGCAAAAATTTCCATCCCCAAGGGAATCTCTTTGTTGTTGGACCCAGTTTGTTAAACAATACAACCTACCTGTAGAGCGAGTGTTAGTCGTCACCAGGACAACCGAGTGGCTGCTCAACACCTGCCCTGAAATCTAGCGCGGCCAAGCAGTGGATAAAAGAACTCGTTCATACGAAAGAAGGTTCAGTGTGACATTCCTACATTTGAAGCATTAATACGAAAATACAAGTACTTGTTTCTCGCAAGATGCAAAAAGTCCCAAAAACGTGTGGTCGAGTGCTTTGATGTTTACATTCGTCCTTTTTCTTTGAACACTACCGCCGCATTTTGCTTTGTGATTGAATGTTCGGACATTGCAGTGAGTGTTCATTTGAGAGTGTGTCATGACTAGGGCAACCAATGTTTTGACCTACAAACTTAGAATTTTGACTTTATAATTTACAAATTTTGACTTTATTTTGACCTATATATTTTATGCGTTTCCAACTGCAAAATGGTTCAGCCTTAGGTGTTGAGGTTAACCCAGAAACATATTCATGCACTCTATGCTTCGAAATAAAAAGAAATTGGTTGTTTAACTTTGGGGATGATATATTGATAATTACAATAACTACAGTAGAGTCAAACCTGAGAACATCATAAGGTTGAAACACTATATGCATGATGGATTGAGCATTTACCAAACCAAGTACACCATGTTTCTTGCCTTACCACGCCTATCCTGCATAATATTCAATCGTTCAGTAGTGGGCAAAACAACATTATTACGTCGGAAATCGCAGCAAACCCATTATTATTACACAATTACAACAAAATTTGCAAACGCACATCAATATCTGTTGTTGTAGTTTCAATAAAATATCGATAAAGAGAAAAAAACCCTGCTGCAAGAAAAGTTTGACCCATCGATAAATTTTGCCCTAATGATATATTTTGACTTTTTTTGACCTAATAACTTGGGATTGCCTGATGGTATGAACGTGAAATTTGGTTTGTGGACGTTTCATAAGCTTTAAAAAAGGCAAAAAATTTTGACTTTATTGACTTTTGATCGCTCCAATGCTGACACAATGCATTTGTACTTTACCTGGTCTTGACCAGTTTGGGAATTAGCGTCTTACTCTGCAGCAGTTATGTACCAAGTGTTACGTGTTTGCGAACAATAGTGTTAAGAATATGTCTGTAGCCCTGTGGTTCTGCCTCCAACGCCGTGGCAAAATGTTCTCTGAAGTAAGTGGCTGTAATCCTGTCAATGAACCTCCAATGCCGTTGTAAAACGTTCTGTACGTTTTTATCAACCTGCGGGATACAGAAAGAGTGTGTTTTTACTATGGACCTCGTGTCTGCGGACAAAAATACATCATCATCAAGTGTTTTGTTTTAGCAAAATTTTGCGCCCTTCACAAATTCAGGGTTTGTTACATTTGCACTTCAAGAATCCTTCGGTTGTTGTATTCTCTAAGAGGAAAAACTAACTAACTTGAACATATTTTCAACAGGTCTTCCTGCTCTGGTTCATTTCAGACTAACAGGATACGCAACAAGCAAGCAGCTATACTGTATGTAGGCCCAGCTCTCCTTGGCTGACATTTTTGGTTGCATCAAGAGTTGTATTAGAAGCGAGCGCTTCAGTGTTTGATCCGGTTGCAGCAAGTAATGACAAGAGTAAACAGCTGTTTTCTTGTTCCCATTTTATTACTCTTCTGAGTGGTGGCATTTTCATGATTTTGAAATCCATGATAAGATTTGAGTAAAAGAAACAGCGTATACATCCTTTGTCTTATAGTAGCTTGTTTGCTTTCTTGCCACTCACCTCAGCTAACCACTGGTGATAACCACTGCAATCTTCCAGTAATTGACACCAACTGAAGAGTTATCCATTCGCAATACATCGCAGAGGTTGAAGGAAAACCATACCACATCAATTAAAGATTCGCGAATCCTTTGTTTCCACTGCGAGTAAGTTTCCAATGACAAGTATCACTGAGTTCCAGCTAAACGTTAATTTGACCCATCAGTGCAATATTCCTATAACATTGCATTTACACATTTCTGCTTCATTTCCGTCGTATTACAATTGTCAGGCTGCGGTTCTGGTTCAAGTAACCGATTCCCAATGAAAAACCTTTGAAGGTCTCCAAATCATACGACAGTCTTTCTACTAAACTAAATTCCTAACGACGTTTTGAAACTTCAAACATTTGACAGCTTTTTAGGTTCTAGGTTTTCAAAGTTTGACACCTTGAAGAATTTTTTTTCTTGGGGGACATAGGTTAAATATCTGACCCAGTGATTCCCAAAGTTGTTCCAACCGTTGCCCAAATCAATGGAGCGAAATGTCTTATTAAACTCAATAATTTAAATTTTTCGCATTTCATACCGAAAATTTCTTTTGCAGTGATCGCTCATAATACTGAACAACAATGTGGTTTTGGTTTTGCGTTACCCCCCGAAGAATCGCATATTACCCCCGGGGGGGATAATTTACCTCCAGTTTGGGAACCACTGATTTAACCCAGCTAGGTCAGCAACAGACATTTGTGCTTCTGCCCAATATCTCGCATACGAGCACTTGTGTGTTAAAAGTTACATGACTTTTACTGGACTTTTATTTTTATTTCAATGACATCTTACAGTTTATTGGGGGACTAAATCCTCCCTAGCACTGTAAAAATCATGTGAATCAAAGTAGTGTTTGAGACGTTTCAGGGCAAAGAAAAATGTTTTTTTTATAGAGCAAATAAAAATAATTAGGGCGATAGACTGCACAATAAAATGTGGAAATTTTAGATGAAATAGTCATGTTGAACATATTCACGGCAAATATTTTCATGTAGTACTTATTGGAGTCCCAAAAAATTAATGTTTTTGTTCACGTTGTATTTAGAGAGACACCTTTAAGAAAATTCGACCATCATCAGTCAATTGGTAACAAGCAGTTTGCACGAAAAAGGTTGACAGGAGCCGGGGTCAGAATTCGGAGAAAAGTGTTCAGGATAAACCAGCCACCAGCTTTCCTGATAAAAGCTGCCGTCGCCCGAGTGCTTTCTAACAAAAAATAAAGATGAAAAGATTTTCCAGGCTTGGTCCTGGAAATGCAGAAATGGATCCTTGAAAAATTGAGTGAAATTTGTGAGAGCTTTGGAAAAAAAGCTTAACTTTTCATGTTTTGACTGCTGAAAATAGGGAAAAAACGTTTGTAGTTTTTAAGCATTGGGCATAATTTGCAAAAGGACTGGATAAAAGTGGTTCAATGACATTTAAAGTTGTTTATGTTATGCAGAAAAAAACCACGGTAGGGTGTTATATTTTTCTTGCTTATTCCTAAAGAGATTTGTTGAGCTCCTTGAAAGTCAATGCGACAACATCATTGTTGATTGAGTATATTGTTCCTTCGGTCAAAGTTTGTTATCCCCGAAGCACGTTTGTTCGCCAAAACGTGCAAAGCAAACCTGCAACTACGAAACACTTCAGCTTCGCACCAGGTCGAACGCATGTGCTCAGTGTTCAGTGCTAGTCACGCTTGGTTGCATCTCAGTGTTCGCTGAGCTTCGCAAGCAGCGACCACAGGAAGAAATAGGAGGGTTTAACAATGTTTGATCTTTCAATCGAATCGGCAACTGGCGAAAAGACCCAGGCTCTTGAAAGTTTCCGGTTCTTGCTGAAATCAACTCAACTGCTTCACTAACTTGTGGATATAATTTTCCTTTTCTAAACCAAAGTAGCTTTTTACCACAAAAAAACTGTTTATACTTGACTGGTGCAGAGAAAGCTATTACTGTAAATTCTGGCTCTTAGAGAAACTAAAGGTAGTTTATCAATTTTCTCCATCAGGGATTTTGTTCGAAACTCAAAGCAGTAGGGTGGCGGGGCAGCGGGTTGGTGGGGTTGGTAAGTGAAGCATTTACAAAAATACTGCACCCTTTACAAAAAGTTAGTTGCTGTTACTGAAACTTTGAAAAATTTTCAGTCACTGACTATATTGATCAAGTTTTTGACAAAACGCCACAGTAAGTTTTAAGGCAATAACGTGCGATTGCAGTTATCGCTGCCTGCTCCGACTCAGTGAGTATCCATCAAGGACCGCGAGCCACTTTAAGTGACGGTGATTTGTCCAGTCATAACTTGCCGACCGATTGAGCTAGAGAGCTGTTCAAACCCTCTAAAGATGTAGAAGGTCTTGCAGTTTAGATTTTTAAAACAATTGGATAGTTTTGGATTTTGTTTTTTGGCGACACCACAATGGGGGTAGGTTTACACATTTTTGGCAGAAATCACCTGGTCCTGGGGCCAACCCTACGGGCTAATTTTTTGGCTCAAACGTTTTGTGGAAACTAGGGTATAATCCGAGCCTTTAGAGCCCTTAATCGGCTTTCTAGCATTTCTGGTGCCAAAATTATGGCTCAAAATCCAAATTTTTGGTAAAAACTAAAATCCCACAAAATGTATACTTGGACATTTTGGCCAAATGCCACAACTCGCCAGCCAATTGGACTAGAGAGCTGTTCAAACAAGACCCGGAAAGTCTTTTAATTTCGACTAAGAAAAAGCTTGGAAAGTTTTGGATTTGATCTTTTTGTGGGTGACGTCATATTAGGGGTGAGTTTAGGCTTTTTTGGCTTACGTCATCGGACCCTGAGCCCCAGACCAAGGGGCAATTTTTTGTTTTGTTTTATAAAAAAAACTAGGCGAAAATCCGCATTTTTGGGAGGTCTTGATTGGCCTTATAGCGTTTGTGGTCAGCAAGTTGTGACCTGAAAACCACAAAATAAACAAACAAATATTTAATTCATCCCCCGGTAATTAATTATATAATTTGTTGTTTTCAGGTCATAACTTCAAAAAAACAAGCGCTAGAAATCCAACCGAGGGCTCTAAAGATGCGGATTTTTGCCTAGTTTATATATTTTTTTAAATTGCCCCTTGAGGTTGGAGCCCAGGACCCGATGATTGTGGGTCAGATAAAAGCCTAAACCTACCTTTTTTGACACCATCCACAAAAAATCTCAAATCCAAAACTTCCCAATTTTTAAAAATCGAAACTAGAAGATTCCCGCATCTTTAGAAGGTTTGAACAGCTCTCTAACTCTACTGGTCGGCAAGTCATGACTGGACAAAGTCAAAGCCACTCAGAACCATAATTGTGGCTTTGCTGTTGCTAAAGACTATTAGGCCCTTAAGTATTTGTCCCTTGTGACGTGGAACTATCAGCTTACTTTACTTAAATTTCCCAACAAGTGACTTAAAGTTTTCTTAAAGGTTTCACTCTTCACTTGAATTGTACAAACACAATACGATGATCCTCACGACTGCAATTCAAACAAAGTTGAACCAGATTTCCTTGAAAAATTTATGGGTTATAAATTTCTGGTTTACTTTACGGTTACTAGATGAACTTCTGGCATTTTTGGCTTGAATAACAATAGTGAAAACGGAAGTTTTAGCTGCAAGATAATTGGTGACATAAGTACCTTTCTGTGAACAATTTCAAAGACACATAATGTGGTGAACACTGAAATCAAGCCCGTAACCAGCTTGGGACACCAGGGGGGGGCGAAGAATTTTCTGAAAGTGGCCCAAATTTTTTAAACTATGCCCAAAACTTTTAAAGAGTGTCCAACATATTTTTCCAGGGTGGGGAAATTTTCTAGAGGGGTCTTTGTACCTTTGCGCCCCCACCCCCTGGTTACGGGCCTGCTCTGAATGGAAGCATGATGAAATCACAAAAGCTTGAAACGATGCCGCCTGCAGGTTGAGTAAGAAAAACGTTTCAGACCAGAATTAGGCCGACGTTAAGGTTGCCAGACGTCCTTGAGCGCCAAGGAAGGACTTTCCTTGAATTTGCATCAAGACTGGTTTTGTCCTTGATCCTTGAAAAACATTTTGCTGTTCTTGAATATTTTCCGGTGTCCTTGAAAGTCCTTGAACAATTGTGAAATTGTTCATTATTAAACTACTGATTACATTGAACTTGTTTGAATATTCAAGAATCAAGATTAAACAATGTAATTGAACCAAACAACGTGTGGATTTGTTCCATCTTAACAATTTCATCTTAAATAGTTGTGTAGTAAAAAAAGCACCCAGTGTTATTCGGCAATGTTTGTTTGAAAAAACTGTGCTACACCATTATATCTAAAAAGTATTCGAAGTACGCATGAAATAAAATTTGAATAATCACAAAACGACAAAATCTCCTTCAAAAATTTCAAGTGATCTGGCAACCCTAGCCGACGTAACCTTCGTGTAGGCAACGATTTAAGAAACACGACAACCAAAAACAGGTATTTTCCGGTTCTCACTTGTCCACCAACCAATTTTGAGACTTTCCAAATACAAGAGGGCGCATTGCGGAAAAAGGCACCATCCAAATAAATCATGATATCAGTTAAGCCTTGCATGTATGCAACACCGTTCTTCAGATGCCTTGTGTTATGATTTGCTGTTTTCTTCAATCCAATGGCGACTATGGCGTCACAAGAGAGCCTGAATCTAAAAAGTGCCGCTGGTGCAGCGTTTGTGGACGCTAGAAGGTTACAGGGATAACATCTGTGCCAGGCTTTCATTGGATCTCAAGTTCAACGGAAGTACTGCTGTCATTTCAAAAGTTGAATATGTTCCATACTTAATTTAACCCGCACCCGCAGAAACCGACGCTTTTCTGCTGAAATGGCATCATTGCTAGTTTTTCGGATAAACTCCGTGTTTCTCAGTAATTAAACCATAAGCACACGATTGATGCCTTGGTGCTGGCCAGGAGGGGGGGAGCCAGGGGGCCATTCCCCCAAAAAATGTTTGGAGTATCTAGTCATTTTGTGCTTCGAGAGACGGTATCTCAAACAAAATACTGTTGCTAGCCTAAAATCAAAAATTTTGGCTCCACTAAAAATTTTCACCTGGCTATGCCACTCAGCGCCGGATTTAGATGGTGGGGGTCCCGCGGGCCAAGTGTGGTGGGAGGCCCCATGTGCGGATATAGAATCTTTAGGTAGGGGATGGCCGATGAAGTCACTAGTATTTCCACGGATCATAAATATTCATGACGTAATCTTGTGACGTCACATTTGTTGACTCAAGCGTAACAAAACTTTATGATGCAACATGACAATTGACAATGATTAGCGATTTGCGAAACTGTTGCAAAACCGGTCACCAGAAGCATCGTATTTCCTCTTTTTGAAATTTTGCTTGAAAAAAGTTTCTGGGCAATCCAACGTTTTCATCATCTCTAAACGTCAATCCTCGCTCAGCAGTAAATTTTACGACAGAAACCAAACGTTGCAGAAGAGATTTCCAATATCGTTGGCATTGATTGACCTGACTAGCTAGCTCTGTATCAATTCTTCATAGTGATTAATTACATTTGCGACTAAACGTAATCGTGCCATCTTTATGTTCCATTGATTGCTCGTGGCTCCTCAGCGAGCTTCCAGTCACAGATTCCTTTTCTAATCAGGAAATACGCATATTTAGTCGTATCCGCGCATTCCATTTGAAAAAGTTTCAGAGACTTAGGATATTCATTTTTTGTAATATTGGCTAAATATTGTAGGCGTGTTGTATTATTATTGAATCTGAAAATGACTGATGGTGGAAGAAAACCGACTATAGCCAGTCTGTCTGACAAGCTTGAAAAGCTCACGGAGACTATAAGCCTCTTTCAAGGAAATACTGCTGATAAACTCTCAATACTTGTAAATGAAATCCAAGAAGTCAGAAAAAGTCAAGAGTTCCTGAATGAGAAGCATGAAGAATGAAATGAGTAGCATCAAACAAACAAACAAGGAATTACAAACTGAAAATAAGTATCTCAAAGAGACACTGCTTGGCCTGGAATCACAAAATGAAGCTCTAGAACATTCTGTGAATGAACTTGAACAATACAGTAGAAAACCATGCCTTGAATTTCAGGGCATACCGTACACCAAGGATGAATCTACGGATGAACTCATAATAGAACTGGCACAGAAAATTGGTGTTAACATCTGTAATAGTGATATCAATATTTCTCACGGGCTTGCTCAACCAACCAACTCTAATCCAAATCCAGGTATTATTGCCAAATTTCATTCTCGAAAGGTGAGGGATGCTGTCTTTAGTAATAGAAAAAA
>JGI24022J15233_10000977_pt1 | contig 21700 bp, 17 predicted proteins | sample Ectturendosymbi2_FD_15233 | JGI IMG/M metagenome (IMG submission 15233)
TTGTTCGTATTGTGACAAGATTCTATATTTATTATAAAATTCACAAAGTTTGTAATTCATTGAAAACTGCGCTTACTCAGCCCTAAAATAACCACCATGCTCCCTAAAACAAATATTTGCTCAGTGCAAAATTATTTGAAGGAACACTGATCGTCAGCAATTCGAAAACGATAAACAAAATGTCGACGTTGCCCTCCCCCCTGGAAAAAGTTCTACGGACGCCCATGAATGATCGTGCTTTCTCGCTTTCGCTTTTACGTTACTTTCGTGTTTTCACTCATTACGATTGTTTGTTTCTTTCCGTTCACTTAATTTCGGTTGCAAAATAAACAGAATCTACCCGTTGCAATTGTTATTCTTTCATCAAAATTACCTGCAATAACACATGTTATACACAAATTACTATGGGTGTTGCAGACTATTCCAAACGACAATTAAAAACTGTGAGGTTCCCCATTTGCAGAGCACTGATCTAAACCGCATCCAAGTGACCACGCTCACTTGCTGCAACATACAATCAAACAGCACTACTGCCCTTTGCTGGCTACTGCCACCGGTGATTGTGCTGTAACAAACGTAACCTACAATGAGAATAAGTATTATGCCGTCACCTGAACTGTTTATCTCGAGTCCTCGACGTACCTGAACCGACGCCAGTGACTACGTCAGATCGCTGTTATGTGCCACATTGCTTACTGGTTCCGTAGCGGTGCAGTGTTAAAGTTTGACCAGTTGTATCACTCAAGCTTCTCAACCAAGCTTAGACTTGTTCCCTCGCAAATGTACGTATGCGAAAGTGATTGATTTACGCATTGTGGTCCTGTGAAACTTGGCTTCATTGCAAATCGATATCGCATCCCCTCCCACAAAATTAGCCTGTGTCCGCTACTGTCTGCGGCATGCTTGCTTCCGGTATCTCGACCATGGCAGCAGCAATATTTTAGCACACCAGTCTGTTGGTTGGGCTTACCAGTCATATAAAAATCGGCGAGCGTGAGTTGCGACGATTGAATTGCCTTGTTGTGCAGTTGAGGCTTGGAGAGCTGAAAAACATTGAATATAATAACCACGTCATTTTGAAAGTGTATAGATTTACATCTACATAGACGTGTGGAATACGCCTCAAAGCATGAGTCTTCACGTTAGGTGCATGCTTTATCAATATCTGATGTAAAACGCTGAAACACATGCTCTCAACGATGCCGATGCCCACGCCTGTTAGTGAATTTTCTCTGTGGCATTTTCTCTTTTTCACTTGAAAATATATTCACAAAAATGTTTGACCACCTTCGCATCAAACCAATGCCAATACGCCCGATTCTCAACAACATATCATAACGCCGCGCGAACAACACACCTCACACGTCTTAAAATTAGATACCCAGAAGCCAAGGTCATTTTGTAACACGGCACAACACGTTACCAAAGAAACAAAAGATCGGACTGCAGGTCATCACACAACGTTAAATGCTTCATTTTCGCGAAGCTGTTGACACGCGGCATGAGCGATTGGCAACTGCGAAATGAGCAAGTGTGGGCAGCAGAGCACAGGTTGAGTCTCACACTCGCTTGCTGTTTCACCTCTGCCAGCACCGCCGCCTGGAGAAAATAATTCGCGCTTTCAACGGCGTCGTATCGGGTGAGGTTGGGCGAAATTTCGCTCATTCTGGCGCGGATTCCTTCAAGATCGTCGTACGGTAGCGTGATGTTGGCGATCTGCAGCAACAAATATTTGGACAAGTTCTTACGTTTCATCATCATGAACAAGAGCCACGACACTGTTTTTAATATTTTTACCTTGCTAAGTTTGAACCTCTAATACATACACTATCAACACAGTGGCGGATCCAGACCAGGCGTTTGGGGGGCAGTCAACTAGGGGGCGCCGAAAAGTCTTCACTTGTTTAATTATCCCAGGTTCTCTGTGACAGTAGTTTGGCATCACAAAGGCGGTTACCTTTTGTAGGTCAATAGAAAGTGGCAATTCATGGAACCACAGCAGTTAAAATTGCCTTATATCATTAATTCACAAAACTTTTTAAACGAGTCCGAAAAGATGGTCCCCATTTTTCACACGTTACACATAACTGAGAACACTGTTAGTCTGCAACAAGTGTTTGAAAGAACACCCTGAAGCAGTGGTCCCCAACCTTTTTGTAACCGTGAACCGGTCAGTACTTGACAATTTTACCGCGGCCCGGGAGTACCTTATGATGGTTGTTATTTTTCAACAGCTGAAATGAAGTTAACAGTTTGAATCATCAGACAAGACTGCTGCAGATAGCCTACAGCTTTGCTCCATCTCCAACACCCACTTTATGCTGCAAGGTTCTCACTCTATGCACGCAACAGTGCTTCCATGGGAAGAATCGACCTATCACATACCCAGATAGCCAGTGGTCTCGCCACAGGAATACATTTTGCAATTCTTCGGCCCGGTACCCATTGATCCTGGCCTGTAGGTTGGGGAACACGGTCCCAAAGCATGCTGCGCGCTAGTGTTTGACACTGTTTTGTAAATCCGTAGATCAGAAAACAATAATGTCTGAAACGTACTCCCAACCTACTAGGAAGTAGAATGGTTCTTCTTACACTGCGTAGTGACAACTCAAGCCCCAAGCTAGAAGCTTAAGAAACAGCGAAATGGCGATCACAATTCCAGATGAAGGTATTAGTTACATGTACATGGAAAGTATGTTTATTGCTGAAGCGACAATTCCTAAACAAAAACTAAATGAAAGACTTGCTACATTACTCCCATTTCAGGTAGCTCTTCTGGTTATCGTGAAAAATGATCTCATAATCGCATGGATTCACACTGGGCCCATAGGCGTGGCGACGCGGGGCCATGTCCCCAAATTTTTAGCATATATAGCCATTTTGTGCTTTGGGAGGCGGTATCCCAAACAAAAATAGCGTTATTCGCCTAATATTAAACATTTTCCCCAAAAAAAAAATTTGGGCTGGCTACGCCACTGACTGGACCTAAAAGCATATTGCCCTAAAAACATTTAACGCCACTAATGTAGGTGAAATTTGAACGAAGCGTTCAATACCGTTTCAACAGGGACGCCGGAGAGCAGGCGCACTGCACTTATGCCTTTCCGAAAAGGGGGAAACGGAGGTGCCTTTTCATATCAGCATCATAGGTAGTTTCATGGTTTATCCAGATCGGCTTGAAACAGATTTATTAAATCTATTCGCGCACCCAGAAAGTTCAGAGTAGTTTTCTATAATTTCTGTGAGTATTTTTGAAGTCAACATTGCAGCTGAACAGAAAAAAGCATAATTGCCAATGATTTCTTGTTTTTATAAGTTTCCATTGCCCTCCACTCTTTTACTGTCCTCCCTACCGCCCGTGGTTTCATATATTTGAACATTGGGTTGTTGATGTGAAGAAAAAACATCAATCCTACTTGTCCAGATTGTAAAAAATGATGTAACTTCAAAAGAAGTGGGGCAGGCGGGATGAAATTCCCAAATTCACAGTTAATACCTCCAAACTCAAGCTCTAGTCTCCCCAGTGGATGTCATTTTCCAATTTATTGTGTACTACTACTGTATTAACCCTCCCCAAACAAGTTTAAATCCACCGTCAATACTTCTGATCCGCCACCAAACACAGGTGGGAATCAATATATAACCAATTTAAAACCACAAATCTTAGCCAACACTACAGTCACCAATAAAGTAAAAATTTGCACCGGGTGGTGTTCTGCTAAAATTTATGTGATTTACGTGGAATGATCTAACCCAGTGGTTCTCAACCGGGGGGCATCAATAAATTTCCAGGGGGGTGCGAGCCCTTACGCGCTCTACACCTTGAAAAGTTTGATCAGTAAATTTACCAAATAAAACGTTTCCTTTTCGGCTTATTTAAAGGGGGGCTTGAAACAAATCACTTAAGGGATGCGTTGTAGAAAAAAGGTTAAGAACCACTGATCCAACGAAGAAGCTACGCAGCTGTCTGCTTCAGAGACGCCAGCGTACAGTACTTCGATAAACAAAACTTTGATCAGGCTCTACAGGCGGTCAAACGTTGGCTAGTTTCTAATGTGTTTTTATGTTTTACCGCCAGTGTAGCCTGATTAAAGTTGTGTTCAATAAGCTAGGCATTTTTGCTGTCGGTTGCAGCTCCCTAACCATGCCAAATTTGTCTTCTCGTAGCCGGCGTGAGCTGTCCACCGGTTTGCAATTGCAACAAAAGGATCAAAACCACGGGACCATCAGTCACTGTTGCCGGGCGAGTAACCAGAAGGGAGAAAGGCGCAATACTTTTGATTGCAAAGTGCAAATATTGAACCGTTGAGAAAACAATTCATTCATTCCACCAAGCTGGAGATAGCTGGTATTTTTCAAAGGCTTCTGCATTAGAACTGAGTACCATGGTTTGTTGAGGCGCGCCCTGCTACCACGTGGTAATTCAATGTAACGCTGCGTTATCCCCATTGGAAAAGTGCGGTGTTCCACAATTGCATTGTTAGGTCATAAATACTTGAAATACTGGAGCACGCTCAATGCATTTTTGTCAGATAATGGCAAGCTGTTTGCTGACAAACATATGTTGCTATACACTATATTATGGTTCAGCCAGCAGCATTATTTGCGACAAGGAACTCATCCACTAACCTTTCTGTTAGAAAACTACGATGCAAATCTACTTCGGAATCACGGACTGCACTGGCAACAGTCCCGAAACTGGATTTTGGCTTTGCAGGATTTCAAACATTTGCGTCAGTTATATGTTCTCCAAATTGCATTCCTGTTTTTATTACTGCTTTTCCTTTAATGGATGCCATCATGCATTACAAAATAAACTTGTAACAAAAACAGACCAATTTTGCACAGTCCAGCGACAAGTCCAGAACTGTGCTAACTAAAGCGATCGCGTTTGTGATTGCTGGGCAGTTCCCAATAGAACAGCACTATTTTTACGAAAGAATAACATTGTTGATTCTAATCGGTAAGAGACTTTGTCAAAGTCCGGCGCGTAAATCTTGAAGTACAACGAAGTGTGAAGTATTGTTTAGTTTAGACTTGAAGCATTTTAAGCTCTGGTTCGACTTCGTCAAGCACCAAAAAGGGGTGCATTTACATCAGAGGGGCGCTGTTTTCACGGAGCGCCACAGACGTTTGAGGGGAAGTTGCCTCAAACCGCTCTGTCCCCTGGATCCGCCACTGATCAACATGTACATTTGAATCACGCAAAGTCGACCTCCAACGCAGTTTTTCAGCTTTCACATCGACTCATCTCTGCACAGTATACCGCGCTCAATGACATATCACCTCCGATAAAGCTCGTAAGATTTTCCAGTCTTCTCTGGCGCCACCCGGAGGGGAGACGGCAGCCTGGGTTTGCTGAGAGCGCCCTTCAGTGTTAACATAGGTCGCCGCCTTTTCAGTGTAGGCTGCTCCTGGTAGAATGACGTCAGCGAAAGGTGCAGACACATCTCCATGGCTGCCTGTAACATAGGCAGGAATGTTTCATCTTACAAGTGATGGTGAACATTATCAAATCAAGAGTAATCAAGAGTAGGAAAACAAAAGATCGAATCAAAAAAAGAAAATGCCGTGAGCGCTCGGCCTTTTACCCAAAAACTTTTGTTTTAAATCGCTTTTCAAATAAACAAAAATGGCAGCTTGCCCTGCATCGAAGAATGGCTAGGAACATATGGTGAATTCGCTAAAACAGGACAGTTCGCCAAAAGAAGCGCACGGTGACAATAATACTGTGACTGGTTTTCAGAGTCAGGTCTGCAGAACTCAACAAGCGAAACGTGGAACCGACCTATGTAAACGACAAAGCAACCCTTGGGCAGATTTTCCCGGTTGACTACTCCTGCGTCCGCACCGAGAAGGAAAAGAACGGAAGGAGGGTTTTTCCTCACGTGATCGATGCCGGGTTTGTATCCAAGGTCCAGCGCGGCAACTTGACTTGCGACCTGCACCACACCAAGTCAGGCGCAGTAAACGAGCAGTTGACATCAGCGACGGTACTTAGTAATGTTATTGAAGGTTACCACTGTGGTCGCGCAAAGTAAGCTTCGATGAAGTTTGATTCGACAGCCGCAACAAATCAACAGTAATATGCGACGTAAACAAAATGCACTGCGAATTCTTGTTGTATCGTGTATTGTTCAGCGGGGCAGATTAACCTGCGGTGTTTGTAAGAACTCACACTGCAGGTGAGAGTGCTTCAGTCTGAGTGAGTTGCATTTTTTCTGCGGAAAATCCCCACCGAAATCCAACCCGCATCTCTGAGATTTTCAACCTGTTGCGAATGCTACACCGCGTGCCCGAGCCGTTGATTGCTAAGAAATAAGCACGGAAACGCTGCTGTTAGTCAGAACTAGAGGTTGTGATCACGGAAATACGCTGTTTATTTCTGGAGTACAAACAATTGACAAAAGTCTTTCTTACTGACTGTTCCTTAGGTATTAAAAGCTACATTTATTAAAATTAATAAGACAAATGTTGTTTTTACTTTTTACAGCTGAGTACTGATCTGCAGGGAAAATCTAAACATTCTCATATACAGAAATAAAACGCTACTGCTGATATGGCCAAATGGCATTACAATTACTGTTAGTCTCGATGGCAGAATTTTGTTAGCACGAGTATAAACCGAAAAAACTAGTTTGCACTGCATTATAACTTGAACCAAGACACTTCGCTAACGCTGTGCAGCGAACCCCACAAGTTGTGCTCGGCACTAAGAACTCTACGCTTATATTGTCAGATTCAGTTCACACCAGGTGAGTCTCGATAAAAGCGGCAATTTACTGGAAGTATCCAAACCGGGGTGAAATTTTGCATATTGCCAAACAAGTCAATAAGCGCGGACTGACGTACCCACCGGGTTAGAGCGAGTACCCGCAACGTGCCCGGGTTCAAAATTTTTCGGGTCATGCGCAGACTTTGTTTTCTTTTCAAAGTGGAGACAATCGTAAGATGTAACTGTCTCCTGATAGTCCAAATCTGCACTGTGAGCCAGCCTGCTGAAACTTTCACTGTTTGTAGCCCGGCGATACACCAAGTTTCTATGCAGAGCCATTCGCCCAACTACTTTACGAAGCATTGGTTTATAGCACAAGCTTCAAACTATACATGCTGGCAAACTACTAACCACTCCCTGAACAACGCAGTACACCGCAAAACCATGGACCATATTCCGTCTGCTGCAGGATTGCTACACCATCTACTTTTCAAACTTAGGCACAAAAATACTATTTTTGCATTAGAAACCGCGAAATGGTACCTTTTGTTATCAAACTTACAAGAAAGCTCAAAACAAGTGCAAACGTGTATAATCCAGGATTGGAAAGCAAAAACACGATTCTTACTGCACGAAACATCTAAACGCCTCTTTTTACATGTAACAATGAACTTCAGGATAACATCGTAGAAAAACTAACCGAAATCGAAGCACTTATTTGGCAATGAACGTTTACGGAAAACGAACACTTCAATATTTTCTTAAATAGGCTCAAAGATAACGTCAAATTATTAACGCACGTTGCAGAGCAACATGCATTCCGAACGCACGCATTTATTATTACCCGGTGGAGGACGTTCAACACTCTCCAGCCGTCTTCAGTTTCTTCGCGATTCGTTCTTGACGTAAGAGTAGCTTGGTGTGCGATGGAAGTCACGGCAGCGTGAACGGCATGCCCGTCCTCACGCTTGAACATCTCGCTGCCCACGATTACCATGGGTCGTTTGGCAGAAGCAAGTTTCTGGGTTCAACAATGTTGTTTGTTGTGGAAAAGTTTGACAACAACCAAACAAATGGCGAAGTTCAAGTAATTTCAGATTATTCAAGAGCTGGTCAATAAAATAACCAGTGGAAGCTTAGTCACCACAGTGCTATTCCGGCAAAAAAAGGATAATTATTAATAACTCTTTCATCAACACCAAAAAAGCCTTCAAAAAGCTATACATGTTTTATTTCGAGACGTTTCGGATTATTCTTAATCCATCTTCAGTCAAAAAATAAAGCAACACTTGGCAATGTCAGCAATTCAAAACAACTCAGAACTAGTGTTTACCTAATGGATTCCCTTCAGTTTTCATCACTGAACGATGAAAATAGTCTGACATCAAATAAAGCGCACACGAGAATATATTTAAAGAAACAGCAAGCAGAACGTCATTATTAAAAGTCAAGAACAAGTTTTAACGACCTAACTCGCAACTTACATCTCTCCGGCGCTGCACAAAAAAATTTCTTTTAACGAAATATGTGGTGGCTGTGCAGACCAATCCCTATAACGGAACGTCTGCTGAAGAGCAACCGGTGCAATAATTGACAAACAATTCTGACAACTATGCTAGCAGCCAATGACGGGGTCACCGCTTCTGAGGTTGAGCGAGCACTTTGCGTGCAAAGAACTTTGCTCACACTCTGTTCTCTGATAGGAAAAAGTTCAAGCCGCAATTGCATGCACTCTTTTGAGTTAAAGTACACTTATATTTTCCAAACACATCTCATTCAGCTGCTTTGAATAACAACTCGTGGCAATGAACTCACCATGTGATCTTCTTTTTAGCTGTACAAGGTATTTTTTTAAATCTAAAATCTAGTTTTATTTTTTTATCGAAAATGTGATTCACGTCACATATTTGCATATCAGAACCAAAAACTCCTTAAAATACAGTCCATAAAAGAAAAACGCAACTAATTTATTATATTAAATTCTGTCAACGAACATTGCCAGAAGTTCATCCACCTACGTGATACAAGGCGAGCATTTCTTATCGCAAAATCGGTTACCTTGTTAAATGGGTGCCGACCGTTTGCGATTTGTTTGAGGGTCTCCGCTGAGTCACCAAGATGTTCGTAGGAATAAGTAAGGTCCACTTTGCTTCCGAGCACGGCGACGTCCAGTTCTTTGTGGATCCATCTGCAAAAGTGCCACCGGTAAACAAAGCAAGTGCTGTAGAACTTTTCGGCAAAAAATACGCCTCGGAACGGTTGAACACATAACCGTCTTTCTTAAACAGTTTCCATTAATGAGACAAGGTTTTCAGTTTGATACCTGCACCAATGTGGTCCGCAGAAATATGTGCTAGCCAACCGCTTGCTTGTCAACATGTTGATGGTACAAGTTCATGCTGAAACACGCTCCAAAAAGAATTGCAGAAGGCTTACCCGAAAAATGGAACTTGCCTTCATAATTAAAAACATCAACACAAGATCCCGTGAACAGCACTAGTCCAGCAAAGCTCCAGAGGCTTAGTTTGATAACAGCCTCGCATATTCAATACCAGCTACAGTATTTTATCAGTCTGCTTGGTTTTGAAACAGCACAATACTCTCTCTCTATAGGCAAAGGGTAACGAGAGAGGAAAGGGCATAGAAGTGAGATGTGGCGACTAAAAAAATTCGGAAAATGCGCGTTTCGCACAACACTTACGACTTTCTGATTCTGGCGTTGAAAAGGGGCGCTTCATATCTGGGGTTAGTGCCGATGAGAAGCATCAGATCGGCGTCCTCGACACCAGCAATGGTTGTGTTGAGCAGGTAATTCGACCGCAAATCGGTGCTGAAAGACAAAAATAAATAAATAAACACTGCACATAACACAACTCTCAGTTACTAGCCGATTGTCCATACGTGAAGTGAGAGCTGCGATCAACCAAGCAAATGCAAACCCAAATGCCCCAGTCCCGGTGCGCCTCGACCAGCGGACAGTTTTATGAAAACTACACACGGACATTTCAAAAAAATCCCTTTCATCGACTCGGCAGCGAAAAATGGTGATTGTTTCTCCATTTCATTAAACATCCACGATTAGCGTCTGCAAAAAGTTACAAGACAGTACCCAGAGCCGGCAGCTGCAAATAACTCCTCCGTACACAACCCTTCGCTGTCGATGTGATTCAGCAAATCCTTCAGACAAACGAGTGACTCTGCATCAGCGAAGCCACCGACAATAGCTGAGATGGCTTCGGGCTTCGCTGACATCAACTGAAAATGCGAAGTTTCAGTAGAATCAGGTTGAAATACTTCATCTTTGGAAAGTAAAGTGAAGAAACAGTCATGCACAGAAAGGACAGTATAGCAACCACTATACACATGAGATCTTACGCGCGATGGCACTTGGAAACAAGCAGAGCAAAGTCCCGTACCTTCTCGGCTACAACAGGCAAAGCGTCTTCCCAAACGGCTTGGCGCAAACGACCGCTGCTGTCACGAACCATTGGCTGAGTCAAACGCTGTCGCTTCAGACCATCGTATGCGAACCTGTAGGATTTGACTCATGATAATCCCAAGCGAAAAGAATTATTGTCAATGACAAACTGCCGAGATCGATTGAACTAGCAATTGCTGCGCAGTTTATGGATAAAACTGGCTCCGTCTGGGAAATTGGTTGAACAATCCAGAAAAGCAATTAAAACGGTTAAAAACTCAGTAAGTATACGTTATTTCGTTTTTCCATTTTTGTTTATTTTCTCCGACAATTCACCCATATTTTGATGTTCATCTACGAACAGAGCTACGCTGATATGATCAAGAAAGGCATTTCATTATTGTAATCAATGTTTACGTGCGTGCGTAGGCTTTGATTGATAGCAAAACAATGCCTTGAATCTTCTCTGTTCGTACTGAAACATCCTTAGCTTGAACAATGCCAGGTGCAAAAACACGTCGGACAACCATCTGGGGCAAGAAATGACGTTCCTACCTTGTTTTGTCAGATATCCACTCCTCGTTGATATCTTCATGCAAGCGAGGGAGAATCCTGAGGACGTCTCCTGCTCGCGTCGATACGACAATGTTGCTGCCAACAGCATCCAAAATGTCGATTGACTCCGTTTTTCTGAAACATGAAAATCAGACAGTCATTTGCAAAAAAAACACACAAAACATCTTACGCATTCTGCAACCTTGGACTATTGTTTTTGTTTGTAACGTCACTGTACACTTGGTAGTTTGTTTTGCTTAGTTGTTCCTATTATGGCATTTTCCTTTCCAATGTAAAGCAGGCAGCTGGGGTTGCAATTTTTCAACAAGATTCTCTTAATTGGTGACTTTACTGTTTGTGGGTTTTATTTAATTCTATTTTATACTTCACGCACTTCGCACAGCGGATGATGCCTACCTTGTAGGCGACATATATAGTCTGTAAGATGCTAGTGTCTGATTACTTGCTGGGAAAGGATTCCTTTCGATAGACAGTGAACACAAAACATCTAGCTAAAACATATACATTCTTCAAACAAAATGCCAGCAGTGAATTTATAGTCGACTTTAAGTGCATATTGGCAAAACAAGCACTTTGTTGTATTTACACTAGGCAGTAAAAAGCATCCAGTTAACAGAACTAGCCTCTCGATCTACATTATAGGTAATCATATATATATATAAAGGATTTCTGTATACATCACGTTTAGTCAGGAAGTACTGACCACAACCAGAGATAAAACTAATTAAGGTTTGGTGAGCTCCTAAAGGAGCTCCAAGCGGTGATTCTTGTAACAACTTCTTGTCACAGTATGCCGAACGACATAGAATTTGGAACCTGTTGTTCGTTTTGGAGTCTTGCGATGTTACAACATTGTATCATCCTTTGTACAAATCAGGTGAAACACCTAGGTGCTAGCTTGTTTTTTTTAATAAAAAATGATTCAGCGAAGGCGGGAGCAAACTTTTCAGTGCAAGGGCTCAGTCACATAAAGGGAGCCTATTATATCAATTAAAATAATCACTACTTAACATAGCCGAAATAAAAAGGTTGACTTTCCTGTTTACCTTGAAAAGCCTAAGTTTTCTTCAACATAATTTTGAGATGCTTTTAACTTAATAACAGATCAATTGCTATATTTTGCGGTTTACGCTTTTATAAATTTCCCGAAGTTACCGTATTTAGCTTGAAAGTGACATACCGATTTGTGTTCCGTGCACACCGCAAGTGTTGCTATAACAAAAAAAACATATGCCTTTTAACTCCAACGTCAGTAGAGAAATGCTTTTCAGTCCATTGTTTGATCAAAAATACACTTTTCTTTACTATTTTTTATGCTTTTACGTAGCATTGAACAACTCATTTTGGATGAAGTTTGTCAAACATTAAATCTAATCTGAAGTAAAAAGTTGCATGTTGGCCATGGGAGAAAAAGTCGTAGTTCGCCCATTCCTGTTCTAGATGGTATGAGTGAAGAATGACATCAGTCTGGCTAACCGTCTCTAAATTATTATGACCGAAATTTTATTTTCTTTCGATATCAGTCGTTCCCCAAAACAAGGGCATGGTTTCGGGGTTTCAAAAGCTGTACATAGCTTCTACTTTCCTGGTGTTCCAGAGGGTACATGCGCATAGGTACGGTAAATTTGGGTGTGTTGCAAACCGCCTGAGTGCTCTTTACCCTGTCGGTCGATGTAGTGCATTTTGAGACAATGCGTAAATGCAATATATCGCTAGTAAGCTTATAACTGTCTGAAAGTGTCACCGGTAGATATTCCAGAGATCGGGTGTTTGCCGTAATTTATCGTCATTTGTTACAAAAACTACGTTTCGTCAAGTTTGACACACCCAATTTTTTTGCACCTCGTTTCCCAAGGTCTTGCTGTAAACGCATACGGTTTGGATGTAAGAGCACCAACAGGGCAAATATCAATAACGTTTCCGGACAGTTCAGATTTAAACATCTTCTCCACGTAGGTTCCAATTTGCATATCGTTACCACGACCAGTGGTGCCAAGTTCAGACACGCCAGCAATTTCATCAGCAAACCTAGAAAACAAACAATAACATTTTGTCAAGTAGCCTCGTTGAAAATGCTAACATCCAGTGTGGATACAGATATCAATATTTACAAACATCTGCTTATTATTATTATCATCACCTTACCTGACGCATCTTGTACACTGTATGCATCTCGTCATAATGGTCTTTATAAGAGGACCGATATTTTTATCTTCGACAGCTCTCTTCTGTTCGAGAAAGCGACTTCGATCAGTCCCGAACATCATGGACTGGTCCTTAAAATCAGAAAATATAACGAACCGTTTTATTCCTTTTTCACAATGTTCCCGAAGCTACAACATATAAGGCAACATGAAAGAGCATGCATTAACTTGCGGAGGTATGACCATTCCACCAGATGGTCTGCAGCAAGTGTGAAAAATGTAACAGAAAGCACAAAGACGCCATTCACAGGAAGGTGTTCTATATTGAACTTTCGCTATTTTTTAAATTGACAAAACACGCTTCTTTGATCTGACTCAAGTGGAATAGAAATCTTTTTACGAAGTTCCGTGGCACTGACATTCTTACCTGTAAATCGCACTCCCCACCCTGGTCACAAATGGGACAATCAAGCGGATGATTGGCCAGCAGAAATTCCATTACACCTTCTCGAGCTTTCTTCGAAACATCCGAATCAGGCTTGATCCTCATTCCTTTCATTACAGGCATCGCACACGATGCTTGCGGCTGCACACAAGTACAATCTTAACAATAAAACCCACATCATTGAACAATATCGAACGAAACAAATTTCATTTTCACCCAACTCAGTCTACGAACATACAACTTTCATATTTTCTCTTTTTCTTTTCTATACAGTATACATTTCTATACATAAGATTGTTTCATCAATCGAGATAGATCTTAACACCCTTATATAGAAATAACACTTCACTGATATTTGGTTCAAAAACATAGTGTTTGGGTTCATCTAGCGCAACAAATTATTCTGCTTCTTCAAGTTAAAATCAAAACAATAAACTTTGTCCTTCTTGCGCGTTGTGATTGAAATTACGCCATTTAGTACATTCAAATCTCGAAATGAACATGAAGTCTGAACCGGTTGAAAACTGAGACTGAATTCTGGTTCTGAAAACTGAATTCTGGTCACGACCAAAAAATATTTTACATCACTCGCATTTTTACAGTCTTTCCTATAATACTCACACCAGTGGTAACGGAGGCTCATTTGTCTGCCTATGCCGATGTTCTGCTACATAGCTTTGTGTACAATCATCAATCACAAAAATTTACAAGAGCAAGTGTCTGCTGCGTCTACAATGTTGGCGTTGTTCCATTTGAATAAGAGTTGATGATGTAGTAGGCGAAATATACATTGTTATGAGGTCTTAGTGTGTGAAACTGGCTGTGAAAGGATTCCTTTCGATAGACAGGAATGTTGACGTTGTTTTTTGTCCGTAACGAGCTTTGTTGTGTGTTACGCTTTTAGAAGCCGCAAAGTTGCACTGCCAGGAGTTGTTGACAGGTGATCTATAGTATGTATAAAGAATGCGTAATGGAGATGATTGCTTTTTTTACATGTACAGCTGGGACAATTTGATCTCAGGAGTTAAGTATAGACAGAATCATTTTGAAATATATGAACGCTTGAAAGGTCGCGGTAAAATCGTTCGAATTTGATACAGATTGAGTATTAAATCACCAATGTTCCCGCGTGCAAGAAAAGCTGCTTCGCTTCCCCATTGGTAAGCAGGGATGTACCCTTTCACATCAACACGATTGGCTTTATCGAACTCATTTTGTCAACTTAGCTACTCGCTAAAATGCTCACATGTCTGTTCTTCAATATAAATAAAGAACTAGCGATTTTGATGACACCATCTTAACATTTGGTATTTTATGTATGCTAGCTGGTGCTAAAAACTGTCTTATCGCATGTGCTTACCTACTCTGCTGCGTTTTTGGTCTCAACCCCTTCTATCAGGGACACTTGCATAGTTCCATAATCCTGGTCTCCAGAGCACTTACCATTTCAAAGCCTTGCCCTGACAACGATAGCAGTGCAAGCTGCGGAAATGCTATCTCGTTGCAGAGGTTTTAGTTCTAACAGCAGCCGCAAAGCCTGAAAGTGTTAAAAACTAAAGGCCTAGTCTTACAGAAAATACAAGTGCTGCAGTTGTACCTAGGTTCTAAATTAAAACAAATTTCTCCACTTACAATCAAACTCGTTGTAGTTTTAAGCTAACTCAAAAGTGCTACATCTGCCATAACTTTATACAGTGTGGTCCAACCACAGGCCCGCGAGCTTTCTCAGTGTTGATTCAATGCTGTCTGTATGTTACAGTAGGTAATTTTAATCAGAACAAGCATAACATATTTTGATACAAATGCACAATATTAATGGCGTTAGACTAGANCAGCGGTTGCCGAACTTTTTTGTCTGCTGAACACAGCAAGCTTATTTTTTAGTGGACGAGGAACCCCCGCCAGATCTGCCAAGTAAACATAAATGCTTTTTTTCACCCAAATTGCCGTTATTAAGGTTTCGTACTGTACATAGAATTATGCACAATAAAAGTAACCGTAAAGCTGGATCAAACGACATAGCGGTTGCCACACGTCCAAAGGGTTAAAGAACGTATTAGCAGTTTTTGCTTAAAACTGGAAAGTATAGCTCGTGGAACCCTTTAGATTTGTCTATGGAACCCTAGGGTTCCGCAGAATCCACTTTGGGGAACGCTGGACTAGACTGTAGAGAGCTTCTGGAATTTACTCAGCAACGATAGATTTCCCAAACTGAAAAATTTTGCACCAAAAGTGCACTCGATGTTTGGATGGAAATACACACGTGTGTGAGAGTATGGACGATAATCTCCAACTTGCTGCCACTAGGGCCTACGAGAGGGGGTACAAGAGGTACATCGTAACCGGGCCCGGGAGGATGAAAATGCGCTAAGTTTTTCTGTAATCAAGCCCAAAATTGATGGTCGCTTTCTCCAACTGCAGCGCTGGCAGCTGTGACCAAGGTTCTCTCTAAAAGATAAGACAGATGCGAAATTGCCTAAATGGTATTTTTAATGAAAATTTGCCCAAGCTTTTTTGCTCCTTAAGACAAATTTCCATTTATGGCCATCTTCATTTATGTTGTAATATTCTGTAAGCATTTGCAGGGTTTATGTACACCGCATCGCCCATACATTCCACGCAGTAAAACTGTAAAAAGTCGCTTATAAGAAGCCCTGTTGTATCTCACAGAAGTTCGGGTATTTAACAAGTTCCAGAGCCACATTTTCCTACGAGATGATACATCGTAAGTAGGCCAGTCAAAATCTAAAAAAAATGCATCCGATATAATAACTGCTCACAACCAGCTGATTGCAACTTGTATTTACTACAGCAGTCAATACCGATGACTCAACGTCACATGTGACGTCATACAACCACAGTGTGATTAAATCAGTTCACATGGCTCTTTCAATTGTGGCGCAGTTACCTTCTATCATAAAAAAATTAAGGAAAAAACTACCAGAAGATAAAACTGAACTTTTGTTGCAGTTGATTTCCAATTCCAGCCATAAATAAAGCTCATCCAGGTGAATTGCTTTTACTTTACCATTTCTAAAGTATTTTTTCATGTTACCCGATCACTAATCATACTTTACATGTTATTTTTTTGTAACAAATCAAGATCAATTTGAAAGATTTGGCAAAACTTATATTTACATGCCAAACACGGCATTATACATGCCAAGACTTACACATTCATACAAGATATCTTACATTCAAAATCTTATACTTTAGACTAGAGTTGAAATTCTGTTTGGATAAATCTGTTTCTGCTTAGGCTTTGAGTGTTTCCTTGCATTTAGATCAAAACTGCAGCTATGAAACAAATATTTAAAATCATGGTTCCACTGAAAATAAGAAGCTTTAATCTGATACACAACTAAAGCATTATATCCCTAATATAAAAAAGGTTTGCACTTTTACTTTCATTTGCTGCTAATGATATATACAGTATATATAGTGGAAATTGTAAGCCTGAGCAAAATGTGAATAATGTTCACAGAAGCCAATGAGATACCTGTTGTGGTTGATGAAGTTTGTTTATCTGATTCTGACTGTAAAATAAATTTTTATTAGGCACATCTTCAATCATAGCCTACCTCAGTTTGGTCTCTATATAGTAATGGAACAGTGACCACACCATTTGCACTACGTTTTCGGAAACTTTCCCAACTGTAGACGTGTCATTGTCATTCATTAAAAAATTCCACTCACCATGAACAAAATCCAAAACATAATAAACACCTTAAAGCCTTTTAAAAATAACTGATTGGTTACAAATGTATGCACTGAGACAGGATTGTGATGAAACACCATGCAACACATCTTGTCAATGTGTGCTAACTTCAAAGAGCATGCAACTTTTCAAATGAAATTTCTGCTTTGCTGAAATACCTTGGGGGATTTCTCTATTTCCACCAAACACATTCTGCAGTTTCCAGCAACAGACAGTCGATCATGGTAACAAAACCTTGGTATTTGAATTCCAGCAATTTCACAAGCTTGCAAAACAGTGGTGCCTGTTGGTAAAAAACACATACCACATTTACTTTTCATAAAGCAGAGAAACTGTAAAGCGTCATAACTACACATGATTTATTCTGTCACACAACATCCAAGTGAGTGGCTTCACTCGCACAAACCATACACCAAAACATGCCTGGAAGGACGTGAACAGGTTTATCATTCACAAATACTTCAATCTTCTCTTGAGCATTCTGTTTGCGATTGTGTGTCAGCCACAGACCTACAACACATGAACATGTTATTGCATTCAGTAATAAAACCAAGACTACATTATCAACCATAATTTTGTTCTGTTTTTATACAACCTACATGCTTCTGTACAATTGTACAACCAGATCGCAATGATTTAACTACTGGTATTTTGCAACAGGCGCACATGCACAAGAATCAAAAATGGCTTTGCACTGATGGCACCTTCTCCACAATGAGGGTGGATATGAATTATCATTAAAGACTATATAACTGTGCAACAAATGATTTTTTACAAGTGATTCCTTGCTACAACATACACATCATTCACTGGTTGTCATGAGCTTAGTCAGAAGCAGAAAGCAATTAAAATCATAGATTATTGAAAACTTTTTCTTTGTATTTTGCAGCACACAGATGTGAATAAAAAAGTGAATTTTTAATTGGAGGTTGGGACAAAACTTCTTGAATAGTACGTAGGTGGCTTTAAATCAACAAGAATACACTAATAGCACTCAAACTAGCACTGGCAGTCTAGTTACAGATTGTGATCAACTGTTGAAAATATGTTAGTCATCAAACATCGAAATAAATCAGCTACTGCAAACTGAATCCATTGCACATTATTAGAAAAAGGAAAAGTAGGTCCAAGCTATGCTCCTACAAAAAGTGAAAAAATACTACTCCATTAACCAAAATGTACTTCATGCTTTGCATTGTTGAGAAAAACATAATAATTCAAATGAAACCTTTGTATTGGATAATTTCTACTTGTTTAATTAACAATAGATAATGCTAAATACAAAGTTTCCTAACCCTTAACACGTTTGGCTCTGGGCTGTTTTTAGCTTTAAGACCCACGTTAGCCACTTTTTTACTGTCACTTTGCAACACCATAACTCACCTGCGCCCCAACCACAAAAAAAGTGTTTCACTTAAGTTTTTACTGGAAACAAGGCTAAAATATGAGTCTTTTAAGCCTTTTATTAGATTTCTAGCATTTCAGAAGTTATGGCAAAAAAAATAACTTTGCACAAAAATTACCCAAAAAGATGCTTTACCCTAACTTTTTAACCAGAAACCCTAGAAAGGGCGACAAAACCACTGCAGTGGGTCGTATTTTGTCGGCTTGTAACATGCTGACCAATAAAGCTAGAGACCTAATTGAACCCTCTGAAGAAGCAGAAAGTCTCCTATCTTAGATGTTTAAAAATCCTAGCAGCATTGGGTTAAAACCTTGTGGGGCATTGTGATGTCGTATGGTAACCCTGTGACATCATCAGGACCTGATAAACAATCTCAGGTGGCAATTTACTTGTTTTTTCTTTCAAAATAAACAAGGCAAAAATCTTATCTAGCATTCCTGTGTAATTTTGAATATAAATTTCCATACTTTTTCCAGCCTTGAGCTTTTCTGAATGACATACTCAGGACAAAAGGTCAAACACAGGCACTATAATAGTTGATGAAAGCAAAATTATCCATCTTGAATGAAATATTATGAAAATGCATGTCAAAAGATCAAGACTGGAAAACCATTTTCCTTTTGCATACTAACAAACAAACAAAAATTTCCAGACTTTTCCAGACAGAAAAATTACCAAAATTTTTTCCATACTTTTCAAGACTCCATAGGAGCCCTGAATATGTACTGAGCCTTTGGTTGACCATCTAGCATAAGTGGCTGGCAAGTTATGGCCAAAAAATGACAATTAATTATTGAGTCCCTGGGGAAATCACAAAAAAATGTGTGGTTCATTGCGAAAAGGAAGGGATGTTGTTGCAACCTCATGGTCAACACCCATATGTAAGTGACACAAAGAAACAAAAACAGAGTGATTGCTGCATATGATCTCTACTGTTGCTTCCTTCTAATTACACTTGCCACTCGGGCTTTGATTGCATCAACTCCAAATAATAGCCTTCTTTTCTGCAGCAGGAGTTAAAATCAACTATTACAAAAACTTAGAAATAATTAAACCTATCACTTTCAAAGCCAAATATTTCAGCCTATCAGAACAGTTAGGCTTTGAAAACACAGCCTAACTCCTCTGCAGATTGCATAAGAGAGCTGTTCAAACCCTCAAAAGACTCGGCAAGTCTTCAAGCTTACATTTAAAAAATTATTTTTTTAGGGGGGTTTGGATTTTTTGTGAGTGATGTCATAAGTGGAGTAGTTTAGGCCTTTTGGGGCCACATCATCTGGCCCTGAGCCCTAACCGCTAGATGGTAGTATTTCACTGAAATTTTTATTGGAAACTAGGCTAAAATCCAAGTCTTTTGATACTTTGGATGACTTGCTGGGGTTTAGGGTTCGAAAGTGATGACCTGAAAACCACAAAATAATTATATAATTAATTCCATAATTAGATAATTGATTCATTTGTTGTCTTTAGGCCATAACTTTCGAACCAGAAACGCTAGGAAGTTGATCAAAGGCTCAAAAGACTCGGATTCTAGCCTAGCCTCCAATCACAACTTGAGCAAAATACTTCCGTCTAACGGTTGGGCCCTAGGCCAAGTAATATGAACCAAAATGGCCAAAAACCTACCTCACTTATGATGACACTCACAAAACATTCGAAACCCAAAACCAGGAATTTTTTTTCTCTGCAGACTCCAAAGACTTGCCAAGTCTTTTAAGGGTTTGAACAGCTCTCTAGCACAATCAACTGCCAAGCTATGGAGGTGCAAAAATAACATTAAAGTACGAAATATTCGTAACTCGGCATCGCATATGTTAATCCAAAAATGTATACACTTTTCAGTGTTAAAACTCTTAATGCGCAGTTACAAGTTCCATTTCCAAATAATATTCTTTTTCTGCATAACACATAAAATCTGTTTTAATCATTAATATGGTTGAGTGTGTTGCATGCCAAAAATGATAGATCACTCAACTGCTACTAACAGCTGGTGGTGCCAACACAAGGTAAACCTGTGCTTCAGTCATCAGTAGTGAACCCCAAATGCTGAAACAAAAATACTGTATTTATTCGATTGTAAGCTGTGGCTTATACAGTTTTTTCATCATTTCATGTGGCTTGCATTTTTCAGCTTATTGAAAAGTCTAGCTGATGACAAGTCTTTCCTTGGCTACATTTTGTTGACCAAACTCTCTTTTCGCATTATCTTTCCTCTCTTTAGCATCAGCTGCACAAGTGCTCGCTGTGTCAAAGTTGTGATGAACAGAAGGCAGTTGTACGGGTGAAACATACTTACCAGGGTTGCCAATTAAACATGAAAGTTGTACGGGTGAAACATAATTACCAGGGTTGCCAATTAAACATGAAAGTCCTAGTACACAAAAACATAGCAGAGCTGTTTTTTTCGGTCATAGACTGAAATGTTTATGAAATGACCAAAAATAAAATTGAGGGATTTCGGTCAGAATGTCTCAAAATATAGGCCAATGAACACTGTTACAGAGAGTTTTAGCACAACTGTGAGACAAATGACCAAAAATTCTCAGCTGACCAAAATGTCTCAGCAAAACAATGACCAAAATGTCCCAGCAAAAAAAAAAGTTATCAGATGCTTAGGTAACCTACGTTCAAGTGCAGCTTACATTAATTTTTTAACACCATTTCCTGCGGCTTACAATCGAATAAGTATGTTATCTGAAAACCTGGGATTCTGTGGTGATCTTTCAGTTAATGACCAAATTTTTTTAATGGTAAAAAAGGAATAAAAAGAATTGCACTAATTAAATCAATTCCATCATGACATTTTTTTCAGTGATACAAAAATGTCCTTAAAAAAATGACAAAGTTTTTATGCTATTTCAGACATATGACTGAAATGTCTCAGTGAAAAAAACAGGGCCGCGGAGCCATCATAAAAATGACACTGCTCCAGCTCCAGAGCTTTTCTTTTCATGAGCATGGCTCCAACTCTAGAGCTCTTGGTCTTCAATAGTGTAGCTCTGGCTCTGGAGCTCTCTTTTTTCATAACATGGCTCTAGTTTCTGTTTGTTTTTACAGATTAATATATCAATAGTCTTGGTCATGGCCGTGAAGATTTCCAAGCCAGTATATATCCTCAGAAATAGGGGCTCCTGGTTGAAAGATTAACACTTTGGCGTCTGGCTGGTTTTGGCGATTTTTGCAAAAAAACAGCAGTTTTCGGTTGCCTTACCAACGCCCTAGCTCCTCTGCCGATTGCGCTAGAGAGCTGTTCAACGGCTCAAACGGATCGGCCAGTCT
>JGI24022J15233_10000978_pt1 | contig 21697 bp, 14 predicted proteins | sample Ectturendosymbi2_FD_15233 | JGI IMG/M metagenome (IMG submission 15233)
TTTTTTTTATATTTATGGCTGAAATTTTGGGAGGGTATTGACAAATACTGGATCGTTCCGGTAAGAAAATTATTCTACTTTCACCACTGACCACAAGGTTTTCTCATCCGCACCAGTGCGTACCGTCGACACAGGTTGAAAAGCACTGAACTATAGTGTCTGAATGCTTTTGAAGGCAGCTCTGATTTTTAAAACCGCATCCTAAATTGACTCTGTTTAGCTATAGGATACTCACCATAGATTTTGGAGCATAAAATTCAGGTCCTTAACCAGCTTGAGACACCAGATGGAGAAGAGTTTTTTAAGAGGGCCCCCTTTTTTAAGCTATGTCCAACAGTTTTAAACTATGTCCAACACATTTTTCCAAGGGGGCGAATCCCCCTTTGCGCCCCTCTATTTGCGGGCCTGATAAAATTAGTGTCTTTGAGTCAAATACATTGGTCAAAATGATTTATGGGTCTGCGTTTACTCGAGGTATAATTCAAGGACGGTGGCTCATAGATATAGAAAGTTAAGATTAAACATGACTTTGAATTCATTTGTCATCTCAATTTTACTGACAGTCATCAGCTATCGCAGTCTCTGCCTTACCCACCACAGGTTTGTCAGTGTGCAATTGTTTGTCAAGAACATTCGAAGATTAATGCTTCTGTGAAGAATTTGGTTAAAACTTTAGTCAGATTTTTGTTAATGCATCAAATAAAGATGTCAAAGTGAATTACACATTTCTAATTTCAAAGCAATGACGAACTGAGAAAAATATTTTGATTATACGTCTGCTCTGATTTTTTAATTTATTATCAGTCTGATGGAAAACGCCAGCTTTTATTTAAGGATTTGGAAGCTGTCATATTATTATTTTCTGTCTGTTCAAACACAAATAATTCGTAGAGACAATTGAATTTGCTTTAAAAAAATTGAAAACAAGTACCGTGAAAACCATTTCGTGAATCCAGTGCGACGCTCATATTTTCGGCAGCAATTGCAAATAAATTGATAAGAACAGATGTTACATGTTTTAAAGTTTCATTTCACTTAGGAGCTTGCGCTTAGCTAGAACAAATACTCAACTAATGGCGTCTACATAGCCGAAGGCTGTAAATATGCTTGTGAAAGTCAAAACAGTAAATAATTTATTGTTTTAGAAAATTGGAAAACTCCCTACTAAGAATTTTATTAATTTTTAATTAACAGCAGAGAAAAAAGCTTCTGTTGTCAGAAATAGACCATGCAAATGAAACCAACACCATCTTAGACGTGCTGTTGGATGAAAAATGCTGGGGCGCAGATTGGGTGCAGTATCTTATGATCAGTGAGAGAATCACGTCTTAGCGGTTGTAAACAGAGAAGTAAATGACAGAAATAGGTTACTGTCGTTCTGTGGCGAACAATGCGCAAGAACATTTAGACAAGCTATAGCAAGGGCAAGCTAAATTGCTGCAGGTTGACAGGATTCATATTTTTACAAACTGCAACCACGTCAAGGCTTCGCCGTTATTTTTGCACCGTGCCACAATAGTCAATGGTAAATTAGCTGTGAAACTAGGTCTAGTCCAAACTGCTTACATTTTGGATCCAAATATTGCAAATCACCTTTGAATACGCAAGTAATTCCATACTTCTATATTTAAAATTAATAAAATATTGGGAAATCTCAAAAACATGGAACTGTAGTTGGAGATTTGGCAGTTTGTTAATCTCCAATGCACAAAGTTTGAAGCTTGTTTTTGTCACCTGGAGTCTTTAAATACATAATGCACACTCAGCAAGTTAAATATGATGTTAGTGTACATGGCACGAAGCTACATTGTATGTAATTGAAAGAATAGCACAGCTAAAGAAGAAATCTAACAAAATCTTAGACTGATGAAGAAACGTAAACAAATCTTATAAAAGTTGAAAATGCTTTTTAAACAACGTTCTGAAAAAGTTATTGAATTTATCGCATAGATTTTGCGAAGAAAGATCTCTAAGAATTTGCATTATCAGGCAATGTTTCAGCTGATATCTTGCTCACGTCGAAAAGTTAGAAACTAAAGAAAGCAAGCAACTTGTTTGAGTCAGACACAGAAAACACTGCTAAAGCAAGAGGCAAATGAGCAAGACGTGCTGATAATTTTCTCAGTACAACCAAATTATGTTGCTAGGAAAAACTTGCCCCTGATGTAAACACTAATTAACATTAACCCTTGAGTAAAAAACAATAGAAAATAAGTTAAGATCACAAAAACAATTCTTTGCTACTCAGAGTTTTATAATGCATACAAAAACATTGGCAGCCTTTCCACGCGCAGTGGATTTGGTAAGGCCTATAAACGACTTAACAGAACATTATTTATAAAATTCATTCTCATTCTGAAATTGAAAGTTTGGATTAGTCCACGCGGTGACCGTGGACCAATATCACAGACGATTGGTGTCAGCGCACCTTCGTCAAAAGCTCTAGGCCGGCAAGAAGGGGGGGAACCGGGCAATTGTCTTCCCGAAATTTTCAAAAACATTTTGAAAGCGCCAAAAATTTTTTAGTTGTTGGGTAAAACAACAGGTTACAATCATTTTGCATCTCCGAAAATTTCAGCTGATTGAGGTCAAAACCATTATTCCGCACCTTCGAACTGCCGCTCATTACAACGTACGCATAGTCGTACCCAGGGGGAGCCCAGGGGGTCATTCTCCCCAGTATTTAGCATATATGGTCATTTTGTGCTTTGAAAAACGGCGTCTCAAACAAAAATACTGTTGCTCGCATAATGTCAAAAATTTTTCTCCCACCAAAAATTTTTGCTTCCCCCAAAATTTTTGGGCTGACTACACCATTGAACGTAGTTCGAAACTACGCTTCGTCTCTTCCTATATAGAACAAGTTATAATATTTGCAAGGAACCGGACAGACTTCGCCTGAACTCTGTTCCACGTGTACAGTGTTTTTAAGAGATAAAAGAATATCGCAAACTTGCACAGCTATACGACTTTACGGAAGTTTTAATTTTATTGGATGGATAGGCGCGACTTCAGTTTTTTTTCCGTGAGTTCTGGAAAGTGAATAACAAGAGCAGTGCCGTTGGTAACAGATTGAAATTTTTATTTGCATTTGCTGCCAGGATGCAAGCTTAGTCAGGATAGCGATTATGCTTCGAAGCAGATCTTATGCATTATTTTTCTGCTGCTCGTCCTTCAATTCAGGAAATTTGAACAATCATACATTGCGCATGTTAACACAGTGAACATAAAACTTAAGTAGTATTACAAGCAAAGCAATTTAGCAAATATATTTCGAAAATAAGACCTATTTGTAAAATGTTTGGTCTCATTAAACGACAGTATTTCTATTTACACAAGTACTAAACCTGAAACCAAATATGTTCACTGCGTAAAAGTGTTAGTAAGTGTAAAGTGTAGGATTTAACGATTTTGTTTAAATCAGCGCGAACAAAATGTTTTGCAAATTTTTTTAAGAAAATGTGTGAAAAATAAATGCAGCAAGGTTTATTGAAAAACTGCACAATGCCACCAGAAGACGTCTTTAAAATTGAAAAAGTTAACAATTTTAAAGGATATTACACATTGACAGATATAAAGCACTTACCTCATGTTTTGTTGAGTTTGAATGGCCCTATCTTAAAAAAGTTTGTCGCATTTTAAAACTTCACATGGCAAAATCTTGTTTTTATTCTGTACAATTTACTCAAGTGATAGTTCACAGAACTAGCCTTTAAACGAATGTAATGTCAGTTTAAATTTTTTCATCTGGCTGTGACCAATTTAAGTTGCCAACACCCAACAACGTCTTTGAAAGCATGTTAAATTTAAGCCGGTGGTGCAACCCTTTCAATCGTTAAGGTTTGTAATAGCGATGAAGCTTTCAAAAATGGTGGATCAAGTTTTGCCAGGCAACGAAAACGTTATTCAACCGTGGCGACTTTACTGGAAACTGGACAGATGTCACCGTTCATGGCGTTGCTCATCGATGTTTATTTTTCTCAGAGTTTGTTTAGATGAAGAGACAAGGTGCTCCACCCTTACACAACGTACGTGGGAAACTGACTATTTCACAACCATTGCACATACTTGTTGAAGGACAAGTTACCGAAACCTCAACAGCCATTCAGAAGTTGTTTACTGACAAAAAATTCTTATCTGAGCAAGCAAGAGGAAAAGTTCTTCCCTCCGCAATTTCCAGTATTCATTCCCGCACTGATCACGTTTTCATGACTCGGCCGCATCAAACGAAGTAAAATTTAATTCGTCAGGGGTCGTGTCGAAAAGCGCGAAAGGATCAATGTAACTCGACTATAGCGCAGAGCAGCAAGCGGCGATCGATATCTTTGCGGGGCAATTAAGTCTGCAGTGCTCCAGAAACGATGGAAAAACTAATGTCTGGCAAAGATTCATATTACTGCACTGCGGAGGGGAAGAGGATGCTTTCCTTGTTTTAGGAAAAGTATCAGTGGAGCGCTTCACTTACCAGATTTGACAGCAGACGAAAGATTCTTATCCTCACGCAATGCTACGCGCGACCAGCGTAAGAGCGGTCAAAGAACAGTTTTGCTTTGCCTTGTAATTCTGCGTGCTCAGCTGACATTTTCAAAAGTTTGAAAACTCTCGATCGAAAACGACGTTAATCAAACTCAAGCTTATTTTATGCTGTTTACGACTTTTTCTACATTTTGTGGCTCAAGTTTAAGGAATCTTGGTTTTAATTTGGATGAGCAAAGTTTTTGCACTGTCACACATTTTTCTGCAGTTGTCATTTCAAGCAATTTTTTCATTCTGAAAACTAAATTGTTTTGGAACAAAATCTTGATTTTTTGTTATTGTAGAATAACAAAAAATGATAAACCGTCGAAATGTCCGCAGTAATCAGAAAGAGTAGAAATTTCTGATTACTCCTGTACTGCCGCCAATCTTTCCATTTTTACATCATTTTATAACACTGTGCTATTTCAAATTTGTTATCAATCACTGGTTTATCTCAAAGTGTTTTTCTCTGCCTGCTACTGACAGGTGATTCAGTTTCTTAGTACAATGAGAAAAACCTAAACACATCGCTATTTCGAGACGTTATGGTCAATGCGAAAACGTTTGCACAACCTTCCTGCGAGTATACACGTGCCTAGTTTAGAATTAAGTGTATTGTGCAATGCAGTGTTTTTATTTAAGCGTGTTCACTGAGAATAGGATTTCAGACTCGGTTTCAGTTTTGGAGAATCTTTCGATCTTTCAGTTCAAACGCGATATCAGCACAATATCAGGCAACCGAAGGTAAGTTTAGCTGAACATAGAAAACGAGGTAATGTATGAAAGTTGGGAAGTAGCTAGAAAGACATGTTAATCTTGATGTACAGGGCCGCAACCAGTTGATATTTTCGGCGGGGAGGGCAATTAACTGAGAGGGGAGAAAATGACTGTAACTTGTTTTTGAAAATTTTTTATTTCGGGAGGAGGCACTTGCCCCGTTTCCTTCTCCCTGGTTGCGGGCCTGTTGAAGAACACAATTGTTTGGTACAGAAAATGCTTATACCAAAAGGGAGCTAGATATGCATATTTAGTTGGATGGATAAAAAGATTGAAAAATAGATCAATTTCTATGTGATTATTAACAGAACTTCTTAAACTTTTCATAGTACGTCTTTATTTACTGTTTGTAAAATATAAACCACAATGAAAAGTACACTATACAGGATAACCAAATATAAAAGAACCTATAAAAATTTAATACATCCTACAAAGGCCAAGCAAATATTTAGCTTTTTATTGGTCTTAAACTGCAGTCCGTCTTTTCCCAAATTTTAAGTTATCTTGGTAGCTTTGCATAAACTTTATATTCCTCGCAAATATTTTCCAAATGGGCTTCGCGGCGTTGGAGGCAAAATGGCATACGTCGTGCAAATTGTCCATTACGAGAACGCATTCATCTTTCCCTAGTTCTTACTGTGATTTCTGCCTTCAGTTACCCAATTGTTTATGGATTGTTTTGGAACACGTTTCACATTTCCTGCTGATCAGACTCTCCTGCCATCGCTCCCTTAGCGAGGATAGGGAGCGGCTTGATGTGCGGGGACTGGCCGCGTTTTGCTGGAACCGCTGTTCATCTCGATCTGTTCCTTTCCGGTGATGTGAAAAACATACTCAGCACTGAAGCATTGGGCTTCATGATGGAGCATGAGGACACTGACACCTTTTATGAACGTTTTTTTGCTTTGCGGTGAATGATTTATTAGCGAAATAAGCCTCCACGTAAACTCTCTTTTCCTTGGTTGACTAAGACCTGCTGGTAAATACTATGGATCTAATAATTTATGCAGAAACTCTATTTGCATACCCTGAAAAACAAAAGAAGCAAAATTGAGATTAACGGTTTTATATAAAGCTCTGTGGTTCTGTTTTTTGTGACACTCTGTAAAAGGGCTGTTCTTGAAAAATTTCAATACAAAGAGGTCTATTTGTTTGTCAACAAAAATCGGACTGTGGAAAATTTTTTTGAATTTTGCTGTTTTGCGACATGTGAACATTGCATGCAGACGTTCTTTCTCATAACTGCGATGTATTTGTTCCAACAGAGGTTTTCGGCAAGAGAAAACTGCAACCTCTGTTTTGCACCTTCTGAGTTGACCTCTACAGATAAAATCACCTAAAAAAGCTGTAATTACCGTTTTCGACCTAAGGACTTACAAACGTGGTTTACGATGAAAACTTGGCTTAATTCAGGAATATAAAAATTGCGATACATACAGTACTTCGCTTTGCAAGCAAAACAATGAAGTAACTGAATAGATTAGAAACCAAAACTTATCATAAAGCTTTGGAATGTTGCTAATATGGCACAGCAAGGTATACCGACTAGTTAGCAAAACTGACCTTAGCTTTTGCCAACAGAAAATACACTTTGACATTTAAATTTCCAACAATTACAAACTGAACCTTAACGTTTTCCAAATAAAAAGCATCAAAAATATTTCGATTTGGCCATCCCTTCATTTCTCTGGGAGATTTTTTACATTTGACTTTGATCCATTATACGTGGCTGCAGCGGAGACCATTTTGCTTCTTCATCTGACTATGACATTTATGATGTTGTGTAGTCCACTTGCAAACAAAACAAAAATTAAGAAAAATGTGGGAATAATGGCACAAAAGAGTCATGTATTTCTCATTACCGGCAATTGCTTAAAAATAATATTTTGTACTGCAAGTTACAGCCAGTTGAATAAGTTACCGGTAATGTTTACCTGTTGTAAAAACGTTGCCTCCAATGAACGAGGTATATATTATTCAAACTCGTTTTACTAGTTTATAACAAATCTAAATACTTCATCAAATGCGAGATTTGGTGGAAGATAAAACTTCACTTGTTTTCAAAAATGTGTGACAGTAATTCGTCGCTTCTCAAAGTGATGTCCTTATAGTTGAACTCCATTTTTACAAGATACCAAAAGGTTTTGAAACTAACGAACAAACTTTTAGGATTTTTAACCGCTTCAAAATGTTTTAGGAATCAAATAGAATAAACTATAACTTTGCAAAATGTTTTCCCTAACAGTAAAAGCGTAAGAAGATTTGCGTGCAATTTCAAATCAATCACTTCTTTGAACTTTACGTTTTCAGGTGTAAAAATTAAAATGCAAACTTTTGTGCAAAAAAGGCAGTGGCAATTTCAATAACGCAAAGCAATTTCGAAAACTGCTCTGATGATGTGATCCAGAAGGTGCCATTTAATTTTGTTAATTGCGTAGCATGAATGGCCAGGAAGAAAGTTCTGCCCTTTCGCCCAATTGGGGGCAACGTCATCAAGTTCAACTGAACTTGAATTCAATCTCGTCGTCTATGGCTTCTTGGGAGACATCATCAGCAAAGTCAGCGACTGAAAATTCGCCACCTGACCCTTCAATTGCAGACACCTCGTTGTTGGCTGACGAACACGACATGCTAAACAAAGCGGTAAAAGCACTCTCTCATCCTGACAACATCTCACTGAATTCGGCTTCGTCAGTGCTCACGCCAAGCGGTGCAAGTCTTGACAAGTTGTCCGACGGTCACGATAATGGACCTACTTCCGACGTATCCACACCGGATGACCAAGTTGCTGCTACCTTTATGCTTAGCCCTAGTTTGAAAACTAGACTGAAAGTATTGGATAGCTCGGATGAGGAAGAGATGAATAAAAGTAAACAGGAAAGCAGTATGCGCCTCAAAAGGGTTTGTTAATTTGTGTTTCATCATCGTTATATTTTCCACGCACGTATTTTGATGTGTAAATGTTTAGCGTGCACATGACTATAGTAACGTTTGCCAAAAAGTTTTCAAAAATTGTATTCTATAGAGGCAAATATTTCTTTAACTTAAATCAAGTGAACGTAGTGCTTGTGCTTTTTCTTCCTTTCTGAGAAATCTACGGGTAATTTTAAGTAAGCTTTGAGGTCTTGTCTCAGAAAGTCAGCCCTCGTCGGACGAACAACAAAATGAATTTTACATGTCACTCAGCGCAGTCGTCATCATATCCATCATCCATCACGTCAGAAGCTGCTCACGTGTCAAGCTTTGACGCGTCACCAAGATTTCGATGCCAAAAGATTCGTAGAAGGTAAACACAACTGCATGAACATAAACAAGTCAGACGAAAAATCAGTCTTATGCAAGTATCCTCCCTTAGCAAACTTTCATGCCAGTGGTCAAATATAAACTAGCACGAGCATAATTTTAATATCAAAAGTTGCAGATTTTAAGAAAAACATTTGACTGAGCAGCTGCTTATTTTATGGATTATGTAGAAATTTTGTGCCTGCTGTCAAATGCGAAAATCTTTTAGTACTTCGTAGTGACTCATAGTTGTATTACCTTATACTTCGTAAAATTCAAAGATTTTCGTATAAGATACACTGAGTTTAAATTGTTTATAACAAGCACTTTTTACATGTCTTTGGTAAAGGCCAAGCTACATAGTTTAATAAGGCACATGGCAACTCACCTGAAAAAAAATGTTTTAATTTTTCGTTACTTTCTATACTCTGCTGCGAGATGGTGAAAATATATTTATATGTCTCTTGTTGATGACTTTGGTGATTTAAGTTGGAAGCTGCTCTATATTTAAAAAGAAACACTGTCCATTCTGCCATTCGTATTTTGAGAATTTGAAGGAAGTTTAAAAATATCGACAGAGGTTTTAAGCAAGGTAGTCTTCAATGCTGGCAATGTGGCATCTAGATAATTTGAAAGACAAATTGATTTGCAATCGGTTTTCTCACAAAAGAACCATGCACGAAGACCTTCACTTCATTAAAATATCTAACAAGTTCAAGTCAAGGCAATCCAACAAATACTTTTCCAAAGTCAAGTTTAAATACTAGTGTCAACCTTGATTAGTTTCTTAATTGCAATAGGCACTGCGCCACTCATTTCCAGGTAGTGAAGTTGGACATTTCATCTGGAAATTGGTCATCTTGTTTTTAGTTCCACATCTGTTGGTAATGATCACGTTGTTGAAGTTTATTCAACAAACCTGAAAAAAGGGGAACATTCAACTTGCTGCAATAATCTTAGACGCGTTAGTTCATTGTTAGTGATCCCTAAAACTTACGTACCATCAAAGAACGTCATTTCTGCCTTTGGCGTCATTTGCAATTTTAAGGCTTGGACAAGCAAATCTCAGAGAAGTAAATGTACAACTAGACGCTTATTGTGTTATGCATACAAGCTGGCATGGCTAGTATCTGTCGGAGACTAGTGTTTGACATCCGAATCTTCATATGAGTTGTGCTTTTATGGAAAAAAGCGGAAAAATTTGACACGTGTTTATGTACAACGCAGTAGTGAGTAAAATTCTGAACAACATAAAGCAAAAAAGATATCTTTGATCGTAATATGACTTTTATTTATTCGAGCCGTCTGTCACTGACAAAAATACTTTCACACATCCACGTAATACCTGACGGTGTTCTCGCAGGCGCAGTTGTATGCATCACAAACGGAACCTTATCGAGCGATCCATCACTTGGAAACACGATAGTCTCCACGAGGCTCGACGAGGGAAAGGTTGCAAAGACGTAAGCGGTGGGAATCAATCTCTCAGACCGACATACTACTTTCCGTCCATAATTCCGGATCGGTACAGACTGATCATCAATGTATCCGGTAAAAGATGCGAGATGGACACAAGAGTGCTGGCCTGCCATCCACAAACGTTGCTGGGTGACCCCGACAGGAGGCTGCAGTTTTATGACGCAGAAAAAAATGAGGTTTTTCTGGACCGGCATCGGGGCTCCTTTGACGCCATCTTGGACTTTTATGAAAAAGGAATGTTGCGCAGGCCCGCTGATATCCCGATCGACCTGTTCAATGAAGAAGTGCGATTTTACTCTTTCAATCGCGATACTTTGGAAGATTACTTACGCAAAGAAGACATATTATACGTTAACAAAGTCAAGGAGCTTCCAAAAGGGAAAATTAAACGATATATTTGGAATTTGTTCGAAGACACAGATCACTCCCTCGGTTCAAAAATAGTGACAACATTTTCAGCCCTGGTGATCGTTGTTTCGGTCATTGTTTTCTGTCTCGAAACAGTGCCCAGCTTTCACTCGCTTAGTCACAACGTCACGGAATCGATCGAATCGGCCTTGTGCACGTGCCAGCAAGCGCTGACAAGGGATGAGAATGTAACGTGCGCACTTAATCAATACAGAAATCCAGACGAGCCATTACAGCCATTACTTTCTCTGTACAACTTCACCGAGTTCGATACCCGGCTCCGACAAACAGCACTACAGTGCAAGCAAACGGAAAGCTTGGGCTTAAAGTACCGTTTCGCAATAGCCCGTTGCTGGCTTCAAATGTTTGACAGCTTCTCCAGCTTGGAGAGCATGTTACGGGTTTTGAACGTTACGTCATCTTCCGTGATCCGTTCTGACCACAACAGCACACAGCGACACTTGTTCGAAGCGCTGTTGTATATGTGCCCCTTGCTACACAACATGTCGAGGAGGTCTCGTTACGACTGGTATGTTCTCGAAGCAGAGATGGGCAGTCATGCCGGAGTGCTCTTCCTAACGGAAACTGGCTGCATTGTGTGGTTTGTGTCGGAGCTTGCGATACGTTTCTTGTGTTCTCCTAACAAGAAGACGTTTTTCAAGGTTAGCGGTGCCAATAACCATGCTGTTTAGCATATGCGACAGCAGTTCATACAGAATAAATATCAAGGTCACAGGCCGTGGTTTCATATAATACATGTTGTGGTTCGTTTGTCAGCATTTTTAGTATATTTTCTTTCTGGGAAATTAATTACTCAAGTAGGCTAAGAAAAAAATTTTTTTTTTCGTCTTTTGAATTAGACGTTCACTCCATGTTGAATGTGTAGTTTACAAAGAAACTTTAAGGTGAGGTGTTTTTTTGCAAGTTGAAAACATACTGTTGCAACGGCAGTTTTAAAAGTCAATGTTTGGTCTTAAAATTGGTTTACGACATTAAACAAACGATCTTGGAAATTCAGCAACACATGCAATTTCTCTGGTGTTTTTTCAATGTATTGTAAACACCGTTTCTGTCGTCTAGCGTCTCCGATGACTTGATATTCAAGTTTATGTAGTTCTTTGTATGATTGCTTTTATTTGATAGTGCCTATTTTGATAAGATGCTATGGCTTCAACAGACTTCACAAAAAAAGAAAGGTTTGCTGTTTATGTAATTGAAGAGTCTTGAAATGAGGAGGTTCTTCCGTCACTGTTCCTGAATGAGTCACGATTTTTTGAAAAAAAGCAACATTTTCAGTGAGCAGCATCGCCGAGGGAGCAGTCAAGATCTTTTGAGATATACTTTGCAGTCTTTGCATCATGCAATGCTCTGATGATAGTCCTCATTTACGATATTTTTTCTTCGCAGAGCTTTCTTAACATCATTGATCTGCTGGCAATTCTGCCATATTTCATCACCCTGGTTGTCGCTACCATTGAAACGAACACACATCTTCGTCCTCAAACAGCAACAATCTTGAGGTTAGATGTAAATGCGGTTACGTGGCAATAATTCACTGGTTAAAACCATTGTAAACGATTCTGTTTCCATCGGGATTTTTTGCGCATTTCATGCAGTAAGTAGTCTGCATGCACGAATGATTGTATTATAATACAAGTCAGTAGTGTATGAGCATTTAGGGAATGAAGCTAGTAAAAGCGGCAATGAATAGGCTATACCTTTGAGAGTCTTTTGTGAAAATTAGGACACCAGGAAACGCGGAACCGTTTTGGGGTGTTAAGAAGAACATTGGGTGAAAAGGGCGAATAGCCTGACTCGCCCAGCCCCTTCAAAATACGAACTGGTGCAGTTGGATTTCTGCTTTCCAATAAAAAAATTTAAAATTTGTATTCTTGCTGCAGCTGATCTGCCTCTTTTGCCTGCGGTTTAATACCCTTTTATTGTTGCCAACATGCAGGCACATAGCCGAGAGAAGTCTAGCGTTGATCCTATGATAAGTCTCTTTATGACATACTATTTCTTCAGAACCGTTAGATTGGTCCGAATGCTGAGGATACTAAAGCTTTCAAGATATTCCAGAGGATTTCGAATACTGGGTCTGACCCTCGTGCGAAGCACAAGAGTACTTTTTCTTCTTGTTTTTTTCCAGGTGACTCGTTGATCCTCTTACTATTTAGTCAGATTAGATTGGTGTTTCCTCAAAATATTGGTGTATTGTATTTAGATCCAAGAGCACAGCTTTGAACAAACGCGAAGTTTATGCTCTAAGCAAGTCACTTCGAAAAATGTGGCGTCGCATTTAATTGGACTTTCTCGTCTTCGCTCAGACTGCTCGCTTTTCAAATATTACCCAATCTTGGGAAAAACGGAAGTTTACGAGTTGATATCAAATCTGTTCAGACTTATAGTATTGTTTTCTTTGAAACGTAATGTCCCATATTTTTCCAGGCTGGATGAATAGGGAAAGTCAGAGCTTTAAATGGTGTCATGTTACAGATATTATCAATAATTTGCAAACAGTATAGAAAATTTAAAATGTTTTTTTGAGGAAACTATAAATCTTTAGTAGTAGTTATATTCCCGACATACAATACCGTCTCATTTGTGTCCTGATTAATACAATATAGATAAAACTACTTCAATTTTTATAAAATATAAAAATGCAGTTCGAATTAAGTATGACAGTAGAAGGACGTTTTATTGCAAGGGTTTTACCTTCCGCCACCGCCATCCTAATTCGATGCGACGGCGAAACGATGTTTATAGTCGGCCTAGGACACTAATTGTAACATATTGCTTCTCTCTCTACAGAAAACGTGAGTATATGAGTTGAATTTGGCAGGTTACATGAAAACCTTTGGCTGGTCCCGTGCAACCCGCTGGCCCAACGTTATCCACCTCTGCATCAAAGCCTTGACAATAATGTTTGCAGCTACGAACTTGTCTTAAAAAACTGTTCTTTTTTCTTGTTGTGAACTGAGCACGCGTGTTTGCTGTACAATTCTTGGCCAAGCATTGCGTTGTGGTTTAATAGTTTTAGCATAGTTAACTATGTCTTCCAGTTGTAATCACAGTCCCAGGCTAAGCGGCTAAACCATTGCTACGTTTTCAATACTTTTTGCAATTCTGCATTTTAGGTCAGATCTGTCTTGTTTTGAAACGTTTGCCAAAGTGTTAATATATTTTACCCGAAAAGCGTATGTGACAGTCAAAGTTTTGGAAAATATTTTAAAAACAAGGGGAAACTCCGTGTCACCGGCGTCTGGTGCTCGTAAATTTTCTTCTACATGTGACTACACGTCACACAAAGCCAATAAGAAGTCATCTAGTTATGGAAGGCACCGTGCTGCACAGGCAATAAAAGCGAACCTGGTCGAGCGGCGAATCTTTTATTGTTTATGCGGCTGAAGCACCTCGGTCCCTACATTCTGAGTTCGCGTCCCCAAAAGAAACCGTTACATACAGTACGCATGCGAGATGTAGTTATACTTTTTAGCCTGGTTTTACGGGAAACAGTAGAGCGCTATCAGAAGTGAAATGCGCAAAACGACTGCTTTGCATTAGTGCAGAGCATAGCACGTAGACCTCGCTCATTCCTAGTCTCAGTAATATATTTTTGTGAACATTTTTCGGGTGTCTTGAGATATGAAAATCATGCAAACGTCGAGCACTTCATTTGGTGTTGTGCTTTTTTGCAAGAGTGTAATGAATTATTCAGTTGCGCAACTTACACTTATGCATTCCTTTCGCTGCTGCCTGCTATGCAGCAAAATATGACCGACGACTTCGGCAAGTCCTCGAAAATAATTCTGCACTCACATCCCAAGCATTCATTATTAATACCTGCTTATTGCTACATGGTGGTGCATGCGTTGTTGTCTTCCCCTCAGACGTCCATATTTTTTCTAAGGTTGAAGCATTTTTTTGAAATTGGCTGCTAAAAGTTTTTTTAATGAGATCACAGACGAGGTCCAACAAGAGTGACCAATCGTAAATCCTTTTCACATTTTCGTTTTTTTCTCATTTTCGTCGAATGATCAAATGATGTTATGGTTTTACAAGGTGGTCTGTCAAAAAAATAGTTAAGCTTGCCCATAATTGGCAAAATAATACCAGTGCAAACTAAAGTTTTGTAATAAGCAAGATGTTTTCAGGAAATAATGTTTTCAGATGTTTTTAGACTTTTTGTCAACAAAGCTGTCAATCAATTGTAACAAGTTTACCAGAAAAAAAGAATAACTATGGCAGCGAATGTGTAACTATATGAAGAAAACCCATCCATAATATCGCTTTAGAGACAAACTTGAATTAGCATCTGCCAGAAAAAGCAGCTGTTTTGATTTCTTAAGGTAGTCCTTGCCGTTCTCTTCTCCAGCATCGCTTACTTTGTGGAGGATGGTGAACCCGGTACGAAATTTACAAGTATACCTGAATCATTTTGGTGGGCCCTTATCACTATGACCACAGTGGGGTAAGTGAGCTTGTGTTTTTCGTTGAACTGAGCATCAATTTTTGCAAACGTCCGTCTAGAAAACATTCTCGCATGCCTATATGATGTTTCAATTTTTCTTATCAATCTTGTATAGGTCTGGCCCTTATCCTTGTACAACTACTTTCTTTAATGAGATGAATTCGATGTTCTGGGGATTATTTTATTATTTTGCCGACGTTTCCCCCACCTATTCAAGTAGGCTTCCTCAGGGCAATAACATGCAATAACTTACCTATAACAAGAAACAATGAGCAGTACTGTATGACGTACAAAGTAAAAAAACGCAAAACTGACCAATACCTAGGAAATGGGTGACAGTATGCTACAGAAAAAACGTAGAAGTGCAAAATGAAAAACGCTTGGAGATGACAATGAATGTGTAACACCATAATAAATAGAGTACAACCTACATAGAAATGCGGAAAAATGTGACCAAGTAAATAACATGAAGTAGCGATCAAATAATGTTAAACTTCACGCTATTTGCTTGGTCACACTTCAATGTGGAAGTAAAGCTTTCAAATTTATTAGACCAAATTGTTTTTTTGCACAATAAATTATGTTACGTAGTTTTATCAAATGTATCATTTTTAAAGTGGTTTCATAATAGAGACTTGTTTACAAAGGTACGGAGACGTCGCTCCTGAAACAATCCTTGGCAAGATAACTGGAGCTTGCTGCGCCATTTTGGGGATACTCAGTATTTCATTTCCGGTGCCAGTCATAGTATCCAACTTTAATTATCTTTATCACAACGAGAGGTATGTTTTTTACTTTATTTCAATTCAACTACTGTAAAAGTGCAGTAAACGAGGCTTTGCAAAAATTTAAATTTTGCTGCTGCATTGCACCATGATAAACATTTTATTAAATAACTGTTTCTACAGGAAACCATTTTCAAGTTTTCGTTTCATTCGACATTTTATGCAAACATTCTGATCGATCATGAAGCTTACAGCAAGATGTAGAAAATTAACTAATCGTGTTTTAAGTTTTCGTCTTTTGTCTTAAGCTGCAGACACAGCAAAGACAACAATACTTTTGATGCTACGAAGTCCAAACACAACTGGCAACGCAAAAATTTAAAATTTTTGAAAAAAAATCATACACTTTCGAAGAACAATTGCGCAATTGCTTTCTGTGTTTTCACATCAAATAACATGAAATAATTTTTATAAAGCAACATAAGAATCAAAACGTTTCGTAATTTCAAGAGAAAAAATTTGATAAAATCTCCTGGAAAAACGTTCAACGTTTGTCTGATGAAATTTACGAAGATCAATATGGTGAAATATATTTTCTACTGAAAACGTTTGCAACGTAAAGTTTTTTTACAAAAAAACTCCAAACGCTCGTTTAGGGATGGAGGCAGATTACGACCAGAAGATTTGATGTATAATCCAGACCAGCTAGAATTCCACGTAAACTCAACAAACAGCGACGGAGCAACAGGGGTTCGTGAGTGGTCGTTGATTAATTGTCATCGAAAATGCATGGATGTTTTGACAAAGCTTTACTTTGCATGTTTGTAGTTCCAAGATTTAGATGCGTAAGTGATATTCACCTGAATATATCTACTTCAGAAGCAATAAGTTTGTGTTCTTGGTATGCGTAGAAAGTGACTCTAACCTGATGAGGATAATGGCGGAGAACTTTGCAATAGGCAGCATTTGGATTATGTTACTCAAATGATTTGATACAAGGGGAATGAAAATGCCAGTATTCTTCTTTAAACCTGTAGTTTATTCATTTAAGCAATGTGGGTACTAAGATTTAAACATCTGTGTGTTGAGATCTCACGTTGACATCTGCACCAGGAAGACACATGAAAATTTAACAGAAAAATACAACTTACCTTTTTTCAACAGCAAAAGCACTGAACCCTCACAGCTTAGTGAAAAGTAAACCAAGCCCAACTAACCTGCATTAAGCTACAAATTAAATCAAAAACCGTTTTGACATTTACGTAACGTGATTCACTTACTGCAACACACACACTGGCCATCTGCGCATTTTCGGAAATAAAGATTATAATGGCAGGACCAAACTTTCAGCATTTTGTAGAGAGCTGAAATAAAAATTCAGCAAAAAACAGTGCGGGATAGTCTACTTCGGAAAACGAATAATTACCACTCATAAATATTCGACATCCTCCTAGTAATAAGATTATGAAAGTTATTGCAAATGACCTATGCAAAAGTAGTAACAACATGTGAGATTTCCCTTTTTTTCATTTTTCATATCCCTTTTCTCCCGACTGACCATAAGAACTTGCAGTAAGATTACTGCAGTTCAATTGCAAATGTACTGATGATGGTAGCAGCAGTTACCGAAATGTCTACAAAATGTTGTTTACATCATTTTCTTTGGCCGTTTTTTTCATTATAAGGCTTTTCAGTACTTTTACTTTTCGTGTACCAAAAAGTGAGGTCATATCAACATTCAACCCCACAACCCAATGCAAGCTAAGCAGAATTTAACAGCTTAAACCTATTTTCTGAACAGAGAAAGTGAACTTAAATCTAAACAAAGGTGCATGACAAAGAGTTATTTGCCGACGGTGTAGTCTTTTTGTGTGCCAAAGATTTTTAAGAACACATTTCCAGTGGCCCATAAAGGTTGTTTGAATCTGAAAGTTAGAATCTATTTTTTATTTACACAGAAATGTTAAGTGATCTGAGCTGGAGTGCTAGCAGTGACAACTTTACCTTTCCCACCATTTCCCACTCATTGCGTCTTTATTGCAAGAGCCTTGAAAAGTCGCCCTATGTTGTTGGCTTGTTCTCTGCATCTGTTCTAAATTTGGTTGATGTGCTGATGTCATAGTCGAAATTAACACTGTTTAAAAAAACACTTCCAGACAAATTGACATTTCTCTATGCTTGACGGAATTATAAAGCAATAGGAAAAAGATTATATATGGCGTCATTTCCATATAATTGTTAGCAAAGAAATCAATTGTTCGCATTATTCACATAATCATACCTATGCTTGGCGAATGTATATACATGTAGTGTATTTTTCTCACAAACGCAACTTAATGGACGAACTATTTCTAAATAGTCACAAATGCCTGACACTCGAAGACATGAAAATATTTTAGAGCGTTCTGAAATAAGTCTGTAAGAATGCTTTGAGTGCATTAAGCCAAGAGCTCCAAAAAACAAGGCATATCAACTAACGATTCAAGCATCACTAGTGTTTTGACCCCAAGAGATAGTATTGTGCAGTGCTTCTGACCGCACTGCAATTTTCTACCCTTGTTGAAGAATACTCTTGTGCAGTGTGCGCAGCATGTCTAACTATCTTATGAGCGAAGGTACAGCTGCACTGGCTTGTGAGGCATAAGTAGCAAGATGATTGTTGGGCACGTTTAAGTTATCCTGACGACGATTTCTTTCTTGCAAATTGTGGAATTTGAAAGATATGCATTTTTTCTCCAACAAACCAACTTCCAAACTCAACACACTTAGTACAGCGATGAGCAACCACTGTTGCAATAATGAATTTGCTCATGGTAAAATTCTCAACTGCAACTGATTTGCATATAATGATTACAGTTTCTAGATAGCGCAGTTGGTGGGGATTTACATAACGAAAAAAACGAAGATTCGAAGGATTTTTCAAGAGATTGTCCCCATTACGACGTGTACCAGCAAACTGAGTTGACATTTCGGAAAAGGTGACTCCTTTTTCACAAAAACACGATCATGTCAAGTGATTCAAGTGATTGTGTTACCATTTGTTTATTTCTTTATTTTTTCAGGTCAGCGAGCATTTTCTTTCGAAATCTCAAGTCCGAAGCATGTCAACACGTGAAAGGTCGTGATAAAAATCAGTCTACGGCAGTTTGACTGTTTTGGGTCTGCTGCAAAATCGAAAGAAGTTTCGGTTTTAAGACCAAAATGGCTGCATCTTGGTTCCACTTCGATGTCTTTTGCTATTTTTAGGCGTGACTGTCGTGTGACTGGTGAAAATATCAAGATATTTCTAAATATTCCTCTTTTTCAGTGGGTGGGAATATGATTAAATTTTTACGTGACACGCTTCACCTTGTTCAAAAGACCAAATCTCAGTTTGGATCTGTGACAATTCCTCGGAACTTATCTGAGCTGCTAATTTGTGGTTAAAGCTTTTTCAGTTTGAACAGGCCATGCGCAAAAGTAAACTGGTGGAACCTTTTTGGAAAAAACAAAAAAAATAACATTTAAAATTTTTTATATGAACAGACAAAACGTGGAACTCTGACAAAGTTTTATAAGAAGCAACAATGCATAAACCAACTATTTACATCATTTGAATCACTGCCTTGCTGCATTTTTGTGTTTTATGCAAATTAGGTTGTCCTTCGCAGAAAGCAACTTCTTGTTTGCGAGCTAGAAGGCATTTTCCGTGTAACGGCTTTCTGGAACACTTAAAGCACAAGAATGTTGAAATGATTGAAACGCAACCTGCCTCCGGGGCTAAGTTTGCTGGCCGCAGTTAACACGATGTGCTCTTGCAAAACTGTGATTAAACCACCTGTTATCTGTGCATGAACGCGACAAGCTGCAACACTTGCAATTGCGAGTAATGAAGGTGGTCAGTTGTGCAGCAGATTTCGTTTTTTTTAGCGCAGATGTAATAGGATGTGCTTTTTGTGCTCTATCGCCTTGCGAGCATTGATTCAAGTTGTTTTTCTTCAGAGTTATTTGTTAGTCTAAGTTATTTTCATCGTTCAGCAAGACGTTTCTAGTTTAACTGTAGCCTACTTCAAAAGAATGTTGCAAGGCACATTTAATAAAGTTCCAATGGATGAGTGAACAGAATCAAAAGTCAAGCTCAGCGAACCCTAGAAAAAGTCAAGAAAGAGAAAACCAAATCTTCCAGAAATATGACGAAAGACTTGTATGGCGCTGTAGACAACACGACTTAAAAGTCCAGTGGTAGTTTTGAAAGAGTATTTCCGACAAATCATTGAAATCGAATAGCCAATTGTAATAAGGTTGCTATGAATGAGACATTAGCTTTGTGAAAAGATTTCAATAATAAGACCAGAAGAAGGCATTACCACAGATTCAACAAGTAGGCCTCCTTGTCATTTACATTTCGATTTTTCCAAACTCTCTTCTTTACGACCACAGAAGGCGATCGGCTTTTTGGCGCGGTTTTGGCGATATGTCGCATGTCACTAAAGCTACGTCGACACGTACGACATTGTAAGAAAGGTTTTTGGACGGTGCATCTTTTGAGATCTTGAGGGCATATTTTCGCGGGTCATTTTTATATCAGGCAGGGAAAAACGACTTTGGCGAATCCAAAGGAAGCAGTGGTTTTGTTCAAAGACCTGCGAAGAGAGAACCAACCAATTTCGAAAAGTTCGCTCTGCACAAAAACGTTCGGCCATGACCATACCTTTTAAAAAGTGTAGGCAAGAAAAATTCAACATGCTTTTTGTGGAGTTCAGAGAGAAAACCAAGTTGTGGGGGTGATTTTGCTGTTATTCTCTTTCGAAGGCCCAGATCTCCAGTTTCAAACATCGAAAAAATCTGGAAATTTCAGAACAGGCTGAAATTCACGTTTTACAACATCCTAACAATTCGCAAATAAAAATTACAAGACAAAAGTAGTTTTTCGCGTTTCGAAAAAAGCATTTTCGCCCAAACATTGTTCCCCCAAAGAACTAACGAGTGACTGTTTTGTTATTTGTGGTTAGTTGTGGTACTTGCGAGGAGTACAAGCCAAAATAGCGCTTTGCAGAAGCTAGGAGGTAAGCGTGAAGACGATTTCTTGAAGCTAAGCGAAAATTGCTAAAATCCGCTTACCAAAAACAAAAATTACATTTTTCTTAAATTTCAGATATAAAACCATTTTGGGGCTTATTGTAAAGATCCTTCAAAAATCTTTCCTATACGGGGTTTGCGTGCCTATTTGCTTCAGTGTTTCGCGAGTTATCACGGAAACCCTGCTGAAAAGTCGATATATCGGCTTATGCAGCCCTCAATAATTTTAAATGTGAGTGGGGAACATGCAATTTGAACTTTGAAGATTTTTACAGTAGATGAAATTGGTTTGGACACTTCGAAGACTTATGTCCACATTGTGTATGAGAACGCAGTTGGAAAAGGAGGATTTCTCTGGAAAAATTTGCCCGTATTTTAGAAGCCATTCTACAACAGACACAATGCCTCCGCATTACAAGAAAGATATGAAATTATCAACGCAAGAAGAGGCTTGAAAAAGTTCAAACACAACAAAGCCTTTCACTCTTGATCTGCCGTCTTGTTAGAGTTTCGTCCACTCTCATGCGCGGAGAGAACCTTCCTGACGAGGTCTAGGCCAAAAGCAACAGGCAGGCTTCGAGCGCACTTTAACGTACGGATTGTACCACGGGGTAGGAACTACACCAAATATCACATTAGGAAATCCAATGTTATTTTTTGCGTTTCTCGCAAATGTAATTGACCAGGCAATGTTGGCAAAAGAGAAATCGTCCAATACATAGATTCAAAATATTACTCATTCAGCTGGACTAATGCTGGACGGGAATGGAGTTCCCGCTTAACTCGAGGGGATCGGAAAACACTTACTACGTAACGGCAGGTTTGAAACAGCAGGTCAGTTTATTGGAAACGTCCAGAGTTGAAACAGTTCTTATCCCACACTTAAAAGCATTAGTGTTTCTGTATGCTTTCGAGGAATCAGTCGACTGCCATCTGCTTTCGTCTTTTTGCGATGATTCAAACTTGCACATATCTCTAT
>JGI24022J15233_10000979_pt1 | contig 21686 bp, 15 predicted proteins | sample Ectturendosymbi2_FD_15233 | JGI IMG/M metagenome (IMG submission 15233)
CAGTAAGTCGCTGTAGCGAAAAAGCGCCAACTCACTCCTCTTCCTCCTGCTGCTCCCGCCCTCGCACTGCGCAGATGGGGAGGACTCCTGGATGAAGTCGTTCACAGTGATCTTGCGACTCGACCTCCTGTCAGGGACCCTCAGCTTACTTGGAGGAAGCTTCTTGGACGCGGAACTCTTCCCTGCACCGCACACAGGAAGAGTCGTGACGTGAAACAGAGCGTTACGTCACTTCCTGACGCAGTGGACACGTCACGCGACCAGAAACCGGCAACGACCAGACTAAGTTTTGTGCGATCGACAATTCAGAGCAATTTAAGTGGGAAACGAACCCCAAACAAATTTTACACTTTTTTTCTTCTTTAGCCTTTACGTTGTGAATATCAAACCTATCGCTACGCGATGAGGATAAAATCTACAAATGAACCACAACTGCTGGACCTGATGCTGTTTATCTTTGTTTTCAACGCGCAACACTTTTCCACCCACCTTTAGTTTTTCTCGCTGTTGAAGTTTGGTCAGACGTTGTCTTTGAGATTTTTTTCTTTTCCGGTATTCTGGCAGCAAACAAATGAGCACAGATGCAGTGTCTGTGTCGCCGACAACAACACGCAAGAAGGTGCAAACAACACGGCGGAAAAATTCTTATCAAACATGATGACGGATCAGTTACAAAAGCACAAAAATACAACTTGCGGAAAAATTTGAAGCTATGTTCTTTTATAGATATAGGACGACCTGTTCCAGAACAAGGCACAACTTGTTTTTGCAGCAGAGTTTCAAAAACCTCTAGTCCCAAAGCATCCAATCCCAACGAAAAATCAACACACTGTTTAAAACGCTTACGGTGGGGCGATGCCACAAGAGGGGGGGACAAGGGGGGCCTCGGAGTTCTGGTGATCTGATCCGGAGCAGACGGATGCACAGGTCGCGCTTGACGTCATAGAAGCGATGCTTTGGTTGTCAGCCTGTCCAGCGGAAGTGGCTGGTTCGTTGGAGCTCTGCGGTGCGACACGAAAGCCAATGAGAGGGCGGTTACGAGGGTCAAGGGTCACGGAATGACACGCTCTGTTGAACGAAGCGCCCGCTCAACAACCTCGTGTGCAAAATACTCGTTAAGTTTCGTTTCGATGAATGGCAACGTGGTGCGAGTATAAAGGATGAAAAAAGAGATGGAGCTGGAGGTTGGAAGATCGAACCCCACGCTCGCCTGTTGCGTACCAAAGCGAGGCGAAGATTTAACGTGACGGGTGTTTTTTGCAAAACACACCATTTTCACAAAACGATTATCACCAAATGATTTTTTACAAAACGACTATCACGACATGATTTTTCGCGAAACGTCTATCACGGCATGAAAGAACACAAGTGATGAGGATCACGACTCGGAACTCTTTACCACGGTTTTCTCAATACGGCGAAATTTCCATATCGGTAATAATATTGGAAGCAGTTGGAAAAAAGAAAAGAGTCAAGCAATAAAGTCGATGAGGAATGGTTGATTGTCGCGATTCTATCAACACCTCGGAATCATGTCGTGAACTATCTTTATTACTTGACAGCAGCCGAACAACATTCNCTCATAGCCAGCACTGACCTTGTCCTTCATTGTCGCTGTTGTTTCTTTGCTGCGAACACGAAATCGATGATGAGACGTCAACGCACAAGAACGTGCAACAAAATGCTACTTTTTCTATCACACATCGGATTAGACACGAGAGCCGAACACATGAAAGCGACGGCTTTTCCTTCTTACACGCACAGCGACAACAATGCTTGGCGCGTCACGGTTGGAAAGCGGGAAATTTAACGAGAATAGTGGAAGGCGGGAAACACTTGTCTTGGTTTGAAAACGAAACAAATAGTTTCTTCGGTCTCAAGCGACGTGTTTCTTGGGAACTGTGTCTAAAACACATCCAATCACATCTTGTCAATCGATCACGTGGTCACCCAAACTACATTCAAAGCATTCGAACAAGTGTCAACGAAACTGGGAAGTAAGTTGCTCAACAAGGGTCCAAATCGGTCGCCAGGGGGCAAATCAGGACCAAACCAAAGCAGGCCACAGGGACAAAATCTCACCGTAGCGGAAGTGAATCTCCTGCGCCAGTAGTGGCCGGTAACGAGCTTGATCGTTTCGTCATTTCCTTTGACGCGCTTCCGGCTCCGTTTGCCTGAAATAACATTCAAATATAGTTGAAGGACGACCGACAAGTGTCAAGTCTATGCAATGGTTCTGCATAAACACATAAGGTGATCAACACACCTTGGAGTTATGTGAAATACCCGCGCCTAGAATGTGTTTAAACCAGGACAGTGTAGCTGGAGCCCAAATTTCAGGCTTCAGCCCGGGGTATCTAATATTTTCGGCTCCGGCTCCAAAATCATTGGGTCCGTTGGAAGCTGAAAATCGTCGTTTGATTCGCACAAGTCTCTCGGCCCACAAACTATGTCTGTGTAACGGGAACCTAAATTTCATAATCTGGCTCCAGCATCTAAAAATTTTTGGCTCCAACCATCCAAAACTGCCTGCGCACCTGCACTACAGCACCAGGTTTAAACCAATACTAGTAACATGGCAGCAAATGGGAATGGTCGACGATGACCTCGCACAGGTTGACGTCAACGATGACATCACTCACCTCGACGTCACGAGCGTGAAAAACCTCGACAGTGGCTGTTGAGAAGCTCCGCTTGTGATCAGGGGCCAGTGGGTCATGCTTGGGGGCGTTCCGTTTGCGGGTCTCTTCTTTGGGGGTAGCGGCACCATCGACGCCAGAAAACATGGCGTCTCCAGTGGCCAGCGTGGCTGGGGAGGAATTACGTCATGAATGATAAACATGTTTTATCGAGCAACAAAAGTTGTAAAAATCTTCACTTGCAACAATTGGACAAAATCACCCGTCTTTAGAAAGAAACGACGTACAGTAACCCGATAAAATGAAAACTTACAACTTTCAGCTTCCTTCCCGCCAGCAGATGGCCGGTTTGTTTTCGGGGCATAATTTTTATGTCGAGATCTATTCCTGAATCCCGCTTTCCGCTGCATCAGACACTGAGGCTGTTGATCGTCTGTGAACCGGTTGGAAACGACAACAATTAGATAGAAAATGGGAGGGAACACAATTCAAATAAACCCTCATGTATCGCATGGCAAAGCTATGCGCACCATTCGGTGGTAGCAGTCAACTGCTTTCAGTGCATGCAGGGGGTATTTTCAAGTCATTACTCAAACAACCAACAACCGCAAAGCAATTTGCAAAATCGGCAAGCTCGTATTGTGTATCCTCTCGTGCATAAATATGACGACGTGGTCCTATCACGGTTTCGGGGGAACACCCCAATGAACGTGCCATGCATTCAAACGTCACTGCATAAAAAAATTAATAGAAAGACATCTCTTTTCGTAAATTTTTAACAGAAGAGAATGACGTGAATTCACGATATCGACCACAGCCATGTATTTGCGTCCGCTGGACACACCGGTATGCAACCAGTGGGCGCACCAGCATGCGATACAAGTAAGCCAACCCATAAACTCGGCGTAATATTTGATTTAGAGACTGTTTTCTAAATCAGTACATTCCATTACATAATTCATATTTTGAAGACGAACTGATTCGTTGGATAGGACGCTGATTCTATCACACGTTTCCTATTGCACAGCCAGTGCCTGCTGATTGTGACGTTTCGCTAGAATCGGGAATAATACAGAAAACCCCCGTCATTGCACAAAGGGGTTAGTACTGAGCCTGCACTCATACCCTATCAGAATGGACAAATCTTGGCCGAACAGCCCCAAAACACAACCCTAAATATCATTTAATAAGCCCAAAAACCTGGCTTGTTTCAGACGCCGAAGCGAAATGCGAATGACAACAGCAGGAATGCAAGGAAAGTTATATTCGCCAACGTATACGTCATTCCAACAAAAATAAGCAAATCTGTTACAGCGCGCACGCTATCGCGGGTTCTTGTGATGAAATAATCACTTTCGCTTGCGATGATGAGAAACCCTTTCAGAAAATGATGGCATCACAGAATAAACAGTATACCTGGCGTCGTTGAAGTAGGCCGTTGTGACGCAGGCTCTAGCTCATCAGCTGATGACGTTGAGGAGCTCTGAAAAAATACAGTTGAACTAAAAAATAGAGAAACAAACGTAGGTGGTGACGCAGTAAATTTAGCGCCATGTGACTCTTCCCAACTTCACTGCATAATGTTCCATTATATTATTGTAACCATAAGACTTTGTCAGCTGGGAAAGGATTCCTTTGGATGGACAGCCATGAAACGCACTGCAGCCATAAAACATACGTTTCGAGAATGTGACCAAAGCAAACTCCCTCCAAGTGAGACAGTCTCGCAGCTGCAGAAAATAAGAGCATTATTGATCAACACTACTGTGACGGGACAAAAGAAACAATCGCAGGGAGGTGTGGCTGAAACGAGCGACACGGACGTTTTCATCATACGACATCTCCTAACCACAGCATTAGGTCAATGCGCAAAACATGACAAATGATGTGTATGGCTTATTTAGCCAATCAGCGATCCATCCTGGCAACTCACGCCTTGTGGTTGGCCCTTCATGGGCACGTGACCATCGCTTTCGCTGCTGGACGCGTCCGGTAGACTGTAACAAACGTCAAGAGCCACTTTTCCTTTCCTCCTCCGAGGCTTACGCTGAGCAGTGGAAATTTCCGTTTCCTGAGATGTCGAAGGTTTCTGGTGCCTGGCATCAGCAATAGCGTGGACATCGGCTTGCGCTGAATAACATGAGGAAAAAAACTTGCCAATCAGCCGTTGCAACGTCGGTAGCGGGCGCACTTTGGCAGGAACAACCAGTACTGCCACCTAGCGTCAAACCTCGTGGAACTTACTTTGTTTATCTTTTTCATCTTCTGTTGGCGAAAATGGATCCAAATCCATGAAACCCTGAATTGTGAATGCAAGTAGCAGTAAAGAAAACAAGGCTAGTGAGATTGCATTACAGCAGTTAATGAAAGGTTATTAAAAAGAACTAGAACCAGGCATTTCGTTTGCAGACGACCGACCAGTAGTTTAAGCAATGGTGTAAAATATGAACAAATATGAATAAAAGGATTGCGTCGCAAGACACGTTAGAATTTAAAATCCATTGTTTATTGTTAGCGAACAACGACTTTACATTCAAAATATTCAAATCTAGCAGCATCAAGTGCTGGGTAATGATGAATTGGATTGAACAGATAAATATTTTCAACTGAACAAAGCGGAATATATTCAAAAGCAAACACACTTGTCTCGATAGTTCCTCCCACAGTTGCATGTGTCCGGCATCTGTGCAAGGCTCGACTGGTTCCTGTTTCTCATGGACGGAGTTGGTGCTGGAGAGAAAAATTCACTTCGAAACTCACTAAACTCAAAGGACTCCAGGTACGCTGTCAACTGATACATGACGCCGCATACGGCGACAACGCGATGGCCTTTAAAATATGGCACCATGCCTTTGCGTTGCAGTGGTTGGCCTTTTACGCTCAGAATTGACAATGCAATGATGTGCTATTTGATACAAAAGCTTTTTTTATTATTATTCCGTATCCTTTTGCTTTCTTATTATTACAGTACATATCTTAATAAAGTCTATTGCTAAGCGCAACGTCTTCACTCCCACACGCACCACAGTAGACTCCAGCATACATGGAAGTAGCAGCGAATACGCAGATGCTGAACTAACACGAAGATGGATATGTGGCGCCAATAGAAAAACAAAATATACGCTTAAAATCGCGCTAATATGATTACTTAAAACGCAAGCATATATATGTGGTAAAAGCATGTGCATGATAAATTTGGAGAAATCAGAGCACAAAAAAATTCTCGTGAGAAAAACACCAATCGAAGTGAAAATAACATTTCGACAGAAAAAGGGTAGTCATCAAGCAAAATGAGTAGAACTTAGCGTTAAAGCCTTTTATACAAAATCCTTTCCGATACAGAATGGCATAGTTTCATAGCAGCAATGTCGGACCATTTTGCCCTTCCCACAGGATGGCTCATGCGAAAAAACGAACAAATCTTTAAGAAAACTAAGCGGCATACGATATAAAATACACAACCCTATACAACATATGACAAACAGCACAAAATAACACTTTTCCTGACAGACTATCACGTGAAAGGTCTTTTAAGTTTACCACAGCCATGCGTCATACCTTGCATCACCAGCTTCCACATCCTCAGAATCAAACCTTACATGGCCTTCAGCCGCTGTAGTCTGCCCTTCAGTTTTGCCAGATTCTGTTCAAATCAATAAACGACGGAGTTAAACTAAATGAACTATCTCAAACAAGGTTTAAGGTAAACATAGGGGAACACGTCTTGACAGAACAACAACTCTTTAAGAGAAAGAAACGTCGGTTAGTTAAATGCTTTACGAAAGCAAATGTGAGAGCAACGAATTTTACACTTGCCAAGCATGAAAAGGCGGAAGCTGAAAATTATTATTACGATGTCCTTAAATAAAAATAAGGAGAGCCTTTGCCTCTCATACAATGGTCATAGCATAAGCAAACAAACGACAGTTTAAGGCACAACTCCTAAAAGAGTTTCCCTATGAAGCAATGAGCATCGTCAAATATTTCTCATACATCAATTAATACAACGTATGCGATACATAGATCAGTAATACCTGGCAAATGATCAGACCTCTTTTGCATCTGTTCACCCTCATCAAAAGTTTTATGAAGGTAAGCGTTGATCAACTTGATTGCTACCATGATGATGATCAACACTGCACTGTAAATGATTGTGATTGTCCATGTTATTGATGTGCTCTGTAACAAGTATTAGTATCAAGTGTTGTGCTTAAACAGGTAAATCGAAAACTTCCACTTAGTTTTGCATTGCATCTAAAACAGGGGTGTGCAACCTGTGGGCCGCGGGGCCGAAAGTGGCCTGGGCACTGAAATTTAGTGGCCCGTGGAAACATCCGGACTTTAGAGATGTATTGCCAATCTTCCAAGGGTAGTCAGCGAGTTGTCTCGCTGAAAAAAACAAATTAATTATGAATAAGCATGGTTTACTTGAATTTATATACGGCCAACAAAAACCTTTTTTGCACAAAGTCGATTCATCAAAATAAAATAAAAACAACTGCCTACAAAACACCACCTGACCCAGAGCAGTTGAAAAACCTGAAACCCTTTGACAACAACACAACATCTTATAAGATGCTGTAACATCACAAACAGGTTCAGACACAATTTTATATTGTTGCGATCGGAAATCCTGAGCGGCATGTGCGCAAAGCTTCGCACTGTGGCAGCAAGCAACATTAGAGTTCACATGCAATGATCACTCTATTATTGCTTGTTCGCGCCACATATGTATGGTGTTGTTCTTCAGGCACATCCCGTTCGTGGTGAATTACACATTTAACGCAACACCACCGGAGAGGTTTCAACAATATATACATTGCCTCTTATTTTCCATGGAAACATTTTGATAATTCAATATATCTTGTGATTGAAATAGAGTGATGTGAAGTTTGTCAATGAAATGAACATAAAATTCGTTTATGAAAAGCAAGGCACATATTCTATGGTACTTTCACAGCAGCAGAGTTCAACAGGGTTTCCACAAAGGGTTCAAATGTAAACCAATCACACCATATCAACATACATGTGCCAAAATTCAAGAGAAAATGAATGAGGCATGCTATGTATAGCATGTTAAGCCAGAAGAGCAGACCCTAATTGGTAAATATGCATATATGGGAACTTTGGATAAACAAACTGGGTAGAGTTTGAGCTACTCAATCATTTTGTAACTACCCTACTTTTTATAAATGTAATAGCATAAATAAACATGCTTACACAGAATAGTACATGGAAAATTCTATATATTTTACTATCCTTCTCTTTTCCTTCAATTATAATATAATTGTGCATTATATGATCTTGTGTTTGATCCATAAAAAGTTCAAGACATTTTTTACCAGCAACACTCAAGTCAAAATTGCATCACAATGATGCCACTTCTAATGATACGTACTGCTGATTACCATAACAGACTGCTGAAATTTGTTCAACAATGGAAAGATGTGAGTCACAGTTTCTACAATAGGCAGGAATGGAGCAAAACCACATCAACAAAACAACATCAGCACCTTATGCAAATGTCAAAATTACAAAATTTACAACGTAATGTCAATATGGGTGGTCACAATTTTCCAAAATCTCAATTCCCAGTCATAGCAATACTGCCAACTGCTAGGCTTCTCTCTAAGCATGTCAGATAACCTGCCCATATTTCATTCCAAACTGTTTCAACACAAGCTGATTTCAAGACTCTCTAAAGCTGGGATTGGGAATCTATTTACAATAAAAGGATGCATTAATTGCATAATATTGCTGATGGCATGCACAAATTATTTAATTATATCTTAACACGTTCAGTGCCAGTGTATGAATATAACATACCTAGAAATCCTGCATTAGCCAGCTATTTTCGCACCACTTTGCAAATCTCAACTCACCAGTCGATTGTGCTAGAGAGCTGTTGAAACCCTCAAAATTTGCAGCAAATTTTCTTGTTTGCAATGAAAAAAATTTGGTTTTGGGTTTCTGGATTTTTGTGGGTGACATTCATAAGTGGAGGGAGTAAGTTTTTAGCCGTTTTGGCTTAGATTACCTGTCCCTAGGCCTAACCGCGGGAGGGAAGTACTTCATTCAAGTTTTTATTGGTAACTAGGCTAGCATCCATGTCTTTTGAGCCTTTGGCAGGCTTTCTAGCATTTCTGGGTCAAAAGTTATGGGCTAAAAACAACAAATTAATTAATTATCTGATTAGGGGATTAATTAGGGAGAAACACTTTGACAACAACTCAAAAGATGCCCTAACATGACAAGCAGCTTCAGGCACAAATTACATGGTCTCTGATTTTCCATGAAAACATTCTGATGATTCAATATACCTTGTGATTGAAATAGAGCAATGTGAAGTTTGTCAATGAAATCCATTATCTAGCTCAATAGCTGTTGAAATCCTCTAAAGATGTGGAAAGTCTTCTAGTTTATATATATTTTTTAAAATTGAGATTGTATTTTAGTTTTTGGGGGTGATGTCATAATGGGAGTAGATTTATGAATTTTTGGCGATGGTTATTGGGCTCTTAGCCCCAACTGCATAAGTCAACTTTTTGACTAAAGTTTTTAGTAGAAACTAGGCTATAATACAAATCTTTACAGTCTTTGAATGGCCATCTAGCATTTCTGGTTCAAACGTTATGGCGAAAACACCAAAAGTTGGTGAAAAATCAAATATCTACCCTAATTATGACGTCACACACAAAAAAAACAAATCCAAAACTTCCGGTTTTTTTTCAATTCTGAACTAGAAGACTTTTTGCATCTTCAGAGGGTTTGAAAAGTCTTGAGCAAGATAACTTAATTGGCTGGTGAGTTATGGTGGTGCAAAGTGATGCAGGAAAAGTAGCGCAAATAGCAAGTATTATGAATATATCGTACACCAGCACCAAATGTGCTAAGTCTAATGTGTCATGTGTGGGACTGAAGACAATATACACTGCAACACAATATGATTGCTTGGATTGAATTCAGTGGATCTCAACATGTTGGATTAAAAGATTAACTTCACTACCAGCAAAGGTCTTTGCAAATTCATCTTACTTATTTAAACTAACAATTTCACAAACATTGTTGTTCCTTAAGCTACGGTTTTGCATGAACACAATGCATATTCCACTGTTCTATAAATTTAAAGTCTGCAGAATCACCTCAAACGTCTTGGCAAACTTAGATGATTAGGTCCACAGACTCAAGTTTAGAATGACTAATTTCAGCTTGTGCATCCAGAGCCTGAAAACTTTAAAGGGTTTTTATCTTTGTTTTTGAACGTCAAGACTAGGCAACCTAGTCAGTCTGTTGTGTATTAATATCACAGAATTAGGTAGGTCTTGTGCTAATAATATGAAAACGTAAACCTGTTTCAACACTCATAAACAGGCATGCAACACAGTTGTGTAGTCCAGCGAGCCAAGCAAGCTTCACAAAAAAACTGCTTGATTAACTTCATGTGTATGCAAACACACATGAAAATCTGCACAGCACTTTGGTGCATTTCCATAAAGAAATTTATTTTGAAATTTGTTCTAGTGCTACATGCAAAAATGACAAGCTCACCTGATAAATGACATAAGGCAGGCAGAGAAGTAGCAGCCAAGTATACAAATGAAAAATGTTTGCAAAACTACTATGGTTGGAATCATAGTACCATCCTCCAGATATTGTGGGCCATATGCCCTGTTGAGCAAACTTCATCACATTGCTTTTCATATTTGTGCTTACATGTTTCTTATGAACCACACTATTAACCTAAAAGACTTGCAACATCTGGCACACCTTAAAGACCATAACTAATATCTACAAAAAGTATGCCATTTTCTCTGAAAAAACATTTAACCTTTAAAAAAAAAAACAATGGGAACTAAAACGTATAACTAAGAAGTGCATACATGAAATAGTTTACACCCAATTCTGTTGATTTAACATTTTGAAAGTTTACTAAATTAATACATAAAATCAAAACTTAACTTAAACACAATATATACAATGCATAGAAAGCAAGATTATCAACAAGCCTACGAGCTTTGTGAAAGCAAAATATGTTCCATATAAAGAAAGAAACAAGCCATGAAAATTTGGTTAAAATCACCAAATGAAATTCGTCAGATCACCCAAACCATGCTCTAACCCATGTCAACTCTTTTACTGAATATGAAACAAAAACACTGAACCCATTGATTTCAACTGGCAGCAGACTTTTAGTCTTCCATTGCAAATTTCTCAAAATTGGAAACAGTTGAAACTTTGTTTTTTTTCATAAAGTAGTAACTAAAAGTGGATGTGGGCTAATAATATACACCAGTGGTGGGGAACCTATTTTGATATCACGGACTGCATAAATTGTGGATTATCACTGGCAGGCCGCAAATAACATTCTACCTTTATCTTACTATGAGGTATAGAGGCTTCATATGACATACTATCTTTAGGAATAGAGGCTTGTACCTGCTTATCATGAAACTTTGTTCTGACGTGATCTTGTACTCTAATGTGGGGAACGAAAATTCTAATGCAGGCCATATCAAATGTCTACACAGCCGCAGGTTCTCCATCCCTGATATACACACTTGCTATAAACCATCAGGGGATGATGGCCAAAAAAATCAAAATATCACTCCCTGATGATCCTGATTTTAAAACACATTATGAAATGTGCATTTTAGCTGACAGAAGCCCTTAACATTTGCATTTTATGAGGAACATGTGCATTTTATGAGTAATAACCAGAGTTTTTATAATGGGAAATGATTAAGAAGATTTCCTTCCGAGCGATTTGGATGTAGTAGGCTATAGGTTGCATTAACCAAGGATGTATTCACTGGTGTCTACTGCATGTTTGCAAACCTTTAGTGTCCAGCCTTACTGGAATTAAAGCTCTTCTTTGACAAGTACTGTTGTGTGACAAGCAAAAATGTCCCACATGACAACAAAATATATTATCTATTCACATGCCACTTTTGGCGTTCCAAATGAAAGATAAGACTTGCCTCATTGTAAAATTGTTTTGTGTATGAAAATTTAATAGAGAAACTCATAAACAAGAGTGCTCAATTCCACTAAATATGTTCACCACTGCGAATTATACATGTACGTCACATGCTGCATGTGTATGGCAACAATGAAGTTCATCTGATAAAATCATCAAAGTTGCTTATACCAGTGGCAGGTTACCCTTGGCTGTACAAAGTCAATGTATTTGCGCAGCACGAACAGCCAACAAAAAAGCAAAATCTACAAAATCACTTTTCTGAATCAGTTCTTGTTTTATGTAACTTTTTTTGAAACAAAACTTGAATTCAAGTGTTTAATAGCTATTTGATTCAGATTTTTCACTTTTACAAAATTGCGTCTGAAAAAGTTTAGATGCAAGCTTGGTGCAGTCAGCCAAAAACATAACACTACCTTGGCTATAAATATTGTTATTGAATCTTCTTTAAAAGTTTTAACACCAATTTTCTCTAAAACCATCAAGTCAAATGTATGCTAAATCCAGGCCTGCAGCTCAAATTGAAATTTAAGAGCCAGAGCTCAGTTTAAACTTTGAGCCAGAGATGGAACGAAGGCTACGTGAGTGAGAGGTAGCCCAGCTATGGGTCCCTTCCGAGATACTAATGGTTTTGCCAAATTGACTGAAAGCTAGAATTACCTTATCAAAAATAGTGCTCTTCATAGCACATTAAATGTGATTGTTGCATCAGACTGCAAAAATGGATCTGTAAGTCTTTGATTTTTCCGTTGTTTAATCATCGCTGAGGCTATAACATCATAGCTGGACAAGTGTAGTGTTATTTGTAGGAGTAAGGGGTAGGCAAACTGTCAGTGGAAATCAGAATAAATGAAAACACAATGGCAAAATAGCTGATTAATGTAAACATGAGTATCGCTGTGTCACATAGGATTGGTGAAGGACCATGGCAGTCACCTAGTCCAGTGTGGTCCAACTACAGGCCCACGGGCTGCATGTGGTCTGCCACAGAATTTCAGGGGTTCGCGGAAGCATTCAGGAAAAATCTTCAAATCTGAAATTTGTTGAAAAGCATGTAAGGTTCCATTTGTCTCACTGAATTGATTGCTATGGATAATGTGCATTTGCACAAGAACAATGAATAATAACTTTTCTGTGTGCCATTTTATTTTATTTATTTCGTGATCAAATTAGACGGTATAGCCTGCTGCTAACCCTTTGTGGGGGCACTGAAAAAAACACAGATTATCCAGATAGGTGCTTGAAGAGCACATCTGGCTCAATGAAGTTAGTACCAACAAATAAATCTGTCTATCTATCCACTAAACACAGCCATCTCAAAGTGGTCCGCGAGCCAAATCAGTTGCCCATCCTTGCAATTTAGGTAATTTTAGTTAGAACAAGCATAACACCTTTTAATAAAAATGTGCAATATTAACGGTGTTATAAACTGCCACACAGCTTCTGGAAGTTAGTCAGCAAAATGTGTGAGAGTACATTCACTATGATGAAGCAATCAATTCTGAAAACAGCGAACGGGAGGCGAAACAGTCTATGATAGTATCAGAGAAGCCTCTGCTACGGCCATCCCACCAATACAGATTTGTAATAAATTTCTATTTGCTATTGTTTCAATGACCCACTCACATTCAATGAGGCATTTACATGTCTTCCCTTTTTTAGTTTTAACTGCTGTGAATCTATTGTTTTATACGCTACATCACTTTATTGGAAGTGGCCCTTGAGTTGTTGCGTTTTTGTAAAATGGCCCGTAGGTCAGAAGTAGTTGGACAACGCTGATCTAGTCAACCAACCCTGTAGTGTAGTGTTTTAAGAAGAACTAAACTATAATCAGTAAGTATATATATAATATCCATGGACAGCTTTTGTAGCTATGCAATCACACTATTAGCATTGAGTATGTGTCAGATGAGATATCACTGCAGGCCTAAGCATTAAATGCATGGCATGCCATTGTAAAGCAAGATTTTTCATGAGGAACCATTAGGCTTTCTAGAAAGGTTTACTGGATTGCTGGAAAAGTTTACTGGGAACCATTACATTTATTATCTTAACATGAAAGGTAAGTTGCAACTAATTCTTCGCATACAAGCATTGCTTTGCATGGCAGTACATTTTCAGGAGGCTATAGAAATGCCATTTAAACAAATGTGATTTTCATCTGTGAAAACAAATTTATGTTTTCAGCATGGTAATCGGTTTACTTTCTCCTAAGCTTTGCAGGTTAAAATTGTGCTTTACTTTGCCATTCATCACTGCTTATTATGAGGGCAAAATATAAGAAATCAAAAGTTTTCAGCTATTTTGAGAAAGCCAATGCTGAATTTCTTGTTCGAAGTCATGCCATTTCTGTAAGCAAACAGCTTTTAAACACATCCTGTCATTTGTGGTAATGCAAATTTGTGCACGTTAGAAAGAACACATCAGAGAAGCATAATCAACGATGAATTGTGTTTTGTGCTCTTTGCATGGATTGTCTAGGCCTGGGGTCACCAACACGGTGCCCGCGGGCACCAGGGTCACCTGTAAGCACTACGTTGGTTGCCCGCAGGTTGTTTTGAAAATAGCATTAAGATGATGAATATCATCACATATATTAACATAATATGCAAATTGAACAAAATTTTTATTTCAGAAGTGTGCATCAAACTGGTAGCCCTTCGCGTTACTCGGTACCCAAGAAGTAGCTCTCAGTTACATAAAGGTTGGTGACTCCTGGTCTAAGCAGATCTGTTAGCTGGCATCACCAAGACTGCAACAGGCGAAGCATGCAACAAGTGCAAAACACTTGGCAGAGTGGAACTGGGCTGTGTCAAAATGCTCAGACACAAATACAGTTTTCCAAGCAGACGTTTTCTTGATTGTGGTCATATTAATAACAAAAAGTCACCAGGCATTAATGGGTGATTGCATGCAAATGTCAACCACGGACTATTTTTTGAAACTAAGTTTAGACATATTTCATTAGTAAATACAGTAAACCTCGCTTAATCCGGATTCAGTTTGACCCATGATTTTATCCGGTTTAGACAAAGATCCGGATTAACGGAAGATGGTTGTTTTTAGCCTGACGTCATCTCAATACTGCAATATTGTTGAAAAATCACTGAAATTGAACACATTTACAACCCAACAGCAAACTTTTACTGAAGCAAAACGAATTTATTGTTGTACTGTATTTACCATGGTACATCAGACTAGTAACAGCTATATTCAGGCAGTTATGAACAATCTTACGTTCATAATTTAAGATTATTTGACTGCGAAGAAATCTGGGATTTTTGACAGACACAGTGATTTCTACGACTGGTCCATGAACAGCTTTTCTATTTCGAAGGCAATGCCAATGTCCTGACATTATACTGTATACACTACACTCATTGATATTTGATAATGCTCTACACACGCACACTCAACACTGATCAATAGACTGAAACTGTGGTGCGGCAGCATGATAATCAGCGTGTTATGCTATGCCTGTGTGTGACGTAATAATCTTTCCTACCATAAGTCTAACGTTGCATGCAGTTGCGGCCATTGTTTTCATAATTCTAAACGTTCGTTGGTGATTGAGAGCACGCTTGTGTTATGTCCGAAAGCTGCCGAATCTTTCCTAGAGACCAGTCAATGCACTTACAACACAACAGCATGAAAGTTCAGAAAAATACAGATTACAAGATGAAAAAACAGCTGATTTTATCTGGTATTAGCAAGGAACCAGATTAAAAAATCTGGATAAACTGAAGATTTTTACAAAGAATAATGTTAGAAATCATTTGTGCCATCAGTTTTATCCGGTTTTGGCGAAGATCCGGATTACTGAGGTTTACTGTACTAAAACCAGAAGATATGAAGTTTTTCTGTTTGTATGTGGAACATATTTTATGTGCAGCATCATCTAGTAGTGATATGTGGGCAATAATGGATAATGAATAAGTTTAAATGTGTTAAACATACACATTTTGTTTCTAAATTGTTTTGATGTTGGTAAAACTTTTTTACAATTACTAAGTGGTGCAGCATGGAATACAAGAGCTATATGTTGTGTTCTTCAGTGCTTGAAATTTCTATTTTGCATTTTACCTCCAAAATATGACACATGTTTTTGACAAATATTTATGTCACAAATGTCATGTTTTTAGCGTTTCTGCAAAGTTTTGCAAGTCACTTTTTCTTTATATATCAAATTACTGCATTGTTCAGACCATAAGGTGTACTTAAAATCATTTAATCTTCTCAAAAATTGAAAGTGCCTATTGTAATGCAGTGTGCCTAATGTATAAGGTTGTGTCTTCTTACCTAAAACCAATTTTATGTGGTAAAGGTGCTGTTTATTTAATTGCTAGTTACAGCGTAACTATTAGCACTGCACATGCTTGATTTCAAATGAAGACTGCGGTTATCCATGTGATGTTAGTTACATGATAGTTTTGTCCAACGGAGGCTTTCACATATGTTCGAAATCACAATTTTTTTGTATGCAGACTATCATGTTATGTAATAAACCAACAACAATTGCAGTGAGTAGCTAGCACGTACCTTTATTTTGAAGCTCAGATCATATCAATCCATGAAGCTCCTGTGCACAGAGCTATATGTATTATTCCACAAGGCTCCTGACTACATTGACACACACTGAATCAAACACGCATATAGCTTTCAATTTATTCGTGTCTAGCAGATTAGGCATGTGTGACAGATTAAACTTCCACATATGTAATCCACCAAATTGAATAAACCGAAAGCTGTGTTTGTCACTGAAACCTGTGTTTGATTCGATGTGGGCCAACATAGTCAGGAGCCTTACAGAGTAATACATAAAGGTGCATCAAATGTGCCTGATGTATGAAAATAGAACAGTTAGCATTCAGTCATTGATACTAATCCAGCGAGCTTTAGTTATAGCGCAAAAGTTACACTGTCATTAAATTATCTTTACTGAACATACTTATCCCATATTTTTTCCTACTATCTACATTTTTCACATAAACAATTAAAAAAAAATTAGTCATATACATCACGCTCTGTGATGTTTGGCATGACATGTATGACGCCATCTTTATTTCATGTTTAAGTGCACAATAAATTGCAAGAAATAAAATTAGTTCTGCATCTGTGAAGTACATTCAGTATTTACATAGTAGCTTGCCCTACTTCCTACATTCCTGTGCATGACTAATATGTCCTTGCATATATTAACAAACCATAAGGCATCTAGCTTTAAATTGTTGTGGGAGACAATCAAGCAACAAACGTGCAATTTCATAACAAAACCCATGTGTTGTTAGATCATGGCTGGAATGTTCACCACACGCAGTGCTCATTGGTAAGACTCCTATGGCTGACAAAATCTTAATTAGAAAACAAAGCAATAACTGCATTAATACTGGATTACCATCTATAGAAGCTACATTTGCATGGCACATTTTGGTTTTTTTCAGATGCTACTTTCAATCAAACGCTTGCTACACGACAAAGCAAGCAACAAAGCAACAACACAATTACACTTGCTAGTCAGCAATAACTTTGATAGCCGGTATGAAGTGACAACAATAAGATTATACAGTAACATTAGATTTGGATGTTTTATGGATTTCAATATTAAAATTAGTTTCAGGGATTAGCAACTTATGTCCAATGGGCCAGATGCAGCCCATAAGGAAAACCACCTAGTTTGCAGCACCTTTGCAAATTGTAGTAACTGTATGGCCCGGACAGTAGCATTATATTTTATGAATTCGCACTCCTTGCAACTTCTTGTATAGCATATTTAATGCAAACTACTCATGAGAAACCGCAAAACTGCAGTGCCATGTATAAATGACTGTTTGTCATATTTTAGGCTTTCGTTATGAACTGTGAAAGTCAGCAGTTAATCTGATTAAATTCCTTCAAATTCCTGAATGTTATAACCATCACAAACAGCAAAATGAACTGGTGGAAAATTAGTACAGCCCGCCATATCTTGCAGTTTATTTTTGGCCCGCCACTATGGAAATTGTGTTGACCCCTGCTTTAGTCTATCGCAAAGTCTTGGGAAGCTGCACGAAAATCTTTGTTTATTCTATTGTCGGCTGGGAAAGCTTATGAAAGCGACAAACTTCTCACCACATCCTATGGCTTCTTTCGCTGTACTTCGACATTCAGTTTCACTCCTGGAGTGGCATATCCCGGAGCTCTTCTCAGCTTCGCTTGTGTTTTTAGCTGTTGGTTTCAGCTTTCTGGGTCCATGTTACTTCATGTAGCCTAGTACTTAGAATGGTTATCAGCATGGTTTTGCAATAGCCTATTTATTCCGTGTTTTTTCTTAGTAGTTTTGTATTGCTATGTTTGAACTAGCTGTGTGACCGTAATTGAACCATATTGTAGTGTCCCATTGCATTTACTGTAGGCTATAGAGTCCTGCATGGGTTGAAAATTTTTGTCTGCTCCTGCCCCGCAAAATTTAAACTCACCCCGTCCCACACCCGCATAAATTAGAAAAATCTTTCTTGCTCCCACTCCGCACCTGCACACTTCTAACCTGCACCTATCCCGTCCTGCAGGACATCCCAACTCGCACCTGCCCCGTCCCACACTTTTTCAGTCTCAAACCTGCACCTGTCTGAGAACTACTAAAAACTCATAACTAGGGCAAGTTTTTTTGCATAAAAATCGTGAGAAATATGCATTCATTTTTAACAAAAGTTGCAGTAAAAACTGTCATTTACGCACAAGCATTTTAAACGACTGTGATTGACTCAATGATTTTTTTATATATAATGCTAAATATTTCCAAACATTATCTAGCGAGAAATGGCGATCATTTGCCAGCAGTTTGCATAACATGCTAAAATTTCGCTTCACACTGCATGAAGTTTCTTGGCCATTTGACAAACTGGCCTACAGTTCTGGACTGATGTTTGGCCTGGTCATTTCTGCAATTGCTCTTACTTATGTCACTATTCAGTTAAAATCGTTTATCAAAGAGAGCATAACTATACTGAAATAGTTCCGAAGCATATTTTTTTAAACAACACTTGTACAATTTGCGCAATTGGCATACTTGATAAAAGTTGCATATAAAAAAGGAAAAGATTGCAATACAAAATTCCTGAAACCAGCTGAAAACATCCTACTACATAAATTCTGTGTATTTCAGAAGCTGTAAAAAAAGTGGCAAAAACTTGCCCTACTCATAACGCCTGAGTCTAACAAACAACAAAATCAAGCCGGTCATTCTTTTCATTGGCAATCAAACTAAAACTTTCCCACAGATCTGATCTTTCGCAGACAACAGATTTGAGGTGATAAAAAACACGTTTCAGTCCAGTTGTGAATTGCTGTGCGTTAAGCGTTATCTCATCCATGTAGAAGGGCTGGTAGACTGAATTATTCCTCATCAAGTATGACGGTAGCATTGGGAAATTGTTACTTACCCACCACATAGCAAGATCCTGAGCTAATGTTTGGCAAAAATGGGTTGTTATATCATAGTGACAATGTGAAATGAGGAGGGTTCAGGGTAGGCTAGAGAGTGCAGGTAAAGGACTGCACTACAGCCTAGGAAAGTTGTTCAAACTGAACGGGAACAGGATTGAGTGTATCCTGTAGGAGGATGTTTGCGTTTGTGTTCACTAGCTAGCGAACCACTGCAGGTCGCTTTTGTGGGGGTAATGTGTGTTTAGAGCAGTGGTTCCCAAACTTATTCGAGCCGTCACCCAAATCATCAACGTAGCGATTAAGTCTTCTTGCCCTAAATATTTCGCAGTGATGAAGGAGTGCATAATAGGCTAATAAGCTACTGTTATGTGGGTGACAAAAACGTTCAACATTTGTCAGAAAAAAATTGTTTGGTAAAGAATGTGATGAATACCGTTGTCCACATGGACAACAGGGAATTTACTGTAACACAATAAGGAGTGAGGAGAATAGGCAGGAGTGGTGCTGTAATATCCACATGCCAGGTTTGGTAAAGAACGTGATGAATACTGTCTTTGCAGTATATCAAAATATCAATATGATTTATGTTCAATTATATAAAATACGGTGCATATGACTTGAAGTGCTCCATGGTACATGATCCTAAACAAATTTGATGCTTCCACTGACTGATCTACAATATCTTCCGGTTTTTTATGCACAAACTACATGGACATGAGATCACAAGCAACAAACGAATGGATGAACGAAGGGTACTTGGAACATCAACATGCCCAGTCATCAAAACAAGAAGATTACAATAGCTGTAGAGTATATGTTTTCATGGTAAATACATTAGCTTGTTGTGATACTACATTTCTTAGTTTGAATTTGGTGCAAGAATCATACTGTGCATTGCATGTTCATGTTCATGTTGTAATGTTTGCATGAGGTGAACTGTGAATGAGAACTGTGCAGAGTCTGAACTTTTTCAAATGTATTCAGGCTGCAATTAGTCCACACACACCTCAGCATGGACATTTTGCCACGACCAAAACGCTGTAATGAACAAGCTTTCTCCAAGCAGTGTCCCATAGTTTCTTGTATTTTGTTTTTTTTCTTTGTTAAAAAATGTTTGCATCTTGTATTTTATTTTGTGTGTTCAATATTTACTGAGGTAGTTCTCTGTTGGTCAAAGTCTTTGTTATTTTATGTAGAGAAGTCAACAACTTCGTCATTGTTTACTGTTTTCATACGCAAGCTCACATTGGTGCTTTTGCGTACAATACAGAAGCAATTGTCGGGGCAACCCTAATTGTAGGGAAAACAGGACGTAGGGAAATAGGGAAGTGTTTCCCCACATAATTTTCTTCCCTCCGTTTAGTGTCTACACTAAAGGTAGAGAAATAGGGAACTCCACACTAAATGTAGGGAAATAGGGAAAGCAAGGTTGAGACTTTCCCTACGTTCAGGTTCAGTACTTAATGTAGGGAAATAGGGAAAGCAAGGCGAAGACTTTCCCTACGTTTAGAGCCAGCATTAAGTGCAAGGAAATAGGGAAAGCGGGGCGAATACTTTCCTTGCGTTGAGGTTCAGTACCAAATGTAGGGAAATAGGGAATGCAAGGCGAAGACCTTTCCTACATTTAGGGCTGGCACTAAATGTGGGAAAGCAAGGTGAAGACTTTCCCTACGTTTAGAGCCAGCACTAAATGTAGGGAAACAGGGAAGGCGGGCGAAGACTTTCCCTACGTTTCCAATCTGCACTAAATGTTGGGAAAAAAGGGAAGCAAGGCGAAGTTTGTCCTTTTGTATAGATTCAGCACTGAATGTAGGGAAATAAGGAAAACATGGCGACGATCATCCGTACGTTTAAGTTCAGCACTAAATGTAGGGAAATAGGGAAAGCAAGGTGAAGAATTTCCCTCAGTAAGGAAATAGTGTTTGCAAAGCGTAGACAAAACTCCTCGCCTCCCGAGTTGAAATATGAAGCACTATAAAAAAAGTAAGCGTATAGTTTTTGTTGAATTTAAGATTGCCAAGCTTTCCTGTGCAAAAGTGAAGCTCTATTAAAGGTTTGGTAGAGATGGTTGTGGTTCAGCCCTGAATGCAAAGAAATAGGGATGGGAAGGCGAACATTTTTGATCTGTTTCGGTGTCGCATTAAATTTTAGGAAAGAAGCTAATATATTTCCTCTACATTAGGCTGAAAAATATTAACAGTAGTGAATGTTAGTTAAAACTTTTCAATGTAGGTTCAGCAATGAACAGGATAGGTAGAAAAGCCGAAAAGAAAGCCAAAAACATTCTTTGTGTTGAGGCTGAGTAGTTACCACGAAGTGTAAGATAAACTTAAAGGAAGATGCAAGACATGTACTTTAAGGAGCTACATATTCGTTGAAATAATTTGGCTTAATAAGTGAGATTTCACGTTGTAATATTTACAACTTTCAACATCCCGATAGCAAGCGTTTGTTTCTATAGATGNATTTCCTGAAAGACGTTTATTTCGAATATTCAACACCGTGAAAGACATTTTTTAAATATTGATTTCAAAAGTTTTTGTNGAACTGTTGCAAAATTTTGAAAACAACAGCGATGTTTCAACCAACTTAGCCTGCAGTAGGTTTTCATCAGTTCGTATGGCAACGGGATCAGGAAAGCAATAGAT
>JGI24022J15233_10000986_pt1 | contig 21607 bp, 4 predicted proteins | sample Ectturendosymbi2_FD_15233 | JGI IMG/M metagenome (IMG submission 15233)
CCTACCAAAAACCAAAAGAATACTTAATATCAAAATGAAAGCTAAAGGGTGTCTTGTTTTTACCTTTAGCTTCCTGGTCGGGCAGCTTGCCCTCCTGCCCCCTGTCAGTTACGTCACTGACTGTGCAGTGTTATATGTGCAGTCTGCTGTATGAGAGAAAAGGTCTACTTTTTGTGTTTGAAAATAATCCATTGTTGCATATTGTTGAGATCCTGTGTTTACTTGAAGTTACAAAGAGCAGCTGCGGTTACTGCACACCGGACCGCTGCACTCTGTCTTCAACGACATGTTGTGATGGACAGTGTGCTGCAGGGTGCACTAGTACAGTCAGGGGAAGCAAATTAAAATCTTGTTATGTGAGTATTGATATTTAAGTTGTGCTTACTTTTTTTCAAGCTTTGATTTGTAACCTTAAATGTAATGTGTGCTGTAATTTCGTTTTTTTGGTGTGATTCATAGGAAGAATCTCTTGTGCAACAGTTTTGAGTCTAGGCACTATGTCAGCTATGTCCAACCCAAATGGCTCACTGGGCCAAATATTATGTCACTGTCTTACCCAGGGCCCGCACATTGAATGACATATTAATGAGGGCCGCACATTGAATGGCTTACCTTGATCTTAGGAAACTATAGTTAACTTCAGCTAATGTACTGAAAGTGTCTGAATTCTAACTGCAGTACAGTAACAGACACAAATAAGGTGACCCTGAAGACCATTTTCATCATAAAGGTTAAATTGACCATCAAAAAGGTCAGTACATAGGATATTTTACTACAGAGAAAACCTAAATTGGGCCGCACAAAACCTTTGACTGGGCCGTGGGTTGGACATGGCTGCCATACGTTCATCACAGTGTTTTCTTACCTTTGCACATGTTTTTTGTGTTATTTCTAACTAGCAAATTGCATGCCGCCAGTTGTTTGTGTTAGGCTTGTCAAGGAATGAATGACAATGGAACATGTGTAACAAAATGTCCATGGGGAACAGAAATGGACCCCGATTCTGGAAGGCTTATCAAAGTTGAAAAGAAATATCAGTTTGCAAGATACTGTCTTTCTGAATGCCCTCGTAAGTTAATGTTTTTGGATAGAAGTTTTTTGTGGATGTGGAATGTGGGTGCAAATGCACCTTGCAGACAGGAAACAAAACTTTTGAAAAAGGCTTATGTACGCACACAAAAATTATGTCCGTCATGATAATTTAACTAGCAATCATTCCATTCCATCATGCATTTTTCTGCCATCAGGGAGTCCTGGCTTAATAAGTTCATTTGTTTGCATAAGCATTTGAAGCAGATGTCGCATTTACTGATGATTATGTGAAAATTGTTAATTGTCTGGGTACAGTTAATAGAGGTGGCTCTCATCAAGGTGAAAAACTGAGTACAAGTTTGTGTGAGTCAAATGGCCTGTGAAACATGATTCCCTGTGAAGACTTTGCCCCAGTGATAGTTAAAATGTTGAAATTGGGTTGACGCTTGCAATAAAATGCTGTATTCTGTATGTGCCTTGTATATTAGTTTTGTTTCCCCTAATTAAAACTACTTTTGCATTCAGACAATGTACCAAGAACTGACAAGTATTGCAAACGTTACTGTCCTGAAGGGAGTTTTGATTATGCAAATAATGAATGCACTGAATACAAGAAGGACAAACGTGGAAAAAGTATGTTTATTTGTTTTCATAGCATAGCCACTGTAAAAATAGAGCGCAGTAAGTAATGCTACAAGGATAAGAACTTATTTAAAAAGTTCTCAAGTATTAGAATTAAACTCTGTAGAAATTTGCTGTGGTAGTGACAAGGTTTATCTTTGTGGTTTTATTCAAAAAGCAAGAATTCATGTGTTTTCTCATATCTTTTGGAAATTTTTAACAGCTATGCCATATCTCTCGACTTTTAGTAAATTTCATTGGCTTGCTGTGTCTGCAAACTTCAGCTAATGTAACATTAGCTCATGGCTTGCAATGCACATCTACATTTTTTTGAAGTATGGACCAGCTGCGGCTTTTTCCAACTGTTGGCTTTATCATTTTTGGTGGTTTCCCCCAGAAAAACAGGTTGGGCACTACTACTAGGCTGTTTTTGAGAGTTTACTATGTTTATGCCAGTTTCATAAACCACCCTGCAATTCCTGCCATTGAAGCCCAAACAAGGGCTTAAAATGTTAAATCAACTATTCCTCATAGTTTTTGTATGTAAATGTGTGAAATTTTGGGAGAAAAAGACTACAGCTGGTGCCCAATAGATGTGAGATCTGTATTGGTATATAGCCAAGGATATTTCTTGTAAATACAAAGTACTTAAGGTATGTAGGCCAGGAGAGAAAATGTTTAGATATATGTCAATTTAGTTTAAGTTGAAGTTAAATTCAAGCATAGGTGCAATTACATGGGGTTTGTGTCTATCCAACTTTTTCAGATGTGCCATGTCCCCACACATTTTTCTCTTTAGGTTTTGTATCTGTATTTTATTTTTATTCAAAAATGAAAGTGATGTTGTCATGTTTTGTGTGATAAAGTTTTCATGTTAAAGTATACTGAAGAAACTCATTGTCTTGAAACAATCAGGGTTTAACAGCTGCATGTGTGGTAAACCATAGTACAGCCATGATTTGTTTTGTGCAGAAATTCAACTGGTTTTGCTGTAATGTTGGTTGTCACATATTCAGAAACAGACAGCGTAAAATTTAAAGATGCAAGTTTATAATGTTAGAAAGTTATATTTTTAGGCAAATCTCTGCGAAGTTTTTGCTGAGGACAAAAAGCAACACTGTTGTGTTACTTAGTCTTAGGATGAGCAGTTACTTAGCCTTAGGATGAGCAGTTTTGCAAAAGACATTAGTGGAGGTGTATGCTATGCTCAGGTGTGCTAGGTGTGTGGTGCACACCCAATCAAACTGATCATGACATGACCTTTGCCAGTTTGTGTGATCAGGATAAACTCACAAAAAAGGTTTGATAGATAATGGATGTAAAGATTTTCTAAGCCAAATTTCAAAACTGCCCTATTTCAACTTACTTTATACAGGTTACTGTTTCATGCATCACTGGTTTCCCTATATATTTTTGATACAGCATTCCAGGGTGTGCACTGATACAGCCACACACCTTTGAATCAGCATATATGCCAGGACACATTCGAGCTCATCATTAATTGGCAGTTTAGCCGGATTGAGTAAAATGGCTCAAACAAGCCTGTATCTGTTCTGTCCCACCAATAGTTGTATCTTTAACAGCTACATAACAAAAAATGCAAGTTTTCTAGTGCGTTTTATGCACATTCTCAATTCATGTGTCATTTAGCAGGTTTTGATCTTACAACCTTGGCTATGCGGCGTGCACCATTCCAGCCACACACGCGTACTCCACTGCTTGTATTCAACAAGACCTTCGTGCAGCCTATTTTTGCAGTTGTGAACTGTGCTGACCTAGTGCTGAGTGTGTTTTAATCTCTGTTTTAACTTGCAGGGCCTGATTTTGCAGTTATGAACTGCTCTGATGTAGTGATAAGTGTTTTACTCCCCTGTTTTAACACACAGCCTGACATTTTTACAGTTGTGAACTGCTGTGTCATAGTGTTGAGTGTATCTTGCTCTGATATTTTAACTTGAGCTGTGATAGTTTACAGTTATACAATAACACATAAAATAAGGAGAGTGCATGTAGAATAATATGCATAATGTGTCAACAAACTTCGCTACAACGTTGGATTGAAACTGTGAATATGTCACAAACAGTGCACACCCATTGAAAATGTCCACCATACAACACTGCCCATTAGTAAACAGGTTTCATTCAAAACAGTGGACAAGTATTGCCTTAGCTACATATTGACTTCTTATTGCTCAAAACTTGGGGACTTCCCTAGGAATTAAAGATGGCCTACACATTTAGCCTTATTTCTTGTAATGTCATGACAATGGTGAACAACAGATGCAAACGACATTTATTCCGTGACTATAACACTTTGCAATCTTGCCTGTGCTGAATGCATTGTTTGGAAAGTCATCTGATTTACCTTAGTTTAACCAAACCCACAATGCAACAATGTTTTCATCCAAGTGCAGAACATTTGCTTTTGCTTTACTGATATGTAATGCCTAGTTTTGGCTGGACATTCTTTCTGTGTAAATGCAGGTGGAACTTGGTATTTTTTTGCCAATTCACCCTTGGGCATTTATTTCTGTTTATTCTCAAATATACTTTCATGTCCTTATGCAAGTACAATAAACCTCAATTTATCTAGATTTGGTTAATCCAGATCTTGCTGCCAAAACCGGATAAGATTGGTGGTATGAATGATTTCTAATGTTTTTCTTTATAAAAATCTTTGGTTTATCCAGATTTTTTAATCCAGATCTCTACCAATGATGGATAAAATCTGCTCTTCATGTCTTGTAGTTCACATTTTTCTGCACTTCCACGCTCTTGTGTTCTAAGTGCACTGAACGGTCACTAAGATTTGGCAGCTTTCACTAAAAACACTAGTGTGCTCACGACCACCAATGAACATTTAGGATTATGATAACAACATCCAAAACTGCACGCAATATTTGGCTGATTGTAGAGACGTTTATTATGTCACACACAGGCATAGCATATCATGTTGAACATAATGCTCAAGGCATGCTGCCACACCATGGTTTCAGTCTATTTGTCAATATTGAGTGTGCGTGTAGAGCATTAAACCTATGTGTATTGCACTTGGTAAGATGTCTGGAGAGCATTACCAAAGGTCCTTACGAACAGATAAGGTACTGGTACAGACTTTGCATGTTGTTGATTCATGGTGTGCATTCTCTAAAGACATCATGGCTAGTACAGGTTTTGTTATTGATTTCTGTTACAATCAGCCAGTGCAAAAGGATAGGTTTCACCAACTCAACAATCAGCAGCAGCTTCACGATTGTGACACAAACAAGAGACAGCATTAGCGCTACAGTATTCGCATCAACCACACTTAGCACAGGCAATGCAGTGACTAGAGCAGGACTTCAAACTGCATTCCATGCAAAAAAACAGCACTTCGGCCTCTCCTGTCACAGCTATAAACAGAAATGTCACTACTTCTCAGCTTCCTGTCAATTCACAAATGACTGCAGCCACTTATGTTGATAATGCTGCACCACACTTATGAATACAGCAGCGGTGATGGCAGCACTCCAAAATTTTCTGATATTTTGCAATGCATCCTAGAGGATTTGCCACATCTTTTGAGGGTTTGATAATTCAGTCGCCTGGTGAGTTATAGAGTTGCAAAATGACACGAAAATAGCAGTTGAATACACAAGTTCTAGGTATGATGCATTCATATACTGGCGCCAAAGAGGTTAAGCATATATTTGTCACTTGAACAAAAGGACTGCAAGTCATCCCACACTTTCCGAGTCAATTTTCAACTGCAATGTTTTTCTTTGCAGATAGTTGGTTTCTATATTCAAACTATTTTCAATAAACTATATTTTAACTAAAAGCTTGCCTTAAACTTAAATAGCAGACTACTGATAGCATTGGTATATATAACCGAAATGGTAGGATATTCACAGGTTTCCGCTTCTAATCAGTCTACAACTACGATGTCATAAATAATTTAATCATACCCTAATTGTTAGGGAGTTGTTAAGGAACAACTCAATGAAATATGTATTAACATTTTGTCATATTTGCTTTGAAAAGATTGTAACTAATAAAATAAAATTAAAAAAATTAAATTCATATTTGACATTAATGGACATTACTTGACAGCGAACCTATCAACAGCTGCACAAATCCTTTAACCGGGCTGTATGCAGACTGCTGGTTGGACATTAATGCCTACAAAAATATCTGTTTCTGTCAATTTTGAAGGTTTAAGTAAGAATTTTGTGAAACTGTTAAAAACTTGTACTGAGCAATGTTTCGTTTGTTTTGTAGGAATTACTTGTATATTACATCTTGAAAAAGATGTTGTAACGGCAACTTTTTATCTGAAATTATTGTATTTCACAGTTTGTTTTGGACTTGGTCTGGACCATGGTCCTTTGCAGTATGACACAGTTATTGATGCTTCCAACCTTCACCATTTTGATAAGAACTGCACCATCATCGAAGGAAGTATATTTATCAATCTTGGAACATTCTTAGGGTAATGCTGATGTTTTTTGCCAGGTTGTGTAAGTTTTATCATAACCTAATTGGGAAGGTGCAGTTGGAGAGGAGAATCTTGGCTAATTGAGAATTCCTTGGATTGTGTTTGACTCAACCACAATCCATTTGGATTTAAATCATTCCCATAGTGATCAAGGCTGAAACAAAACAGTGAATTAAATTTAAAGCATATGTAAAAAAATGTTCAATTCACCACCAACATCAGGCATGCATTTTGAGAGAATTTCCTAGACTGGTTTGCAGGCATTGCTATTGTACTTTTATTGGTTAAACACTTCAGTGTTTCTTCAGTGAGCAAATTTATGTCAATTGTTGATAACAAGTTATGAGCATCCAAACTACAGCAAAGACAAGAAAATGATTAGATGCATTCGTGTCTTGGTTGAGGTTGTGTGAAAATTTGCTTTTTTGTAGACATTAAGCAGTCAGTATATTTTGTTTTTAATGTCAATGGGTTTTATTGAATGGAAACCATTTTTGATGCAACCAAAATTGTTGTAACATAGCAAAATTCAAATGTGTTTTTCTTTGAGCCGAGTAGAAAATAAATTATCCATGATGTTTGTAGTTTAGCTAGTTGTTCAACAAAATTTCTTTTTAATAATTTGGCATCATATGTTTACTTCTACAGGAAATGTTTTGCATATTTTAATTGCCTGTCCCCATTATCGGGGTGAGATTAATAAGCATTTTACCTTTAGCTGCAAATTTGTATGCTGCATTCCTGAAATCAGCGTTTGTGGAGGAAAGTGGAAAGTATCACAGCAACATTAGTTGAGCGTAGGCTGCTAGCTGTAGCACTATGAGTACCGTAGTGCACCTTGGCAACCTGTGTTGAAATCTATGAATTCTGGCAAGGTTTTTCCTAGGCCTGAATCTGTGTTGTTTACCACTTTCACAGATAATACCTCAAAGTTCAGCACATATAAGTGTCTATGTAATGGTTGCAACATTGAAAATTGCTGCAAACTGTAATGCAAGTTTCATCACAGATCATGCTTATCATATTTACTTGTCAATCAGATATGAAAAATGCAGTTCTTTAAAAATTAAGACAATTTTTGTAATTTGTGGTTGTCAACAGGTTTTTATGAAATGGTTTCAAACAATATTTTGAGTAAGTTAAGTGTGTGGTACTAAACACTAGTGGCTGAGCCCAAATTTGGTTGGGTCATACCAAAAAATTGAAAAACAGTGTTTGTCGGTTGTCCACTCTAATTAATAGATGGGTGTATAGGCAAGGCTCATGCACTTTGTTGGGATACAGCATTAACTACAAAAATAGCTGCATGACCCCTAGTGTAAATAAGCAGAGCTGGTGCCACAGACCACTCATAACACTCCAAAGGGATTGAAGCTTCTCAAATGTGAATCTGCTGAGATGTTAACTTTATGCATGTTAAACTTAAAATAATGGCTAAAAGAAATAAAACTGCTCCACATGTATTTGAAATAATTTGCATTAATGTGAGAAGTTTAATAATTTCTTTTGAAGCATGTTTAGATTAAATAACAAGATTATTACATCTTAACAGCGGGATGTCCAAAGCAGATGTGGTAGGAGGTATAATGGTCCTCCAACAGTTACTTTGCTTTAATACATTGGAGTTTGCCAGGTATACCAAAATCATATCAATGTTGGGAATAAATATTCTTAGTGTGTTAGTTCCATTGCTGTTAAACTGTAGACAGGGTTTCAGTGTATGCTTTCAGGTACTGAATATTGCTGGTTTTATTATGGAATAAAAGGTTTTATATAGATTGCTTAAGCTATTTTAACAGGAAGATAAGCTTTCTTAACACCTGCTATGTGAATGATTTTGTGCTATGGTCTGCCTGTGTTCTTCATTAATTACATGCTGAAATGCTGACACACCAACATTTTTTTGATAAAGGCGGGTTGGAAACAGGTATGAAATTAAGAAGTTCAAAGCTATTGCAACTGCTGCTTTTTATTTAGCTGCAAAACATGGCTGGTGGCATTCTTTCGTGCGATAGTTGTGAATGCATGTATTTGCCAAGCACTTTTTGTTCAGCGCTATTGCTCTGGATTTTTCCGCCATTTGACAATTGATGTTTAAAAGAATCTTAAGCTGTTATTCTTTACTTGTAAAGTGACATTTGAAGCGTCTTTTGGGTTAGGTAACAAGTTCCAATCTGTTATTATTTTTAAAGGAAATCAACTTTGTTAAAAAATAGACAATTTATTTTAAACCCTGTTGAAATGGATTCTGTTTGTTCTTGGAACTTCTTTGAGTTTAATTCACCCTTTTACAAACCATGTTTAATTTAACAAGAATAATCAATTGATTTTGTATATAACATAAACAAACATGTGATGCAAAAGTATTGTTTCATATAAAGGCAAGATGGCATGTCAATAACTTTGTATAGTTTAGGTAACATAAAAGTTCAGTAAGAGAAGTGAAAAATTCATGATAGTTGCGTTGTGTGTGCTTGCAAAATCCACAAGCGTGGCACATCTTGTGTGAATCTAATGAAAACTTCTATGCTTATATGAATTATTTCATAGTCATATTAGTTGAACAAAAGTTTTCATTTTAGAAAAGAATATTTCAACCACATGGACTCAAAGAAAATTCCAGTTAAATTAGTTTGTACAAGTTCTGATTTTTATTAAGCTTGAGACAGTGCACAGTTATATACGTATCACTGGAATTAATTGTGGCATATATATTGTTTCTGTGGAATGTAAAATTCAGCATGTTAACCTGTTGCTACTTACCATTTATAACCTTGACATGCCTGTATGAGTTCTTTCCTCAAGTGAAGTTATTTATAATAAGCAATTCAAAAATTGCCGAGTGTGCTTTTTATGGAGAATTAATTCATTAATTAATGCAATTAATTAGGAGATTAATCAGTAATTTTGATGTTTTCAGGCCATAACTTTTGAACCAGAAACCTTAGAATGCCAATTAAGGGCTCAAAAGACTCAGATTATAGCCTTGCTTCCAATAAAAGCTTGAGTCAACAAATTCTCTCCTGTGGCTGGCATCCAGGGCTTGGTAACCTGGACCAAAATGACCTAAAACCTATCCCACTTATGTCACCCACAAAAAAAAAACAAAATACAAAACTTTACAATTATTTTTAATGCAAACTAGTAGACTTGCTGCATCTTTTGAGGGTTTATACATCTCTCCAGTATAGTGGTTCTCAAACTCTTCTGCACGTTGACCCCCAATTAAAGTAAACAATTTTCTGTAGACCCCGTGGTCTAACCCAACAGTTGCTAATACAAAGATAGTATGTGTAAAAATAAATTTGAGTACTTTTTACTTTAAATGCATGATAAAATAATACACAATCCGAAAATATACTTAGAACTATAGATGTAAGCACAAAATAAAACAACAATTGTTCTCCGTCCTACTGCGTAGTAGGCTACTGCTGTACTACCAGTGTAGCAACTGGCGAACTGCGACACATGCACTACAATATTGTTTGTGATTTAACAAACAGAACATTTTTTGTGGCGTAGCAAACAGTTTTCATAATGCCATCACAATGGATAATTTAATAAAAAACAATTTGAATTGAATGTACCAAGGGTGGCCAAACCGTGGCCCGCGAACCGCATGCAACTCGCGGCTCTTCGAGCTTTCCGAAAAATTGTATTTTTATTTCTACGTATTGCAAAGTGTAGAAATATTGTTAAGTGGTACAGTGGTCAGTAACGGATTTATGCATAAGCTATGGCCTAGGGCCCCATGTTTTTGGTGCACCGCGCAACTCCCTCCTATGGCGACTTATTATTAACTTAAAATTGCGAAAGTGTGAAGACGCATAACTTCACAATTTACTTGAAACGAACAAAAATGCAAATGCCTAGTCTAGACTACCAGTACAATAACAACACGATCATATTGTTTCCACGCAATATAAAAATTATAATATAGATTTTCATTGGAGTTCTGCAGTGGCTGGCCGTCTTGCGTTGTTGCGAGCTTTTTGTCAGTGGAAGATTGAACATTAAATAAGAAAGTGCTGTGTCAAAGGTTTGATACTGAGGGACATGGCTGGGCGTGAGAAAGATGCAGGCCATCTGCATGAAAGTGGTTACAAGTAGTAGCCAGCCCCAAATTTTTTGGGAGACATTGTCTGTCAAAGCACAAAATGACAAGATATGTTAGAAATTTAAGGGGAATGGTCCACTTGCCCTCCTGGCTACGCTTGTGGTTACAAGAAAAGAATGAAAAAGAAAGAACAGTACTTCCTTGATGTTCAGTATTCCAGACAAAAAGCTCGCAACAACGCAAGACAGCCAGGCACTGTGGAACTCCAATGAAAAGTAATATTGTTAGTATTGGATGCTACGTTTGGTTATTACTAGATTACCCGCAAACAGAGATTGCTTGTTGAAACTCTATACGCCTATGTTAGGTAAATCGGGCTACAACAGTTTCTCGTGAGTTTTATTTGAAAAAAACATGTCTACATTGGGCTTACTTCATATGGTTAGCTGAAGATGGTGTGACAATACTTTGCTGTGCAAAACCTGTTTTCATGCTGTTTACCACCAGTCTAAGAGGATTAAAACACTGTACTTTGTATTGCGTGGAAAATGACAACTTAAAAAGGCATAAGTAAACCCTGTGTCCTCTGAATGGATTGTGCTTGTTTGTTCCATAAAATATGCGGTTACTATAACAAAGGTGTTTACGTACAGCTCATCAGATCGACAACTAAAGGATATTTCTGAGGGCGACAACACGGTCCTGCATGAAAATGTATATATCTGAAAAATATACCTACAAAAAATGCTAGAAATCACGGAAATTCAATGAAGAGAACTTTTGAACTACACGAAAGCCATAAATTCCAAGAACTGATCGCATGCCATTTGTTCCAGAGAAGAATGTAGGAAAGGTTGAAGATCTAAGGCAGACGTAGAACCAAAGTCAGCACCACAAAAGATAGAGCTTTGAGGAGGCACCACACAAGAGGGGCATACTTTCACGCTTTTCAGACAAATGGCCAAATAGGTCACACCTGCATGGGATCCCAAAAGCTAAGATGGCCTAGGGCCCCGCGCCCCTAAATCCGTCCCTGACTGTGGTGTCTAGTTTGCCGTACAGTATTACTTTTGCAAGTCATTAAAGCATAGATTGCAAATAAATTTGTGTTTTTAGATTTTTATATTGCGACTCTTAGTAACTTGGGTTTGACGAATTGCGACTCATATGGAGTAGGTTTGCCACCCCTGGAATGTACTTTTAAACTAATGTAGCTGAGATTTGATCAGCTCTCTTAATTTTGTTTGATTTGTTGAAAAACGCCGTTTGTATTCCTTGCCCGATTAACAATAATTTTGAATTGGTTGCTTCATTGCTCCAGTAGATCCCAATAGTTAACCATTAACCCCCTGGCCATTCAGTGACCCCCATTCAACCCTGTGACTGTTTATCGACCCCCTAGATGGTCCAATTGACCCCTGGGAGTCGATATCGACCACTTTGAGAACCATTGCTCTGGTATAATCAGCTTGTGAGTTATGGAGTTGCAAAGTGATGGTAAATAAGTGGATCTTGCAGGTCTTAAAAGGGCAATCCACCCAGCACGAAGCTGCTAAAAGAAAACAAAATAATGAAATTTTGTGATGCTAACATGCTAAAACATTTCCAGTTTCCTTCAAGAAGGTCTGTGTATCAAAACGATTGTCTTCTTTTCATGCACCATTGGCTGGGATAAATATTAAACTCTTTGATTTCCATATATCTATTGAAACAAAAACCTAGTTTTTGCAAGGTCTGAAGGCAGAGGTTTAGAACATTTTTGCTATTGCTGAGCACATTACTTTTATTTTTATGAATTGTGGCTGTCAGTGAATTCAAGGTATTTTTTGCACTGTGTCTGTTCTGCTTCCACACACAGCTTAGCCTGCATTCACACCTCTGTTTGGCTGCCTTTCAACTAAGTATCCTCATACAGTGGACAAAGAATTTTTGTTAATACACAGCCACCATAATTCAATTTTGGATTGCATGTTAAATTACAATTACAACCACAGGTTGTGCTCCCTTGCTTTTAGGTAACAATGTTGTTATGTTGAAATGCGTTCTCAAAGAATACATCAATTTTGACATTGTCCTATTTTTTTTCTCAACTGGCACTTAAATATTAAAGATTTATGTGGTAGGATCAATGGATGTTTTAAATGCAAGTTGTATACACATGTCATTAATTTCACTTTATTCTTTCCTTTTGGTTTAGTTTATATTTTCTTTATTTCATGTCATTTATTTATGCTGTTTGTTTCAGTAATACAACCTTAAATTTTTCTATAATCACTTTTCACAGGAGTTCCCAACCTTCTTCTGGCATGTACCCCTTCAGCATTTCGACAGATGAGCATGTACCTCTAAAATTTCCTATGATAAAAAGGCCGAGTAAAATTTAAAAAAAAATGAAATTTTGATAGAACTGCTAGAAGTTTAGAACTATAAAGGTTGACTACATTTTAATGTCTCAAAGTTAATTTGTTGCAGCTGTACAATAAATGTACCCCTTCAGATAGGCAAATTTTCTGGTTTTTAATGTACTTGAGTTGTTACTTATTGCACAGATAAGTAGAAAATTTTCTTTCAGTTTTCCTAAAACAACTTATTTGCTTGGCATCAACATTTGGAAAAAATATCTTTTGTCATGACAACATTGAGTACTAAAAGTGTTGTAAACCCACATTGAAGCGATTGGTAAAAAAGTGAAAGAAACATAGATGCAGAACATAGTTTTTTTGCATGTTAACAATCTTATGTCTGCTTCTTGTTACTGCTGCTACAGGTTTTACTGTAGTAACAGAACATGTGAAAAGATGTTGCATGTATGTTTAAAGCAAGATTATTTTACTTTTAGAGTAGAACAATGAGATCATCAATGTTTTTGTCGTAAGTAAAGTTGCACTGTTGCTTTCAACATATGGTGTGGACTTCAAGGAGTTTTAAGCAAAAACTCTGACCTGATTATAAGGAGTGATTATCTGTTTCCTTTTTGCAGTGATACATACTGCAACATACCAGGTGAACGCAATGAATCTGCTTTTTCTGTCTTTGAAAGTGTTGAAGAAATTACAGGATATTTGTCAATTGAATCATGGGAGTTTCATGATTTGTGCATATTTAAGTGAGTTTGTGATTAGTAGTTGTGTGGATTAGCTAGTTAATAGCACTACAAGTTGGTTGTGTTCTGTAAAAGAATTTTTGCAGTGTAAATGCTGGATTACTAGTGTATGTATCAGAGGTGGCCACAGATCTGGAGTGCCAAAGTCGACTCCAATAGGATTCTGCGTTTTTCTTTCGGATCTAGACCCGGTGTCAAATATTTGTGAAAAAACGGTCCCTTATCCAGAGTCACTTCTTATTTTCGGCAATATCAGGAGTTTGCATGGCCATTTCATAAAGAAAAAATGGGCAAACTTTGATTGCATCGACGGTAGACGGAGTCTGAACAGGAGTCAGATTCTGAAATTTGAAAAAGTTTGGACCTGGATCTGGATTCAAAAATTTGGAACAGGAGCAGAGTCGGGGTCTGAAAATGTGACTCTGGCCACCTCTGGTATGTATGCAGGGTTCCTACGGAGTCTTGTATGGAAAAAAGTTTGGTAATTTTCCAGACTTGATCTTTTGACATATACTTTCATTATATTTCATTCAAGATTGATAATTTTACGTTCATCGCGTTAACTGTTTGAGTGCCTGTATTTGACTTGGATGTGTCATTGGGAAAAGTTGAAGTCTGGAAAATTATGTTCAGTATTCCATAGGAACCCTGTGTATGATACAAACCACTGTATATTTTGGTGGCAGTGCATAACTTTGTTCTTTGTGTAGGAATCTAAAGAGAATAAGAGGAAAAGAATTGAAAAATCAGCGGTATGCCTTGACTGTCTACACTGAATCTTTTAATCTGAAAGAGCTGTGCTTTAATTCATTGGAAAGGATTGATAATGGTAAATCATTTAATTTGGAATAAATACTGTGACATTAATAGTCATTTGACACATTTTCAAAATGTATTAGCACCTTTAAACTACACTGTCTATGGAAAGAAATGCTTTCACAGCAAAGAATCAGACACTAAGATCTTACAGAGTATATATTGCACCTACAATGTAGGGATCATCAGCTCTTCGTCAACTAGAAACCTTTAAACTAATTTCATAAAAGTGATGACAAAGCAAAAACCACGATTTAAACAAAATCATATTAGACCTTTCATTCATTGAATCTTGCTGTCTGCGAACTAGTTGTTTTTGAAACATCTGACATGATTTTGTCCAATTTGTGAATTTTGCAATTTTTGTTGTATCATTCTCTCTGCAAGGTTGACATTGTGCTGGCAACAATTTTGATGCATCATTGAATGACATTTAAACATTTCCAAAGTAATTAGAGTGGTTTGAGTTTTTTTCTGAACAATGTACAAGCATGCTATGCAGAAGTACTCTGCTTGTATATGATTCTTGTTCCTTTTTATTGCTCTAGCAGTATTTTGCAACCTCTGATTTTAGGCCAAATACAATATAACTGGTACCTAGGCTGACCTAACGTACTCCTAGTAGAGATGGCACGGTCCAAGATTTTTCAGGCCCGGACCACTCATAGCCTGCAACATCCAGCCCATTAACCGCCCATGGACCGAGGACATTTGTTTTATTTCAAACTGACATGCCTATGGCCCGCTTAACAATTGGTAGACTTGTCTATTTTACCTTCTGAGACAAAATATCTGCTGGGACTATTTTGCCTTTTGTGGAACATGATTGGCTGAAATGGTTATGTTGCATGCAGAATATACAAAGTTACATGTTTGGATTAGTGTGTAGCCTACAGTAAGCCTAAGACCCTCAACCTAAAACCCTGAACCTAAAAATAAAACCCTCAACCTAAAAACAAAACCGCAACTTAAAACCCTTAAACAATCCCATTGCCACAGGGTAGCTTTATTGGGCTTAGCCCCTCCAAGCATAGCTCCAAACTGTAATAGGAAACACCACTGTATAAATCAGTGGAGTTTTTGTCAATTTTAGAAGGTCAAGACCCCCACAGGGAAGACTTTCTGGCGACGGTTCTGCTCTCAACCTAAAACTCTTAACCTACAAGCCTAAACCTACAACCCTCAACTCAAAACCATGAACCTAAATTCTTAAACCTAAACATTTAAACCTAAAACCCTAAACCTAAAACTCTAAACATAAAGCCCTCAACCTTGCTTGTAAAATGATTGTGATTTGGTAGAAAAAACACCTGTAGCACGCCATGAAAATGTTGCATAATACGTTTCCTCTAACAAGCCACTCGGCACCAAAATTGCTGACTGCCACGCTCATGCAAGAAATTGTCGCCATGTAGGCCTACACGAAAAGTTTCTTGAAGTGTGAGTGCCACTCGCGCCTGACGGAGTGCTTACATGTGGGAAAAGCAAATTTGCCTGAAAATCCAGCATTGGCTGAGCAATGCCAAGAGGTTTCACTCATTTTTATTGCCACGGAGTGGTTCTTCTAACTCAAAAAACTTTAAAAAGTTTTTTCAACATTGGTGGGCGGCTCGGTGAAATCCAACCGCTAAAAAGATCGTCAGTGGTCTGGCAGTTCCTCCTCAGTGGCCCGCCCTAAAACCGGACCATTAGCGGCTCGTGCCATCTCTAACTCCTAGCTATTTATTATTGCATCTGATCAACTGTACTTGATATGGCACCAGAGTATGGGCAATGCTTCCTTGGGCATTCTATTACAACATCCATTTTGCGTTGTTCTCTTTCACTTAGATGTGTTCATACAATCCTTAGATTTTGTTTCTTTCCCAACCTTGCAATGTTACTCTATGTCACAATGACTCGTTTATGCATATTAGAATAACTCAGTAAGATGCTAGCAGATTTAATGCATTGATTGCTAGGTTTGTGTTGCATAGTCGTGAGGGATACTGGTGTTCTGCCAATGATCACTGTGGGGTGCATGGATTCCATTGGTGTTCTCAGCAATTTAGGGCCCCTGCGTTCATGTGTGAAAGACCAAAAAAAGTTGTCACTTTGAGACGATGTGGTCTCAGTGATAATTAGTTAATTAATCCCCGGAGGATTAGCTAATTAATTTGTGTTTCTTGGCCGTAACTTGGAAACCACCAATGCTAGAAGGCTGATCAAGGTGTCTGAAGATGTGGATTTTCTCCTAGTGTATTTTCAAAGAAGAAACAAAGAAATTGCCCCTTGTTTTTTTCTCGGGCGTCTATAAAATCATTGACGTTTTTTTCTCAGACCTCAGTGAGATTATCCAATAATTATTCCATTGACCCCCACCCACTCATGACATGACCCAAAAAAATTTCTAACCCAAAAGTGTCTGGATTTTTATAATGGAAGCTAGGAGAGTCTGCTGTTTAGAGGGGTTGAATAGATCGGTCAGACGGCAAGTTATGACAGAATGAAGTCGGTCCTAAAAGGATTTGAGATAAACTTTTATATTATGTTTGATTAAGCTTTGAGTTCGTTGGGTGTTATACAAGTGCAAGCAGATGATTTATATAGGACAATTTTGTCTTCATAGTTTTCCTAATGCACACACAGTTATTGTTGATCCACACACACATGACTCATATCAGCTATTTCATGCATTATTAAACCATTTGTCCTCATGTTATCCATTTTGTATGTGTAACAAATATTTATTTGTAACTAAACCAAAATGTGATTATCATGGAAGTGGTGCAGAACAACCTGAAAATCATAATTACTTGTAAACCTACTGATGGCTTCCTTGGTTTCCTTCGGTTGTGACAAATTTTGGCAGTCCATTATGTTAAACATGTGTAGTTAAATGTACTGCTATTTTACACTTGACAAAAGTGCAATGAGCTCAATGATTTTTATCATGCTTATCATGTGGTCAAAATTTTTTTACTTGCTGTGAACCAGGTGCAAAAAGCATGATAAGGTATTTGTCGTAGATCCATTAAAGCTGTGGTGAATTGCTAATTTGTGAAGACTAATAACTCAATGGCAAGTTTCTCTGGATGAAATATTTCAATGTGTGCATTGGTGGCTAAAAACAGTAGCTATGCAACCAGTTGTTTAATTGAAGGCAGAATGGTTTATTGATGCATTTTTTCTTATTAACTCTGTTCCAGTGGTGGTTTTTTCATGTGCAAATTAAATGCATTTGCTATTTACATTTGTTGAACTAAACAGTCTGTCAGTTTATGAAGTATATATGTGTGCAATAGGATGAAATTTTACATCTGGATTGGATGATAACTGTTATTTTAGCAAAGTGTATCTCTGTACACTAGAATGCATTGAGGTAAACTGACTTACTTGAATTTTTCTTTGAAGCACTGTCTGCATTAATTAATTATTGTAATGAAATATTGTGGTCTCTGTATATGCAACTAATTTTATTTTGCTATATGTATATCAGGGGCTGTTACATTATACCGCAATCAAAATCTCTGTCTGTATACTATTGATTGGTTCTCAATTAAGCAAATGCAGCAAGGCGACTTGTCACATCGAGTCGATGCCATTCGATCCAACCGTCAAATAGGCTGCCGTGAGTTTGGGCATAAGTTGTCTCTATTCCATTTCACCAATCAGTGTATGCTCCAAAGTATTTTTGTTGTATGGCTGCTTAACCACGAACCAATTTTTTTGCTGTAAAATCATGTTGGTTTTATCTAACACTGCTTCAGCAGCAATGCTGTGAAGTAGAGAATATGATTCTTTTCTCTAACCTTTTATAATCATGCTTTTGGTGTTAACTATACACTTGTGATTACGTATATGTTAGCTAATGCTTACGCCAAAATGGTGCTTGTCACAAATTGCTTTAACCAATCTTAATGTTTTTTTCATTTTATTTTTGAGTGCATAGGACTCAAAATGAAATTTGATGCTTTAATGAAGGCTTATCCAAAATGTGCATTGATGCCAAAGCCAAATTGTCCAAGTTTCAAATTGTCTTACTGTGAAGCATTGTTGATATGAAAGAGTTGCACTTCAGTCATAAGAAGTTTGTTGCCAGATCATTTAACTACCAAATAGGATGAGACTGCCTACCTTCTTCATAAATATAAAAATTAGTTTATTGTTGCAAAAAATGTTTTCTAATTGAAATTCCTTCAATTTGCAAAAAAAACTACTGGTTTCATTCTGTCTTTTTAATCCTGCTATCTGGTAGCAGAAATATCAAGATGACATTAACATAATACCTCTAAACAGTACTATTTTCAAGCACATTTGAATGTTGCACAAAATTGTGTTATTCATTTACTGAATATTTGCTCCACTTTCGTACACTTTGTTCAAGAGAATGTTTTTAATTTAGCAGTGACACTCTTGATTTTACAAGATTTACATCCATAAGTTCAATGCACATTTTCATGATGATTACATTTATTAACAAAAAGTAGTGGCACTTGTTACGCTTGTACCTGTAATTGAAAATACTATGGATTTCTTTGAAATACTAGGAGATCAAAACACTGATTAGTTTTTGTGGTTGATGGCAACAGTTTCAACATCTTTACAGGACATATTAATATAGCATCAAATGATCTACTTTGTTTTGTACCATCTGTCAATTGGTCACAAATTACTAGCAACAAGTTAAGCTTGAACAACCTCAAAGCAAACCAGGAGATACATAATTGTGGTGAGATAATGCACACATGATTGGAAAATGTGCATGGTTTTGTTCACTTTTTTGTCTTGGTTTTGTTGGTGTTTTATGTTATATCTTAAGAATAGTTTGTATATATTCAAAAATTTTATTATGTTTGACCACCCTGAATAGTTATATTGAACTGATAGATTTGGGCTATTTATTTGGTTGTATAGCATTTGTTCCCCTGACAAGTATTTATTGCTTGTAGCATGACCAGGTTGTGATAAAAGCAGTGACACTGCATATTAGATCTTATTGAAACAATTCAACAATGGAGTGGTTTCTCTGTGCAGTATGCAGAGGTGTATTTCACATGTAATTAGTCAGTTTGTTTTTTCTTTATAAGTAGTAAGCTGGCTTGCATGTTGGTGTTCATCCTTGTACAGTGCTACATTCATGAGGAAAAATAACTAAAACCCAAGATATTTCAAGACATGTTACTAACATAATGTATGTCACGTTTAGTATTTGTGCTATTCAGAGCTGATGCCAATAAAAGCTAACATAACTTATGAAGTCTTCAATTAGTTTAATGTATATGTGACCGTAAAGGTCAAAAGGGTGCTGGCAGGAGATTGTATAATATATATATATTTATCTTCATTGAACCGAATTACATATTGTTATGTAACATGGTGTCAAAAACATGCCTAAAAAGTGTTTCTAATATATTCGGATATTGTGCAGGGACCGGTTACAACAGATGCGGCTCCAGCTTGCTGTAATTAGCTTTGGTTGGGACTAATTTGCTTGAATAGTAAAGCTTAAATCTGTTTAAGCTCTATGATCTAAATATTGTTATCTTCTGCTTAGCACTGTGTGTATCATGCTGTGGCGACTAATTAAACGATATAAGATGTTTTGCACAATAGCAAAAATATTTTTCGAATGGATTTGAAGTATTTATGTAATTCAAACTTCAATTCTTGTAAACAGGGCTTTTGAGTTATTTATGAAGTTTAACACTTCTCACTATAAAACTATTACCATTCAAATCTTATAAATGCTGTCTAAACAAATTGTGGTGTTTGGCCTGCTTGTAAGACTTTTGGGCCGCTAACATTTTTCCTTGTCAATAAGCTGCTGATACAGCATTAAAATTTTTGCATTACCTACATTACAATTAAACGTCATTACAGTGCATCTCAAACAACTCACAAGAAATTGAGAATAGTTCACAGCTGAAGAAATGCACAATTTAAATGTTTGCATTATTGCATGTTTTTTTAAGGTGTCTTAGGGACCTGATTCGAGTCTCTAGAATCAGAGAAAACTATCATCAGGTCCCTGCAAGTCCATACCAGGTACCTAACATTTTCCTTAAAAAAACCTGCATTATTGCAAAATAATGATTTACTAATTTTAAGTCAAAGTTCAGGAAATCTAGATTTGATAAAATAAAGATGAAGTAACACCTTGGGGTATTTGAACACTCCATGTGAAACAATTGCTTGGTGGTTTTCATGAGCAGTTATTGCCAATACATATCAGTAGAATTTAATGATATATTGCACCAGCACTATAATGTATCAGCATAATGATGTTCAGTAGAATTTGGCTGTAATGGCAGTTCGCCTACAATGACACTTTTGTCTGTTCTGGCATAATTCTTATCTTTTCCATGCATTCGAGTTCAGCTATAGCGACTTAGGCTATATTGTCACTTCACCTATAACGGTGCTTTTTGTTGGTCTCTGTAGAATGTTTTGTTCATTTGTAACGACAGTTGTTAATTTTCTTATCAGTTTGAAATGTAAGCGGGTGTAGCCACCACCAAATCTTTCATGACTGAATAGGAATGCAGTAAAGTTAATCAACCAATCATTGAGCTGTGCAATGTAAGAATGGCATTTGCAAATCATTAGATGAGTTTTACTGTCCAGTATTAGGGATTTTTGTGACTGTACTTAGTTTGATAGAAGGTCTTGGTGGAGTAGTGCATAAATTGTCGAACAAAAGAAGCAGTATCCCATTATGGAAAAAGTATGACATCGTGGTTTACCCAATAATGAAAGTGGTATGAAAGCAGAAAAACTTTCAAAAGACTTTGATATTCCAACAATGATGTTGACCACAGGTTCAAAAAAATAAAGACAAAATATTTCTCACATCAGTGTATATGCAAAAACGTAATACAATAAGCGGCAATCCTCATCAAATAACACTGTAACCCTTGTCAGGCTCTGGCATTGAACTAAAAAGCCATTTTTGGAACAATTTATTGTAGTTTGGCTATGACAGTTCACCTACAATGACGCTTTTTCTCTGGTCCCATGAAGTGATGCTAGAGGGCAGTTCTATTGTATCAGTCAAATTCTAATAGTGTCAACAGCATTTGCCAAAAAGCCTATGCCGAGTGCTTAAAATGCAGGGTTGCCTAGTGAAACTACCCAAACCAATTTCTTAAATGAAGTGTTTTTGAAAGCAGTGATGTGGAAGCAGCTTGGAAGACTCTATAACATTTGCTGAACACTTTGAGAACTGGTCTACGATATATTCGTACTTTGATTTCGGCTGAAAAAAAGCAGTTTTCGGTTGCCTTACCAACGCCCTAGCTTCTCTGCCGATTGCGCTAGAGCTGTTCAAGGGCTCAAACAGATCAGCCAGTCTAGTAGATTGCACTCAAAAAAATTGTTGGTTGGGAGGTTGACTGACGTCGTAAGTGAAGTAGTTTTGAGTCATTTTGGCTCATGTTGCCTGGCCTAGGGCCCAACCACTAGGCCAAAGTGTTTCGCTGAAGTTTTCATTGGAAACTAGGCTCGAGTCCAAGTCTTTTGA
>JGI24022J15233_10000988_pt1 | contig 21598 bp, 16 predicted proteins | sample Ectturendosymbi2_FD_15233 | JGI IMG/M metagenome (IMG submission 15233)
TTGGGTTTAGGTTTTGGGTTTAGGTTTTGGGTTTAGGTTTTGGGTTTAGGTTTTGGGTTTAGGTTTTGGGTTTAGGTTTTGGGTTTAGGTTTTGGTAGTAAATTTTGGGTTTAGGTTTTAGGTTTTGGTTTTGGGTTTAGGTTAAGGTTTCAGGTTTAGGTTTTTGGTTTAGGGTTCCAGGTCATGTAACAAGGATCTTTTGGTAATCCAAGTGTATCGTTCTTTTCACTCGACCAATGCAAGCAATCGGATTCTCCTAATGGCAAAATAACTCCAGAAGTGCTTTTTCCTCTGATGCCAAATAGACATGTCCTTGCCAAAAGGCTGTGTCTATTTTGCCTCATGAGGCAAAAGCATTGCTGGAACTATTTTGCCTTCAACCAATCGTATTTGACTAAAGGCAAAATAGCTTCAGTAGTTATTTTGCCTCATGAGGCTAAATTAAAGTAGGTGATTTTACATTGGCGGATCAGGACTGGATTGGACAGGCGATTTTCAAAAATTTTACAGATCAGGACTGGACTCGGACTGAAAAATTTCACAGTCCGCTCATCTCTGCCATCGGCGTGGACACCACGTTTTTGTGAGTCGAGTTTCTGGTATCGCTAGCGCACGGACCACGTTGGCTGTTTCTGCTGTCGCGCCTTCGTCAAAGCTATTTCTGCTGCTGCTGCTAATCAGAAGCCTTTTGTAAATAAAGATTTGCACCAGGGAATCTGCGAAAACGAACTGCAAAGAGGTGAAAGGCAAACGCGTTGCTTCGGCTTGGTAACTAAAAATGTCAGTCTGTTTTAGTCGGGAGTTAGAACAATACTCATACAATGACTAGGCTGCCTCGTTGATAGCGTTTTGGGAAACCAGCGTCTCTGTATGCAACGACAGCATTCCTTGCAAGCAACCTCTATGCTGGGCAACACCCCAAACCTCTATATTGGTTCCTACGCAGGGAAACACTATACTTGCAAGAATCGACACATTTGAAGCAAGTTTTTGAAAAATAGTTGTTGAAAGCAGTCAATGGTTAAACTTTTTGTTGTGAGGCTCACGGTTGCCACACGTTTTTAAAAATAATTTCCCATGCTGATACTTTTTCAATACTACATAAAAAAGCTCAATACCATCACTTACCTTCATTTATCAAAATTCTCATTCAAGCACAATTTTATAAAAACGCCAAATGTTTTCGCACCAGTAAATCTGTGATGGTCTTCAAAATTCAAAATTTGAACAAACATCCATTTTCCTTGTTTTGAAGCTACTGGCAATAATTTACGTTAAACGCGACTCACCTTTCTACCCAGTGATTTTGATTGCATGGGTCTACACCATGGCCTAGAAGATACATGGTTTTTGTTTCACCATAGGAAAATTGCCATATGTTGCTTTCTTGCAATTTTGTTGAAAGCTCGTTTTTCCGATAAAATGTTTTTTCTTTCCCGAAAAGATTGTGAAATTAAGTGTAGGTTCCTGCTACACGGCAGACTAAAACCGCAAAACCCTGATATTCATCAATTGTTGTACTAGAGATTTGTTTGTATCGCTTTAATGCTTGCAAAAACACTCCATACACATCTCAGTGGCGTGGCCATCGCAAAATTTCGGGGTGGGGCAAAAAATTTGGGAAGGCAAAATGCTGATTTTAGGCAAGCAACAGTGTTTTGTTTAGAATACCGCTTTTAAAAGCCCAAAAAGAACTACATATCTTGAAAATTTGGGGGTGCCATGGCCCTAGTACCAGATGAGGCGTTCAGGGCCCCTGAGCGACAATTTTTCGTAAAAAAACATCTTTAATAAAAAAAAACAATGTCGCAAGTTGTCACAATAATACTCTTGTTCATCGCGAAATAACACATTCTACAACATCAGATGAAAAGGATAGATCAGCAATGCGAAAATGAAAACGTTTGTCCTATCATAAACTCAAGAATGCGAAAAAGTTCTCAGTTTTTCCCATCATTGTTAGACACTCAAACTATAATAATATTTTGCGTGCTTTTTTGCAAGCAAATTCATGCATCAGCTTGTCAAAGTTTTGTTTCCGTAATAGTTCGCTCTCAATACTCATCAACGACAAATGATTCAACGTTGTTGGATGTTGTGAAACGTCAACATTGGCATCGCTTTCAGTTACAGCTACACTGATTTGGTAACTAGACTTTGACGTTATTTTGGTTTCATTAGTTTCACTGCACTCATTCTCAGGCCAGTAACCAGCTTAGGACACCAGGAGGGCGAAGAGTTTTCTGAGAGTGGCCCACATTTTTTAAACTATGTCCAATACTTACAAACTATGTCCAACACATTTTTCTAGAGGGGGGTTCGCCCCCCTGCGCCCCCTGGTTACGGGTCTGATTGGAACCGGATTAAAAAACAAGCGTCTCAGTGAGTGAACTTCGTATCGCTTTTGTCTTTCATTAATGAGACTCATTTCTTGTTGCTCTTTCAAACTTCTCCCACGGATTGCTGAGACACAGAGCTCAACTGCGTTTCCCCAGAAGACGAAGAACCACCACCGTCGTCGTTTTCACCCTCGGATTCGGAGAAGGATATTTTTCCCATTTTGAACAAAGGCTGGTATTGAGTTTTGAGCATTTTCTTTGGTCGATTGAGCGACTGCGTCCCGGTAGGAATGACGAAACGTGTCTGACGTGATGATCGTCTCTTCTTAGGCTGATCTTTTTCGTTTTCCTGTCTCAGGTTGTATCGAAGTTGTTCAACAGAGATCTTTCCAGTAGCAATGTCATCAAACACGTTCCTTTTCTTGCTTGTCAGTGCAACTTGCAGAGGCTCAGAAGAAATTGCTTTGGTTCCATCGGACGGCTGCTGTGGAAGTGGCTTGGTAACTTGCTGTTCAAGTGCGGGTTCATTCGAAACAGGAACATCCGGTGGTGACATGTACTGATTGGGTTCCGCTGGTGGTATGCTTTTTTCTGGCGAAAAAGCTCTCTTAAATTTTTTCTGCTTCCTACGATATACCTTGCAAAGACGCACCAGGAGTAGGATCATTTCTATAATAGACAAGATCAAGCAAAGCAGACTGAAACTATTCATGTAACGCAGAAAGATAGTTTTTTCCCAGGGTCTCGACACCCAGCACGGGACATAAGCGGCGTCGTTGCCTGGCAACAAGTGCTGGCCGCAAGCCCAACTCACCTTTCTGCCATTGCAGCGATAAAGCTGCGGTACGCGAATCCAAAATAAATCGAAAAAGTTTCCTACCACGCGTCCGTCGGACACTATACGTCCGTCATCCGGTTCGTTGGGGTATTCACCGAAACGGAAAAGGTCGTAAGCAAGAATAAGAAAGACAAGTTCAACTATAATTCGACCAATCACAGCCAAGAAGTAAGCCAAGTGTATGCCACGTGTAAACTCCACTTCGACAAGAGCGTTTTTATCATATTTTCGCTTTTGGGATATTTTCCCAACACGTTTTTTCGTCTTATAGTTATTTCTTTCTACTCTTTCGCGCACCAACGCCCAACCACTTTTTTTCTCTTCTTCCTCAGACTTCAGCTCTTCTCGTTTTTTGTCCTGTTCCTTCAGTTTTTCAATGTTTCCCTGTAAAACAGAAAAATGTATTGAAATGCAGCTGAAGGAAAAACGTCGACATAGAGAGAAAAGTAACTGCTGATCACGGAAAATAAGCTCATGAAAGTTGTGAAATCCCACTTCGATATAGTTCTACGTAGGCCAGTAAGCACTAAAACAAATATGCCTTTGCGGTTACCTCTTATTTCAGACAACCTGACAATGTTTTAGCAACAAGTCTTAGGCCGCTAGCAGTAGGTTGAAACTCACATTAACGACTTTTCACTGCTAATTATTGTTTATTATTTATATTTACAATACAGGACATGTTCTGCTAATGTTTAGTTTGTTTTTTTCAAGATTTTCGATTATCTGCGAATATACTGTATCGTCCGTGAAATATGACATATGAAAAAATCCAATTAACCAATTTCCAATTAATCATTTTGATATTGGAAGGCATGCCAAACATTTCTCTGTTATTACAGTACGTTGTTCTGACACACAATGCGCTTTTGAATTAGTAATTTGGTGCTTGACTGAAATGTGAAGAGAGTTCCGGGTGCAAGGTTCTTGTGAAATTGATAACTCTCAATATGTTGTTTAAGACTCCCCCAGTCCCAGCTAATTTCAGTGTGCAATAATTTTGATTTCCTTACAAGATAATACTTGCACCTTAGACAAATAGCATTTCGTATGTTTGCCCTTTGAATTTCATCCCATTGCGACACCCAAAGGTCACTTAGTGAGTCTCTCTAGGGTTCAACACCACGCTTTAACTTCAAGCCGAAATTCGAGAACTATTCACGCCGCGTCGTCGCGATTCATTGCAATTTTGAAAAAGTGACCTCATTTAAGCGACATCCGGGATTTTTAACATCCGAGTGAAGCGATGTTGCGTTATTGTTTCTCGCAATTGGGCTGCCTTCCCTTGCCATAAGCAGGACATCGACGTGAGCGCAGAATGTTCTCGAACACTGAGATTGAAAAACTAGTTGTTTGTGCATCTGCAAGGGTTACGCGAGCACTCATGAATTGCACTGAACATTTATTGAGTTATTTCCGACAAGAAAGTGCATCCAAGCCAAAGAAAGCCTGCACAGTGTACATACAGTATGCGAATACAGCTTTCATGTAAATGATGTGTTGATATTAAATATAAACGGATCACATTGATACACATACATTATAATATGCAATGTCTGTCACCAGTATGATTATTCAACTGCAATCGTTTTCTTGCCCAAGTCATCGAAAAACTGCTGATCAATCGACTTTGCCGACTTCGGGCAACTTATAGTACCAGTCCCACCTAGTTTTGTCCCAATCCTAATTTTTTGGGTCGGAATCAACCATGTTGGTCTGCGAGAGGCTCGAGGTGTCACGCAACAACGCTTATTTTTTATTGTCAGCGACAGCTGGTGAAATTAAATTCATTTAATCCGGCTGATATAACGAACAGAGTTGTTTTCGAAAGTTTCAATACAATTGACTGCTGGCCATTTGATTATTCGTTGTTGTTTCTAATATAACTCTGCTGGACTTTAAAGTTTCAAAATACAGTGTTGTAATTTTTGAAATATACAGAAGTAACAACCAATGGCATTGTCTTTGAGCTGTCAATCTATCTTGCGCATATTATTTTTCCAAACATAGAACTAAAATTTGTACCACATCCTTATAGGTGATGTTTAAGCTGCATGTTTCCGTACATTCAAAGAGATGTTTGGTAATTTAAATCAAACGTCGCAAACCGAGCTCACCTGAACATATAACGTGTAAAAGTGGAATACAATGACCGGCGCAGCCAAGGTCAACAGCTGGAATGACCAGAAACGGATGTGTGAGATCTTCGCGAAGCGGTCGTAGCAGACATTTTCACAACCGTGCACTTTTGTGCTGCAGCGAAACGCGGACTGTTCGTCACTGTAAACAGCGCCACCTATCGTCGCCACGACAATGAGACGAAAGAAGAAAACGCAGAGATACCAGGCTTGACCGAAGATTGTGCTGTAGCGAGATATTTGCCCGGTGATGTCGCTGATGAAGTTCCACATATTTAAAGATATTTTTATGACAAACCTAGTTTAATCTGCCAAAATCTGAAAAGGCAAAGTTTGTACTTTGTTGTGATCGACAAAATAAGATCTAGCAAATCATACTTCATGTAGTTAACAGTGTCAACCAGGCAATGCGAGGGCGGTTGTTGAATACTAAAAATAAGAGCAAATCGGTTGCATCTGCTACGTACGATTTTACTGATCTTTCAGCAATAGTTACTGAAACGCTACAGTGACTTTGGCTATCCCTAAGAGGCAATTTGCGCAAATGCAATCCGGAAAACAACCTTGGCGTCTCCTAGCTTTTTGTGTAACTTGGCCACTTCATATGTGGTTGACTTTTCTTTTTGATTCCTGAGAACGCTCCAAAAAATAGGTTTTTATCACCATTTTTTCACCGTCCCACCCCCAAACGTTAGGCATGGATTTTTCACTGGTTTCAGCTTTACAAAGCGAAGCTCAACCAGTCGGTAAATAGTAGCAAGCTAAGTTACCAATGCTGGCCCGTTTTCGATAAAAAGCAACAGCCAAAGCAGAGGAAGTCAAAGCGTTGACGTTTTTGTAAACACTGCACTAGTATGGTGAATGAAATGCGAGCTGCAGTGAGCTTGCTACAGTTCACATTTCACGGCCGAGTGGCAGTCGATTGCATGCAATAGCGATAATTATGGCATGCTGCTGCTCCAATTCGAATTTAAAAATTCTCACAAAGCTGCATTAATAACTGCGGACGGCGTCGCTCCCAACGCCACTCTCGACGGGAAAGGCCTTGATAATGTTGCGATCTGAAATCCCGAGCGGCATATGCGCAAAGCTTCGCACTGTGGCAGCAAGCGACAATAGAGTTCACATGCCATGATCACTCTCCGCCTACGCTAGTCATCATGTTCAATCGTTCACACGTTAATATCGGCAGAGCTTGCACGCCACGATCACTCTTTTATTGCTTGTTCGCGCCACATATTTGTATGGTGTTGTTCTTCACGCACATCCCGTTCGTGGTGAATCACACAATCAATGCAACACCACAGGAGAGGTTGCAACAGGCTAAACGGGATGCGGGGAACGAGGTTTACATTTTCTCCAAAAATTTCCAAAACATTAGTGGGGTAACTTCACAAATATAAATTTTCTCAAAAATTTTAAATGTAAAGGTATATTTGTGTCAAGTTCATGAGATCCCTTTCTTTCTCACGCATCCATGGATGTTGTCACTGGCTCTCCAGCCCGATCCCTTCAGATGTTTTGGCCTATCATACCTCTGCGCCAAAATTTTGGCGCCCGCGAGACTTAAGGGATTAGGATCGCTAAAGCGTTCCATGTCAAATGCACAATTGCTCACTACAAAATGAAAATGTACCAGTAATGCCTAAGCAACCAGACTGCTTGTAATGCAATGGCTGGAATAGATGACTTCTGAAAAGCAAATCAAAATTATGGGCATAATGGTGACAAGATCCGAAGCAATGGTAGCGGACGGCTTTCGCGCAGAAACAAACACCATCTACCAGCTTCGCGTGTGCTGGCCGTACGGCCACGACAACCCATACAGTCGTGACAAAGCACAGGTGGAATCAAGAAAGGTCCCAGCGAAAAATACCTTGTTTGGCTAGTGCAAAAGCACTGAAGAAATTTCAGAGTGTCTTCTCGGTTTTACGCCAAAAAGCATGGTGGAAATATAAAAGTGTCAATAGTTACAGAAATCCCAGGATGCTGAGATCAAACAGTTTGCCGCGATGCTGAAAATCGTTCAAACGAAAGCACAACCTGACATAGGAAACGAGGAACAAATGCGTGCCTAGTGGCAGGTTTCTTGGCATGCCCTTGTTACACTGAAACACCTGAAGAGATAAAACAAAAATTTGCAGTTTTCCCGATTTTGAAGAACACAATAGTTTCGCGGGTGGACTGGCGAACTCGTGAGAGAGAACGCCGAACTACACGCAAAATAGCGAACCTTCATTAGATGCTGATTGCTAGTTATCTTGCCAAGGAACTTTTCCTGGTTTTGTCTCTGGTCAAGTGGCTCCTGGATCGTGGTCTAAATCGAACTGAAGTCTGCGAGTTTACAGAGTACAACTTTTCTAACAAGGTTTGAAAAATTCGGTCTCAATATAGCAGAAGCCCGTCGTGGCAGCGAAAATGATGCATCCAAGGTTAATTCGGATGACACGCAGTCGCTGTACGAAAACTCAGTTCAACAAGTCTCCGATAAACAAATTACATCATCCCGACTTCCAGCATTGCAGCACGCCTGAAGTTACAGTTCTGATCAACTCGCTTAACTTCACCTGCTCAACATCATCACAAACGTTTGGTACGAGGTGGAGTGTCTAAAAAAGACAGTGAAAAAATACTTCGAGTCAGGCCCGTAGCCACGAGGGAGCATTTGGGTGCAGTGCCTCTCAAAATCTTTTGTGCCCTTCAAATTATGTTGTGCCCAGAAAAATTGTTTTGAACTTATATTAAAATCAAAACTCTTACCCCCTGAAACTTTTCCTCCCAAAACCTTATAACAGGGGTTTCCAACCTGTTGTACGTGAAGGTCTTATAGGTGCTACGTGAGTACCTTCCATTTCTTCACAAAAACCTGGATTCACAGCTTTCCAGTTTACGTATCGGTCTTTGTTTCTAAAAAAATAAATTTACTGTAACCGTTATTTCTACTGTTTCATAACATTATGGCTTTTGATGCGTCGTTAGCAAATTTACGCCACGCATCGACCAATTGGTAGAACTTAAACAAAAACAAAAAACTCATTAAATTTAGTTGTGGTCCTTTACTGTTATTTTATTGTATATTATTCTTCTGACTAAACTAAGATTCGATCAAATTAGTTGTTCTGGAAGAAGTGGTACACATTGCCTATGCCCAAGCGGTACGAGATAGTAGATAAGTTGGGAACCCCTGCCTTAGAACCTATGGCTACGGACCTGCGTCGCATTACAGATATCCTCTTTTATTGGTTTGGCCAAGCTCCGAGAGATGCAAATTTAATACAATATTTTGCTGCATTACAACAAAAGCAAAAAACTCCAATCTGTTCGGATTTGACACTGATATTGTCTATGCGGCTGATACACTAATGGTATAAAGCGTAAATCTCTCGTAGATTTCGATGAAACCAGATACGCTAGTAAGTATTTTGATAACCTCCCACACAGGCTACTGCTAGATGTCTGCGACATGTGCATAATGCGCCAGCGATCTCTAGTCACCTCAGCAGTATTGTAAAGTCAATCATACTTGAACAAATCGAGTTTGATTGACACATTCCCGTGCTCTTTTAAAAAGATATAAAGTGGTTCGGTGATTGTGGCCCTCTTAAGCAAGAGCTTCTACGGCCTCGGAAAAAAACAAGCAAGTTTCTGAAAGCGCTAGCATCAAGCAAAATTGATGCACGTTCCCATAGGTGTAGGGGCAGGCAATTTTTGGAGGGTGCAAAGGATATTTTGCCGGATGTCCCAAATTTGCCCCAAAAAATGTTACGCCGCAAACTTTCTTCCTACAAATTGTCTGCAGCGGTAAGCACATAATATACGATTCACAAGAAAATACAGAAGTCGTGTGGCACCACGATGCACACGGAAAGTTTTGGTTGCTACGCAAAGGCAGTACCGAAGAAAAACAAGCTCCGAGACAACGCAGCAGCAACTACTGTAGTTGGTCACCGCCATGAGAGTCAAATAGTGGAGGAAAAATGAAGATTTGTTAAAATCATCAGACCTTTGAAGTGATCGGAAAAAATATTAAAAAAAAAATTTAAATATATATTATATAAAGATTCACATCAATGAAGAAAGCCAAACAGCTTGTTTCTAAACAACGCATCAAAGTCCCTGACATAATGGTTAACCTGGTATGGTTCAACATTGCATTTCTGGGTATGTGATGCATAATTCGGAAGGCATTGTTGTGGACTACTTGTAAGCGTTTCATACTAGTTTGTTTATTTGCTCCAGAATTGGTGAGCACATATTGACATGCAATAGGCACGGAATGGAGTGTTTTTCACTGCAGTTGAGCACTGAGCAAAGGTTCCTTGAGCTTGTTTGCTGCACAGTACAGCGATTTTACTTGTCTCTGGATGTCATCGTCATTCTGCAGCGAGGCATTTAGTGATACACCAAGATATTTTACCATAGGCCTACGGGAAGGCATTTTAGTTGGTGGGTCGATACATGTGCCCTGATAATAACAATTTACCCTAAAAATAAACAATTTGCCCTGAAACTAACTTTTTTAGTTTAATCCGAATAGGGGCTGAAACATCTTGTAAATCTGTTCTACAGTATACTGTTGAATTCGTTTGAAACGGCTTCGTCTGTAACGTCAATTCGCCTATAACGTTACATTTTGTTTGGTCCCGATTACATCTTTTACATGCATTTCAATTCGCTTATAACGTCAATTCGGCAATAACGTTCTTTATGCAATCCCCTAGGCACATTCTGTAGGTACCTTGCTTGTTAACTCAAGGCGGTGAAGTTCCTTACGTGTTGTGTTCTCCTAGACAAGAAACTTTATGGTAACTGCCTTTACTGATGCAAATGCATACGCGGCTTCGATGACGCAACGCAATCGTGAAGATCAACAATTCCGGATCGAAGGGTCTGACTCCCTACACCTGCCTGTGTTAAGACCCGCGCTCAAAAGGGCCAAGCCGCTTCTACTGAAGATTGCAACTCGGGAAACAGAACGCACTCAAACTGCATGTGACAGTGTGTCTATACGTATTGCATCGTATTCGTGTACTGTGAGTGTACCATGTACAGCATTGTACGATGTTCTGTCATAAGATCGTTTCCATTCGAATAAAGAAACCACGTATACAGTCGTTTAGTAAACTGGAATTCATAAAGTACTAAACTTTGGTGCAATGCAAGAAAGCAATGCAATGTTACTGCTGCATAAACATCCGCAATTACAAACATTTGAGCTGCAGGCCATTTCAGTCCTTTGAAGGAAATACCTGTACCTGTGGGCTTGGTCCAGATCAAAGTCATTATAACCAGTCACGATTTTGGTCCAGATCACACATTACACTTGCCCAATTTACACGGATCACCTCCAAGTGAATACACACTGAATCAGGTTTTTTTTACGGAAAATGTTAGGTACCCGATATGGATCTATATAGACCCAATTTCTCTGATTCTAGGGACCCGATTTTCTCTGATTTTAGGGACCCGATGATAATTTTCTGTGATTCTAGGGACCCGAATCGGGTCCCTTAAACGCCTTAAAAAACCCTGCACTGAATACACTGTATTGAAAATTTTTTCACCATTCAGGATTTTTGAGCAACTTTGCGCTTGCCCAGAAAAACAGAGTTTGCCTGAAATGTTTCACTGTATTGAAATATTTCATGTCATTCAGGATTTTTGAGCAACTTGAGCTTGTCCTGAAAACAGAGTTTGCCCTGAAATTTTTAAAGCCGAGGGGCGGCACCCCCCTCCGCCTCGTTTGCCTATGTATTTGACTAGGGCAGAAAATAGTACACGCACACCATTCAGAAAAACATTCGATGGAACGTATTGTTTATAATTTTTGGACAAAAAAGAACACCAATTGTTTTGTTCTAATTAGTTGAAATTCAATACGCAGTTTGTGATGAAATCCGGCCTGAAATATTCTAAATGTAAGCCTTGAACAGAGGAGCTCTTGACTCGCATGTGTCAAGTGGGCTGATTTTCTGGGAGGAAACGGAAACAATGGAAAGTTGGGGTGATCATCCCCATACACAAGAAGGCAGACAAGGAAGAGCGCACTAAATACCGATGCGTCTCTCTCCGTATCCTCCCTGGAAAAGCGTATGCCAAGTGCCTTGAAGAAAGGTTCCGTGAGATAAATACACCAAAAGTGGAGGATACCCAGTGTAGTTTTTGTCCAGGTCGTAGCACTACAGACCAAATTTTTGAGAAATCTTGTGAGTGTGCCAAAGATATCTGCGCATGTTGTGTCGATATCGAGAAAGCGTATGACCAGGTCCCCAAGTCATAGGTTTAGGAGCAGTCAAATGTTTAAGGGTTCGAATTATTTTTGCCCGAATTTCCCCAAACTTGCCCGAAAAGTTTTTGTGTAATTTTTGCCTACAAATTTTCTCCCACAAAGATCATGAAGACCTTTTTTGGTATGACCTCCAAACAGAAAGGTCTTCATGTGTTTTTCTGCAAACGCTGGGAGCCATGTTTGCCCAGATTTTCAGGATTTTACCCAGATATTCAGGTATTTTGTCCAGATTTACGACAAATCAAAACTTTTGGAACAGCGATTGCACCCTCTGAACCGTCGCCTCCTACATCATTACCCCAAGGTAAATCTTTGGGTAGAGTTNTGGGAGAACAATTATGACGACCACCTATTACTGGCTGTCAAGTAATTGTATTCATGTCGAGACGATTTTGTTCGTTTCGGCGGTTCATAGTCTATATGAATTAGATGCGATGGTCACAGACGAGTCGACAACGATGTCACTGGTAGAAGGTGCAGGCTCAGCCGTTTGCTCTTTGCCGACTATTTGGTACTGCATACTTGCATCCTCTGAACAAGGCATTCAACATGCACTTGATCGATATTCTGCTGCGTGCAGTGGAGACGTCTATGAACTTTGGAATGGTATTCATGAGTGACAGAGGGCGGAAGAAGAAGATTGATAAGCTAACGCAACAGTTCCCTGTAAGCGTTATCTCTCTGTGGTCACCAAACGGGAGCTTTCAAACACCACAAACCTCTCAGTGTTTAAATCGGTCCTTCTTCCGATCCTCACCTATGGTTCTGTATCTTGGGTAATGACTGAAAAAGTGCTATCTCAAGTACAAGCGGCATGCATGTGATTTTGCGAAGAATTCAGTGTGTGACATTTCGCGAGAAAGTGTGAAATTCGTAAAACTCGAAATGCCGAACCACTTCTCCGAATCAGATATTCCAGCTACGTTGGATGGGTCATTTGACTAGAACGTTCCAGGAAAGGGGAAAGATTGAGGAGTCAAATACTGCTGGCTACAGCTATGAGAAAGTGGCCTAGTGGTCGAATAACACCGACCTTGCTTTTATCCAGTCTTGGTGTGGAGCTAGCAGAACTACATTAAGATTGCTGAAAACCGTGAGGTATTTCGAATCCTCCTGTGGCTGCTTCACCCCCGACCCTCTCCAGAGGAAAAGCGAGTGTGAATCTTAATGAATGAAATTGAAGACAATTTTATACATGAATAAGTTGCCAGAGGCGTGTGCACTGGTGATTACAACCACGTTCAATTTTTTAACGGGTACAAGATATTTTGAAATATGAATAACTTGCAAGAGCCATTAGCACTAGCGATTTCAACCACGTTTAAATTTTTAACAGGTACAGGAGAGCATCACTTCTTGTACTTCGCGTGTATGTGTTGCACAAGATATCACAAAAAACTGACAAATCATTCCTGTGTTTCTGCCAAAATCGCTTGCGTTGTTGGTATTTCTACATAAAAGTGTTTATCTACGTGTTTTTTTGCAGCACATTATTCAATCAGAAGACGGTGAAACCTCACCGACAAAGACAAATACCGCATTTTTATCTGTTTCGAAAACCAACGTCTATTTTTATTTTGCGCTTTTTTATTTTCACTCTTCAAGGGTGGCCAAACAGATTGCAACCCAGCAAGGAAACATTTCAAGCAACGGCCTGGCTACAATTCAATTTCGCCTGCTTATAATATCAATAATAACAATTTTTTAACCAAAAAGCCGTTTGGATGCAATGGTGTGCAAAGATTATTTAATTGCAGATAGTCTCAAAACGTACATTCGCAACAAGTTATTCAAATTAATTTCATTGATTTGCCCAGTAACTTTTCTTTGTCTGTGGTGTCTTCATTCCTCTCAAATAATTTCATATGCTTGACAGGATCAACATGGCAGCTCCAGAATCAATGGTTGAAGATGAAGCGGGTAATGTCTACGCAACTTTAATAGACGGAAGAATAGTTAGGATAGCTCCATCTGATGAAGGTTCTCCTGCGGAAGGAGCCATTGAAACCCTAGCAAAGATTGAATTCAGCAAAGACACTGTGAGATCCGTGCGCGATAAAACTTCAGCTAGACCACTTGGTGAGTGCTTTCTGGGGAAGAAAATCACCCACAGCCTATGTTAGGTTCTAATATAGCGGTGCGAAACGCGAGACACAACACATGTAGTTTTGTAACATATCTCGGCAAGAGTACGAAACCTTCATTATGAAAATACGGACTCGCGAAAAGCCTTTGGCTGCTTTTGCTTAGACTAAGGCTTTTTATCCTGGTGTAAATGTGGCCCCTGGGATACGCTTCATATTCCAAGGGGGTAAATTTACTGATTCATAAATCGTAGCAAACGTACATTTTTATATATTTTACAAACTGTAATATACTGGCTTATTAGGCTGTAGTTAGTCACGGAACAAAACACAGAAGTACATCGGGCAGTGTTTTGTTCATAGATTGTTGTGAAGATCTATGTCACGTCATTTGTCACATAGCATTATTACCAAATATGTTTACGGAAATACTACACACAGGGCCGGCCTTAAGACAATGCAACCAATGCATCTGCATTGGGCCCCGCGCCATGGAGTTTATGTAGATTGTTCATTTTTTCGAGATACCCTTGCGCTCGAGAATTCAATAGAAACGGCTTTAAATCTCACTGTTAACAAGCCAGGCTCTCGTTAGAACTAGCGATGGATATCCTCTTATCGAACGTTAGCAAATGTGCTCAATTCCCGTGCTACGGCTCTACATATGCCCTCTACCATGGTCGTAGAGCACCAATGGTGTGTTTAAGGGGAGGCGAGCGAGGCACTTGCCTCCGACCCCCATTTTAAGGCACCCCTCGACGTGTTTCGCGCGCAAATTCCTCATTTTATGGCGGAAAACCTGTTATCCACTCATACAATACACTCTGAAACAGATCAAAAGTTAGTACCCTGCTTTCGAGCGGCCCCCAACAGTAAGTGTAATGTGTAAGTACTCTGCTTTCGAAAGGGCCCCTACAGCAACTGCAGTGTGCAGGTGCTCTGCTTTCAAAGGGGCACCCAGTAATATGTAACTACTCTGATTTCCAGGGGGCCCCCAGTAGCAACTGTAGTGTGCAGATACTCAGCTTTCAAATGGGCACCTGGTAGCAGCTGTAATGTGTGTAAGTTATCTGCTTTCAAAGGGGGCCCCCAACAGCAACTGCAATGTGTGAGTACTCTGCTTTCAAGGGCCCCACAGTAGCAACTGTAATGTGTAAATACTCTGTTTTCATTGGGGGCCTCAACAGCAACTGTAAATCTAAAGAAGTGGGGGGCGATGACAGCTTGCTATCACTTAACTGTTATGTGTCTCTATCTTTGTCTTGCCAAGTTTCAATGATTTAAGGTTGTGCATCGTGAATACCCTTTTGCATTTTCTAGTATATCAGTCATACCGTGTAGTCTCAGGAACGCATCCTTAGATGCCCGAATATCTCCATCCTAGATTTGATGAAATGGTCTTGTCACAGTTGACTGCGTGTGGTGACGTCATCACAGGGCCTCCCTTTTCAGCCTTGCCTCAGGCCCCCAACCCTAAGTCCACCGCTGTATAGCACGGTTGACTAAACACGATGACGTCATAAAACACTGCTCAGTGGGGCCACACCTAGGTCTTGCATTGGGCCCCGCGCCTGCNAGGGCCGGCTCTGACTACGCAAACTGGAAATGTTGCACTTTGTATCATGATTCAGAGTTTTTCTTAGTGATAAGTTTTCTCCTTTTAATTCATCTCTATACAAGTAGGCTTCCAGGTTCATTTGAGCAGCTCATGCGTGCTATACAATTCCTCTTCACGACTTAATTTAGGCTTTTAACACATAGGAGATTATAATTCTGTCAGGATTGCACAATCCTTTATTATGCAGAACATTTTGTTATGTTTTCACCAGGGGCGTGCAGAGGTCTGGTGAAGCCCAGGACAACTGCTTGATTGTATGACTTTTACCAATATCTAGTATTGAGGAATGTGAGAATTACAGGTTTTTGAAACACGTAAAAACTAGTGTTGATTAAAAAACAAGTTTCAAAAAATAGAATCAAATTTTTTCAGTGAGCGATTTTTGTTTTCAGTGTGTTAGTTTTTAATAAATTGTTCTATTCTGTGGGCCTGAGGCATATGTACATCAGCAAATCTTCTAGTAATGGGTGTGTATTGAGGAACGAGATATAGCATTCATGCATGCAAGTAAGTAACAGATAGGCCCACCAAAAAGATAGCACTTGTGAGACGTGGTAGGAGTGAGAGAGCTGTCTGTTATACAACCTGCACTTTAGTACATTGCTGCCCTTTATCTTTTTCCGAACTGTAAAAATTGCTAAGGATAAGCCTATTGTTTAGTAAACACAGATGAAGATAATGATGGCAGTGCTTCATTTCTCTTTCTGGTCACTTAACTTGCATTTGCGTGTTACCCTCAGGCAAGTTCGGATCAGATCCATGCAGCATGTGTTGGTAGCCTTACAATACAAAGAAGTATCTTGTTACAGCATTTTAATTAAAAGTAATTTTTGGGATTTAGCTTTTTGGATACCCTTTCCTTGGATGCCCGGGGCCGTCTCCCCATTTGTCGGGGCCGTCGCCCCATTTGCCCGGGGCCGTCGCTCCATTCGTACATTCCTGACGCCCCTGATTTTCACAATGGTCAGACTGTAGCCTCATTTCTCTCATTCTTTTCACAGCATGCTAGACTATACACTGGACAGCCAGCACAGCGGCGGTCTTTAGTGAATGAGTTATTAATGAGTTTAGCAAATGCATGTCACAACATTCTAAGTTATTATGTCGAAAAAGATAACTTCTCTGGAATCATACGTCGACTTCGGGTTCGATTTCTTCAAAACTGATGATGTCCAAAAACTTCTACAGTATTTGCTCCAAAGTGCTTGTTCTATAAAGCCGTCAACCTTAAAAGCTTATTTTACTTCACGCCATCCCACACATGTACATGACAACCCCGTCTTTGCAGACCAAACGCGCTCGATTTCGTTCTGCAAGAACTCGGCCTATATAGCTAGGTTTCGTTTCTGAAGACATACCAGGACTGGAAGCATCCTATCACGTTGCTTTTAGAATAACAGAAGAAAAGAAACCGCATAGAACTGGGGAATGGCTTATCAAAAAGTACGCTGGTTATAGATGTGGTGGAATTGGTTTGTGGACGAAAACAAACGAAGAAACATGAGTAAATGTCTTTATCAAACCATACAAAATTGCATCCGTGGAGTAGAAGAGTTCAAAAAGGAATTTACGCAAATTTTCGAACATTTGACGACGGGAAAGTCAGTAAAACCCACAACGAGATTTCCAACTTGGACATTTAGTTACATCAGTACCCATAGCCGCCTTGAAAGGCATCTTTGAAAACTACCTTAAGATGCAATTTTCAACAATACCGCTACTTGGATAGCAGTTTTCAAAAACAAGCAAGAAAGTATTTCTGACGATGAACTGAACAAAGATGAATTGATTTATCTTCAATGTTAAACAATGCTTTATTCCAAAGTAATATCTTGCAATGGCGACTTTTCCATATTTTGGTGTGGATTTGGTACAGAATTTCGTACGCTGTCTAAGCGCCCATTTTAAGTTATTATACCTTTTCCAACTACTTATATATATGAGGCAGGGTTCTCCTCATTGATGAACATAAAAAGAAAAATCGATCTCAATTGGTTCTCAAGGATAACATGAGAGTATCACTTTCAACCACTGTTCCCAGAATCTCATATATTGTGGTTACAAAACAAGCACATAGTCTCACTGAGGACTTACCGGATGAAATGGTTTGTCAGATGCTATAAAAGCAAAATTCAAACATGACTATGTACAGTATTCCGTCTTCCAAACCTTTTGCCTTATGGCCCAGGGATACGTCGGTTTGTACGAACCTGTTTATAGAATTTTAACAACCTCAGCGAACCACTTGTTAAAAGCATTCGTGCTTGCTTATAAGGGCATTTCATTAAAGTTCTATCTCAGACACTCATAAGTTTCATACAAGCATTACCGTAAAATTGGTTTCAGTAAGCACCAAAATTCATATATCTGAATGTAAGTTTGCAACGTTTATTTCCGGGAACCTTCTCTCTTTAAATAAGAATCGTTCTTTCGACACACGTTCCTGTTGGTTGGGGCCTTCTCGAGTCACTTCAGGCTCATATGGGTCTGCACCATTTGTTCCACACACAATCTTGTATTGGGAGACAGAACAGCAAGGTCCATCCACTTTTGTGCATGGTGTCAGCAGCAGGGGTTAGAAAATAGGATAGCCACTGTTTCTTCCTCTCGACAGACGCAACTGGTAGCAAAATCGTTTTTATAACCCAACTTGACCAGATTGGCTTTGCCAATCTTGTGGTTGACTCGATCACGACCACAAACTGCCCACAGCAGTTCTCAGTCGGTTTAGGCAGGCCCGGTGAGGCCACATTTCGCGAGAACCAGGGGTAAGTGATTCCTGTGGGTGATGGCTAACTTGTCTGGTTTTTCTACGGGATGTTCCTGCCACACAATATTCGCTGGCTGCGAGGTTGAGTGTTGAAGACATTTACTGTACGCACTGGGGAAGCTGGGCGTAGATTTCAATCTTTTATTTGGTAATACATGCTTGAAAAGAGGATGTCGGTAATCACTTCCCTGCTTCAGTTTCTGTTGTTGTGGTGTTACAGTTCTTCTGATGTACGGAGGAGCTATGTTACGCAACCTCAGTAGCGTAGTCAGCCCAAAAAGTTGGGGGAGACAAAATGTTTGCTTTTCGGCGAATAACAACTATTTTGTTTGGGATACCGTCTCTCAAAGCAAAAATGACAATATGTTCTAAACATTTAGGGGGTGCAATGGCCCCCTGGCCAAACCTATGCACAACATGCAGAGATTTTCTATATTGGTGGGTTTTATGCTGCCAGTGACAGCGCAGCATGAGCTATTCAGGGCATGGGTCTCACTTTGAGGCTTTGGCCGATCGACACCAAACACGAGAGACATATTCTGCGACAGCGAAATTTAAAGCCAGAGACGCCGTACGGACTGTTTTTGCATTTGCACCCCATCGAGTAATTGTGGGCTTTTTCAGTATGCTATTTCCCGACTCCACCTTTGTTTTGGTCTTGAGGATGTGTTTTAGAGGTAAGAGACGGGTCCAGGGTGACGCCTAAGTAGACTGGATTCCTTAAATTATGAAGATTTTTCCCGTATCAAGTAACATGTCATTGGATTGTTAAAATCAACTTTTTTATTTTGTTAAAAGGCAAATAAAACAACAATAATCATCCCTAGCTTAGACAAGAACCTTTGTTTCATTGCGTCACAGGAATGCGGTTATTCAACGGCACGTTGTACGTGGCTGAAGCGTTCAGCGGAATCTACAGCGTAAACATAAAAAATGGAGATATGAGCCTACTTGTTTCAATCAGCGACTTTCAACCCGAAATGAAATTTCCTGACGACTTAGTTCTGACGAAAGACGGAAACTTACTTTACTTCTCAGACGGTTCCGAAGTATACACACTTGAAAATATGATGTATATGGTTTTGGAAGGTAATGCTTAGTGCGATGAGTTTTTTTTTTCGAAAAAATGAATCTTTTTAAAGTTGACTTCAGAACGACGTCATGGTGGAAACTGAACAAAAAGACTTATTTAAAAACAAAGACTACCGTAGTCATGTGTTTGGTTTGAAAAACCCAGGCAAAAGCATCTCTTTGAATCTGTTTTAGTCTACGCTGTATGAAGCGGACAGCAGATTACGAAAACCAACACTAGTTTACCGAAAAACCCGAGGAAAGTGATTACAAAACACATAACCGTTGGTGCAGTCTTGGGAACGTTCTACTATATGTTTGCAATCACAGACAAGAGTATTTCAAAAAAATTGTATATAACATAAATGTATTTCCAAACTTGAAAGACTGAAACCAGTGAAGGAGTCTCGAGACATGGACTCGTTATCAAGGCTCTTCTCGGAACCCATCTTTGCGTGTTCCGGTCTCTAAGTCTCGTCTGGGTACGAAAACTGCAGGTATCAGTTTCGAGCCTATTGCCCCGAGATTTTGCATACCACAACAATGTGGCTTACCAGAGAAAAGCTTCCGTAATTCAATTTCTTCACTGTAAATCAAAATCTGTAGGAAATGAAAAGCCAAAAAATAAAAAATGCGAGAAAATTGACAAACATAGTGTGGAATTGGCGATGACATCTTTTTGAAATAATCTACCAAATTTCAGATATGTTTTAAGTGTTAAAGTCTCAAGTCTCGATCGGGGATTACATTTGATGAAATCTTCTCGAAGTTTTAACCTGGTCTCGGCCTTGGAGGTTACAGTCTCGACTTTATCACTGTTAGAAACTACAGTGATAATTAGGAATTAAGGACTAACTTCAATCACTTGCTATATGTTAACGTTATCCGACTATATAACTTTTGATTCTTTTCTATTAATAACTTGAATATTCTAGTTATCTTTAGGTGTCATCATTTTGATCATAGTTAAATTTTTGTAATTTTCTCAGGTTTTTGAATTTAGTCAACGAATCTGATGAGAAACATTGTTTTAGGACATGCCCTTCACGACACGCTTGCTGCCGTCTGCTATGTTTTTTATATCTGTGTACCAATTCATTTTAACATTCATTTTATCAAAGGTAGATGTGATGGTCGTATATTCGAATACAACACGCGGACGAAGGCATTATCTGTAGTTCTGAACGGATTATGCTTCCCCAACGGAGTGGAACTCACTAATGACGAGGAGCATCTGATTGTGGCTGAAACGTTCGGAAGCAGGATGATTATAGTGGATAGATCAACGTGGAAAACGAAACACACCAGACCTTTGCGAGGTAAAGCGAGGCCAAAAGTGTTTTCTGGTTTATTATGCACACAGGAGTACAGATTATCGTCTATATTTTGTAACCTAGTCTGTTCGTTTAGTTTAGGGGTTTTCAACCCTTTCAAGCATGTGGCCCAATTAATAAACAAATGGACGTTCTGTGGCCCACCGACTGTACAACTTCTTCAAAGCGAAAACTGTTGCACATGCACAGTGCAACAATAAAAACGACTTTTTATAACGCAACATGCTCTGCAATCAATGCGAAGGCTGAACCTATTTGTTGTTTGAAAGCATGAGGCAGGTATTCGAGGCTCAATACATGATAATGCATAGATCAAGCCATCTTTCACATTAAGCCTGCTTCCAGATTTTGTTTTCATGGCAACAAAAGTCGCCTGTGTTCCTCGAAATGCGTTCAGAAAGTGTGCATTGTGCACGTGGCAGGTTGCCGGTAAATCTCCATGTCGCAAACTTTCTAAGACATAATGACGAAAGAAGGCATATCATGAAGTTTGTAGCGCAAGAGCTACCTAAGTTTTCGATTAGAAGGAGCAGCTTGCAAAATGTACGCAATTTCAATAATGTCTGACCGTGGCCCTTCAAAAATTCTTCTGTGGCGTACTTGTGCGCCGCACAAGTTGAGAAACTTTGGTTTAGTCCAATGTCGACACTCAACACTCACTGGCCAACAGCAAAAATTGATTTTGGTGCTGAAGACATTTCAACTGATTTTGTGTCGCTGATTTTTGAAGATCCAGTCCGTTTTACGGCGTTAGGTCTGTCTGCACAGGAAATGAAGTTTGATGCTCATGGCAGCACCAACATCTTGAATACTGCCTATTAACTTTGCTAGATTTTTTTGTAGTTTGACACAGTTCTATTTCCCAAAAATATTTCAATAACTTTCACAAAAACACTCCAGCCATAAAATACCCTTTTTCATTACAAGGTGGCAAGCTACGGGCATTCATTAATTTCTGATCTAGAAGTGCTTTAAGATATGAAGGGGAGGTCAAACAATTTTAGATCTAGCAGATAAATCAGATCTTCTGGCGATTTTTATTATTAGCCGACGTTTCGCCCACCTATTCAAGTGGGCTTCCTCAGGGCAATGTTTTTTAACCACGTATAACATGCAA
>JGI24022J15233_10000989_pt1 | contig 21598 bp, 11 predicted proteins | sample Ectturendosymbi2_FD_15233 | JGI IMG/M metagenome (IMG submission 15233)
GTGGAAAAAACACTTGGCAACAGTACTGAACTCATCCAAATAATCTACAGTTGACATTTTTGAAACAAAAAAAAACTCAGGCGTAAATATGGCGAAAATAGAGCGCAAGGCCTCATCTACCCCGGGCGCAGCGTTTTGGGTTCCCCAAATTGAAGTGAGACGGTTACGTAATAATCACCAACTGTCGAATATCAGCGAATGCTAATAATTGCGATATACAAAATGTTGATTGCCAAGAGCTGCTACCCAGTTGCAAAATCTCATCAAGATCACCAAGGTTCGCAAAGCAAGCAAGGACAAACCCTTGACCACCCGTGGTCTAGTGCAGCGTTTCTTAATCTTTTTCTACCTCAGCACCCTTTTGGTCACGCCTAAGCAGTCCAGCACCCCCTACCATTGGCTAACACCTTTGTCCAAACGTATTCCTTTCACCTTTGACTGCCACATATATGACCTTCCCCAGCAGCCCCTGAAATTGGTTTCAGTACCCCGTGGGGTTACTATCACCCCAGGTTAAAAAACCCTGGTCTAGTGGTAAGTGCGTCCGCTGCGGTGCTAGTAGGTCGAAAGTTCGACTCTTGGCCGGGTCTTAATAAGACCTTGTAAATTGGTACTGCAGCCTTCTTAACAGGCGCACGCTGTGCGGAAGGGCTGCAGGGAATACAAAACGAACCGAGTCAAACGCAAGGTCACTATGCGCACAAACCCAATCGTGGCGCTACAAGACCACTGTTGCTATAAGCCGCCAACAACAAATACCATACAAAAAGTTACAAAGCTTAGTGACGTTCTAAGGCGGAGCTTTGCAATCAACGCTGCATGTGGTTTGACTGATGGCTGTGTCACAATGCTTTCAGATAGGGCTGCGAATTTTCCAACTTCATTTTGTAGTTTCGTACCAATGGGATGGGTATCCAGCGTTCACAGTGAATGTAGCTGCTACTGCGCCTGCTTTTAGAGCAGCAATGAAGCGAAAAGCATTTGATGAGGCTCTGGAGTTAGTTGAGATGATGGGTTTCAGTAAGTGTACTTCTGACCATCCCCACTATCTCACCACACGCTGCTCACCGCGCGAGACCTATCTGCAGATTTTTATTTGTGGGTATAAAATAAAAGCTCACTACTTTTAGAAGATTTAAGCCGAAACTGTGAAACAGCGTTGAGAAGTCTGTATTAGTTATAATTGTGAACGTTTCGGTTAGTGCTATATGTGTCTTATCTTAATTCGACCTATCACGTCAGCCTCTCCATGGACAAGATTGCCGAAATTCAGGTAACAAAATTACTAATCTAGTTGTAGAACGTCTCATGGAGTGGCACCGGCGTTGGTTATTTCCTAGGTTGATATATGCGACACATTTAAATTATATCAGTTTTCTGATGAAAAAATCGATTAATTTGCAGCAAAGGCAAGAAAACTTTGTCATTGGTTTATATTTGAATAGGATGGAGGATGGATAATTTTACGTGAAATCGACTTCCTATTAGAAATTTTTGTGATCGATTCCTTGTTTGCACCATTGTGGGAGTACTTAACTTGTCTTTGAAGTTAGATAATTACAAGAAAATCTTGACATCGCAATATTTTATCTGTTAACTTTTCAGGGTATTATATCCAAAAAAATGTTTGAGGAAGTTGCAATTCATTAGTTGTCTAGTGGTTTTGAAGCTCTAGCCGTGCACCTTGCTGGGGCTCCGAATCCACAGCCCTGGACTTGTGACCAGACCTGACGAGAGGGGGAAACAAGCGAGCTCGCTACATGCGGGATATCCAAAAAGCTCTGAGAGATCCCTGCTTCAGATAACAAGGTTGCAACTGGCCAATTTTATGCTGTGTTATCAGAAGATTTCGGTGCCCATAAAATTACGTTGATAAAATTTATGCAGATTTTTGCGGATGATCAGGGAACATTGTGCCTGTTTTTGCATTTTCTTTTACTAGTTTCTAAAATTCGAATGTCGGAATACAACAGTTTGAATGTTCAATAGTGACCGAAATTAGTAAGCGGAGATAGTGTACGATAAGTAATATTAACACATTCTGTCTTTGAGTGCAATCCTAAAGGCACTATTTGGGAGATTGAACGAACTAATTACGCTGGCTAGGCACTAAGTGGTAAACATATTGACCCAACCACCGCTACTGCATTGAATCCACCCTGGTTCGACTCTGCACTTAGCTCAGAAAACCAATTTAATAACTTTCATGAGTTTACTGAACAACAAGAACAATATAAGCATTAACTTAAATGCGCCAAGAGTCATGACACGAGGTCAATAATATAAACAGGTAGAAGTTACTAGAGTCACTATGAATTAAAACAGGAATTAATTTTAACAGGCATTAATATATAAACAATTTTGACAACATGCCATTGTAGCAAAGGCATTCTGGGTATTATAGATTCCGTTGGGAATCTCTTCCCTAGTCGGTGGACCAGAGGTGTCAAGTTAAAGTGTTGGCTTAAATCTCTGACTTTCCCCTGAATATCTAGAACTATATAAAGCTTGTATCACGTCTTTTTATTGGACGAAATTCTGGCATGATCTCTCGTGATAAGTCATAAGTTCTTCTTTAATCCACAAATTTTGAAGTCTCGAGTCTCGGTCTCGGAATTTTTGATGAGGTCTTGTTTTCGGTCTCGAATTTTCAACTAGGTCTCGGTATCCGTATCGAAGGTTACGGTCTCGACTACATCACTGATTTGACGAACTTATATTTAACATTTTTGCTGCAGGTAGTCCTCAGTGCCACCTTATCACGTCCGTACTGTCTACTGGGAGATTTTCAGATTGCCAATAAACTTGGTGCAATACCTTTTTTATTAGTTTTCTGGTTTTGCCCTTTTTCCTTTTCCACTAAACTTGCAAATGAAATCACACTTACGAAGTGGATAATGTTTCGAAACAGTTATTGCCATTCCAGTTAGGATTCGAACGCTTTCAGTGGATTATCTCAAAGCTTTTTGGTTTGCTGAGATCAAAGCAAGTCATTTAATGTGCGTCCCTTTTCAAATATGTCACTCAATGTGGGGCCCTGGTTATGATAACGACATAACTTTTGACTCAGCAGGCAAATTCGGTTCGACATAACTGATCTAATGTTTGAATGTGTAATATGTGTGTTTGCCACTAACATTAGTGGACTTCAATGTCTCCAGAATATTTGTTGCGATTATGCTGCTGAACACGAATTTGCTTTGAATTTCAACAAAAACAACTCGTACAGGCCAATTTTTCCTAAAGGTTGTTGTGGCTCGCCTGCACGCTAAAGCGCTAGGCTAAAGGGAGATCCCAGTAGCTTTCGAGCCACTGGGGATGTTATAATTTAGCGCGCCGCAAGTAGCAGCCACCGCGCTGCTACAAGGTATAAACAACCCGCCAAATAGAATATTTTCTGGAATGGTGAAGGTTTACAAATTTCTGACCAAGTTACATATCTTGTTGCATAACTAAATGCCTCACTGAAGGATGACAATGACATCCAGACACAAGTGAAATCGCAGGACGGTGCTGCGAAATAACAAAAAGACACATTTGCTCAGAGCTCACTTGCAGGAAAAATATTGCATTCCATTCATATTGCATGCCAATCTACGCTTGCCAAATTTTGAAGAACAGGGTTACGTTGGAGACGGTGTTGGGGTTGGAAGGCGTCAGAGATTCTTGTTTTTTTCGGTTAAGTCGGACACAGGCAGTTCTTTCCGTAACGCGATAAGATTAGCGACGTGGAAAGTCGAATTTGTATTTTAACATTTATCGAATTTTTCCTTCAACGCTGTGTAGGCAAATAAATTCACGTGAAATCTTCCAGGGTTGTACTGTCATCTTTCATAGAAAAGTAAGAAGGACGGCCAGCCATGGAAAAAGTATTAAACACATTTAATGAAAATTAATTCAAACATCCTCAAATTTTTAGCGTTTAGACAATATAGAGAGCAGGGTTTTACAAGCTATGAACCAAATTGGGTGGCAAAAATAATTTAATTGACAAATGAGAAATCGAAGTTTTTGTAAACTTCGTGAGATGAAGTAGTTAAAAGTAGGCCTACAGTGGAATGTTTCTGCAGAACTTTTGGAGGAAGCACCGTTTTTCACTCTGCCAGTTGGATATCTGCCTAAGCTCGTTATGACTGTTGCAACGAACTGACCCATGTTTATTTTCTTGTATTCATTCCGACACGAGCATTGATGCTGCTCCTGGTGATATTTCAACAAATCTAGTGATTTGTGAATTGACGGTTTTCTTCCTTCTTAATTGTCATCCTCGTTTTCCTGTAAACCGAGGATTACGTGAATCGTCGCGTGAAGATTTTCACCAACAGTCAAAACAAGCGTTTCTAATTTCAGTTCCTTATTATTTTGATCCATGTGCTTTTCATTGCTACAATTTCTTGTGACCTTTTTTTCATTCCTTAGCAGGAAGAGTGCACTAAAATATTGTTCCGCAAGTGTTGTCACTTTCAACTCTTGAAAAGAAGCCTAAACTTTGTTGGTATAAGATTTTCCAGGTTTCAGCATGATCTGTATTCTACGAAACAAATTTGCAAATAGTTTAAAGTTTTTTGGCCGATAAGGTGCATAAATAAATGATTTCAAGCAGCATTTTCAACTTCAATTCAAACATTTCAAGCAAAGTTTTTGGTTTTCAAATCAAGTCGATTTTTTCAATCCAGCAAATTTTGCAAACAAACGTGTGGCAGCTCTTTTCAAATGGGCAAGACCTTTTCAGGAAGTTGATTTTCAAGATTATGTTTGATAATATGAACTGGGGTCATACACAGTTTCAAACCTACTTCCAATGAACGTTGATTCAGAAAAAAAAGTGGATCCGCAATCCACAGACAATTAAAATTTTACGTTTCACATACCTGCCATTACAAGCCCAGTATCAGTTTGTAGAGTTATCAAAGAGGAAAGGTTTGCAACTGCTGGAATGTTCAATAAAGACATCATGTGATTTTTGGATAATAACAAATAACAAACACCCAGCTGTTTCTGAACCTGCCGTTCATAAGCTCTTGTTCTTTTGCACAACTTTTACAACACATTTGTGTAAACCAACAAAATTGAAAGTTATCCAGTCCAAAAACTGATGCTTTTTTGAAAAATGTTGAGAAAAAATTTCTTCGTCCTGCGTTGTCTTGCATCTATCTTTGAATGAATGATCTGAGTAAAGCCACCAAGTTCTTCCAGGCAGTTAGTTGTGTTTGATATCGTATATAAAATGAATATATTTTTTTGTGTTAATTTTACATTAGCTTTACGGTTTCCATTGCGTGGTTCTTTCACAACAATGTGGTGACTTTCGTGGATTTTGTGTATATGTAGGATTTCGCCATTGACAAAAATACCACTTGAGTTTTGTAATGGGACTATTACACGTACAACGTGCAGGCTATCCATCAAAGTGGTGGCATAGACATTTCATTTTTCAAATAGGACGGCAGAACAAAAGGGTTTGAGAAGCCCTTGCATGGAGGGCTTAGGTAACAATATAAACTAAAGGTCTATTCCAAACAATACTAATTTGTGAGAAAAATAGTTCCGATGGAGACCTTTGTAAAATTTACAACTGCAAAAAAACGCCTGTGGAAAACCTGCTGCAATTGATTGGTTTATTTTACACGAAAACATAACAACTATTGCTCCATCTTCTGACTACAAATAACAACCAGGCTTTGATCTGGCTCACTGAGTGGCATTCATCGCTGTTGTTAACAACACGGTCCGTCATGAGCTTTCGTGATCATTGGTCCGCCGTTGTTCATACTGCAAGAATAACAATATTTATTTTGAAACCAATGTCTCATCATCAGGTTGTTTCAATCTTCATTCGCTTTTATAATAAAATGCTTCCAATAATCATATCGTTTAGGAATACCTGCTCTCTTCAAAATGATTTATAAATTTTTATTACTTTCAAAACATGATCAGACATTTTGTGAACATTTTTTTCATGGATATTTCGCCTTCCGAGCTAAACAAAAATTTCATTCAGTTGTTCCCTTGCACATAAATGTCATAGTTGTGATTCAATTTGGGGTCAATAGGGCAAAGCTGGAGAAAATTGCAGGGACAGAAAAGTATGATTGTACAACTGAAGTTGATCATTCGTCACCTTCAACAGGATTAAGTGAAGTCGCTCACTACAACATCTAAATAAACTTTGAAAGAAACATACGATTGGCAAGACGCATTCACGAGGAGCCACATGTTGCTGTAAGTGTTTCCGTCACTTCCACACACAGGCTTACGTTCTCTTGTACAGGGTCTGTAAGAAAAGGTGTTTGTTACTATGTTTGTTGCTAATTGTGTCCACCAAATGCATAATCAACTTTTCAAATAACACCGATTGTTCAGACTTACCTTGTTCTGCAGCAAATATGTATTGGAGGTAGTGGCTTTACAGGGACAGATCTGCCAGAAGCGGTGTTTATCATCAGTGTGACCACAAGTACAAGAAACACGAAATGACTATGCATTGTTGCAGGATATATTTTAATGAAATCAAGTGGCTTATGTCAAGTACGGACCTGAATACCTGAACCGAATTAACGTCACTTTTTGTACAATCCTTTAATTCACTGGTTCCCAAACAGGGGTTCACAGACGTATTTTTGGGAGTCCATGAGCTTTTTATGTAAAAGACTAAATCATCTAGAACTACTTCAAAACACATAGCGGAAATTAGTACTGAAAAATGAGAAGTTGTTTAATGTTTCAACAAAAAGCTCCACACAGGCAAAAATGAAAATAAGTACTAGGCTTAAGTTGTGAGTACAGTCAATTGGACTCTAGCTGCAACTGATCACCATAATTAATTCAACGTATGATCAACAGCATCGCTTATTCAGCAATATGCAGAAGTAAGATGAATTTGAAAACTTACTGGGCTTATCAGCTTATATTTTTGCCTATAGAAAAAACAGATTTGAAATCTTACACTGGCTTAAATCTTATTTCCAACCCCTATCACGTAACACTAGCTCTCACCTCAACCTGTTAACCTTGACTCTCACCTGACAAAAAAACTTCGTGAGGTGATCACGAAGACGGAGTGCGGACTCCGGCCGGAATCTATGTTTTTTGCCAGAGCTGAACCTGCAGTCGGAATTATAAACAAATACCGGACCCGCACTTGCAGGCAGGAGTGAAATTTTTAGATTTGACAGGAACCCAATAATTGCTTTTATTAAAATTTCCCTGACATGCTAATTGTTAGATTGACGTCATGCCTCTTTTCTCTTGGTTAAATTGGACAGTGACCTATTCAATAAAGGCTGCTGAGGATGAGGGTTAATGGCAGATTGACGGACTCTATTCTGACTGGCGCATAGCCAAACTCAACGTCTGTATCACAAGACTGTATTTTTTAATCTTGTAGTTACGTCTACAATGAGCGTTTTACCTCTCCGCTGTATCTTGTTTTGTAAGCAGTATTCACAATTTGGTATTTGTAGAGAATTGTAAAAGACAACAGTGTAGCCTATGTGTCTTTGAAATGAAATAACTGCAGTGCGCTTCGGTCAAGCCAGCAGAAATGCACCTTATGTGAGGGTATTCCTAAACACACTATTATTATCTTGCAAATTTGCAATATCAGAGAGATACAGTAAATTAATTGTGCGAAAAAGGTGTTGTGAAGTGTTTTGAATGAAGCGTGTGGACTTTATTAGTGGAGGTTAATAAGTAAAATGAAAGTAGTAGTTGTTTCATTGGGTTGCGCTAAAAGTAGCCTACTCTGGTGAACGAGTTAAACGAAACTTAGTTGAGGTGAGAACACCATATGATTTTGTTTCTTGGTTCCAAGTTTTCCAAGGGTAAACAGGAGCCGTAGTGTAAATTTTTAATGAGCCTCGGAGAAGGAGCTGGAATCACTACTTTCGGAGCAGGAACAGGAGTCACAAAAATGGCACCGATCATCTCTGCACCATACCCTGCAAGCTGGCTGGCTGATCACGCCTGAGGACAAGGCGAGTTATAGAGACAGTTTTGCCAATTCAATGCTAAAAAGAAAGTTAGCTGGATTTCGTCTGGAAAGAACTTCTTTAAATGCACTGGAAAATACCATAAAAGCTCACCAGGCTTTCGTCTATTTCCAAACTTCTTTTTTTGTCACAAAGTTTAAAAATTTCACCAGATTTTCAAAATCTGGTTACCCATTTACCGTTTGGCAATACTGTTGCTGAATATTTCAATGCTTGGTGAACAACCTTTTCACATTTTTTTCACCTAATGCTATTTATATGAAATTATCCAGCACTTAGCAGCACTTGTAACACACAACTCCATTCGTAAGACAGTTTGATTGTTATTCAATGTCAATTTCTTACGTGATAAGTTCCATGAAACATTCGTGATTTGTGGCACACAAAGCGAATGGCATCCATTTATAGCATTGTACGTAGAAGTATTAACTTGTTTAAGTGAAAGGGGTCCACAGCCTTCCGCCAAGTAGTCAAAAGGGTCCATGACACTGGAAAGTTGGGAACCACTGATTTAAGACCAATACGAATATAACGTATGATAGATTTAGGTGGCGACGAAAGCTGCAGTACTGGTCTTGATCAAAACATGATGTTATATGTTTGTCCAACTGTATGAAGCAAATCATCAAAAGCGTTACAATTTACTTTTATGGTACTTTCCCTCCTCCTGACGACGTGCAAGACGGGAATAAAGATACCTAGAAAGCTAACTTTGTGAATAAAACTAGTTTTGTCACTTGGAAATGGAAAGATAACTTTTAGTAACTCGGCGGCTTTCTTCGTGAAAGGAATCATGTTCTTAGAGAGGCGTTCCTGCATGTTCTGAAAGAGGCGAAAAAACACCAACACTTGCAGATTTTTGCACATTTTTCTGTACCGCCCGCCACATAAGATAAGCCAAGTTGAAGCAAGCTTGCGTTTGAAAACCACAGTTTGGTTCAATAAGGCTGGTACCAATGTTTAAGCAAAGCAGGTCTCACAAACCAAAAGAAAATTACGAAAACGATTGGGATATATGCGTTTTTAAGACATTGCCTTCTTATAGTCTGGGCGTCAACCTCTTGCGCAAGAAATACGTGTTTGGAACTCCGCAAGATTTTTAACTTTCACAGACCACGCCAAAATCCAGAGCTTCCTTACTGTAAGCAGAAGGTTTGTTAGGCTGACCCTGAACCCATTCTATGACATTCTGTTAGGATAAGCTAGCTGTATCAACAATTTCAGGCACTTACCAAAGTTTTGAAGATGGCATACTCTATATCGAAAAAGTAAAATCCCAGTAGAATGACTGGGATACATTTTTTATCAGCCCCTGCTTTGAAAATCAATTGTATCGGACCTCTTAACCCCTTTTATCTTCGAACATACTTGTAAAATCTTAAATATCAAACAGTATTTTTTGTCAAGAGCTATGGATTCAACAACTGGATATTCGTTTGTCATCCAGGCTGCCTTACGCCAGCATTATACGCAACGTTTTTTACGAAAACATGATTAGAGAGACCCTAATTGCAACATGAAAGTATTTCCCAAATATTCGAATTTTCTACTTGATTTTACTTCAACAGCAATATTTTCCCGACCTGTTGTTAGTCATCTTATTTTTCAAGCGTATAAAAAGAAAATAATTGTGTTCTTGCTCAATACGTTCAGTCCGTGCTAGGAACATCACTTCACTGCCTTTTGCCTTTGTACTCCAACAAGAATGTCGGCTGTCAACCACTTATTTTCATTGTCCAATCGAAAACTCCATACCTAGGCACTAACAGCCATGTCGACGAGGGTTTTCAGTTCGATCAACCTTCCGCTATTTACGCACTATTCAGTATTGCACAATACGTTGCACGTAAACGCCAAAACATTGCAGCAGGCCTACAGCCTGGAGCAATGGTTCTTCAACCTTTTTTACATATCTTACCCTATTTATCAAACAAGATTATCCTATTTCCCCCCAATACACTCAACGATGCTTACATATTCCAAATGCGAAATTAACAAACGCATACAATTCACAATGATTCATAAAATGTACATTTGCTGCAATTTTTGGTTCAATAAATTTACCCCCTTGGAAGATTAAATTTACTCCCCGGTGATAAATTTAACCCAGGCTAAGAACCACTGGCCTAGAGCATCTCGGGATTGTTGTAATTGAATAAGGGAATGAAAAAAGAGTGAACCATGCCTTGGTAAAGAAATCACAGTACATCCTGATATTCAACCTTCCTTTGCCACAAAACGAGGGTTTTTAAATCTTACTAAGATTTTAGCTTTTCAATTTATCCGACACGCAATTTGCACATGAATTTTGGATGATTACATTAGATGATAACAACGTTATTGCAAGTGCAAGCAAGCGAGATGGCATAGGCGCGTTTATTTCACAGAGTAATGGTATGCGACAAAGAATGCCGCTGAAACTGTGAACATCGCAATGCCCTGAATGTTGAAACAATTCTCCGAACAAAGAATCCAGCCTCGATGATTCAGCCATATGAGAAGAATGCTACAAAAGAGATTTATGAGGCCAGAGATGTTGGCTAAAGCAATGTGAAGAAAAATAGAGGTCAGCCATGCAGGGCCGGCGCATATTTATGTAAAAAAAACATCGATTTATTTTAACAAATGCTTATAAAAGCATTACAGCATCAACACAACGTACAAAGCAGACAGACTTAGAGCATTTGCTGCGTTTCAAGCTTGGAAAATGACTTTCCATTTTCCATATTTTCAAAAATGCGAATGTTTTTGTCAACTCTGACTGAGTCTCAGGCATATCTAATATTTTAGCAATTTCACTTTTAATAGATATCATTGCCAGATTTGTAAGCCTTTCATCAGTCATAGTTGATCTGTAAAACGTTTTGATTAGCTTCAACTTGCTGAAGCTCTGTTCAGCAGTATTGCGTACAGCAGTGATCGGCAAACTTTCGTTAAAATTGCTCCAAGCCCCCTTTCCTTGTGCGTATGCAGAAATTTTCCCCAAGTTGAGCAACGTCGACAGTTTGCTTATACTTTTAAGGTTGCTGACGATGCAATGCAAACGGACGTTCACAAAGCGCTTTACCTTTTATACACAAAAAGAAATTGCTCCATTTTACGACGGTAGTCACAAAAAATGCTCTTGGTTGGCAGCGATAGCCAGGTATATTGCAATAAGTCACACAAAAGACTATCTGAAGACTTTTCAAGAAGGGATGTTTTTACAAAGAGGCAAACTGCCATGGTTTTCAAAAAAGCACAATATATGTCTTTATTTTACCTAGCAACACTTACCAGCATCACCTAGAAACAAGAACTGCAAACGTGTAAGATTTTGTGCAAGCAATCAAACTCCCTTTCAATAAGTCTTTGCTTGTCTTTACTGACTTTTTCACGGTGTACGTTTATCTACAAACCTGACAAGTATTCGATCTCACAATAACAATGGATTTTTCAAACTTATCATGTTTCTTTTAAACAGTAAGCTATAAAAATGCATGGCTATGCGCTGTCGGAACTCACTGTCTATCTGTCTTACTTGCGTTCAACACTGGCATGCTGCGAAACGCCTATTGAATAACTTGAAGTGAACACATGGATGTTCGTTGCCGTGTTATTGTTACGCAATAGAAATATCTGCACGCACGTTTCGCAACATGCCTATGCAGACCAGGGTTGCCAATTTGGCTTTCTTCAAGCCAGATTTTGAAATTCTGGCTTTTTTGAACACTTTTGGCTTTTTTGGGAAATTAAAAAAAATACAGACAAAATCTGGCTTTTTCTGGCTTTTTTTCAGAAGCAAAGGCTTGGATTTGGAAAAACATTGTTTGAGCTGCATATTCATTACAAATCTCCTCTGAAAAGAGTCTATAACCATGCAGGATGCACAAAATATTGAAAGGATTTTACTGTTTCCCTGAAGATGATCGATTTTATTGTTAAGAAAGAAACATACGACAGTGGAATTACGGGGAAGTGAGTGCTTCTAATGAGTTAAATTGTATTTTATCGATGTTTCTAACGAGTTTTCACGTCTATTTTGTGTTTGGATATGCATATTTTATGTGTTAATGCCTTAAAACTGCTCTCTGGCTTTTTAAGAACAAGATCTGGCTTTGGGACAAGATTTGGGACAAGATCTGGCTTTTCTGGTGAAGACAGGTCAGCAACCCTGCTGCAGACAGGTAAAGCAGCGAACATGAGTGAACTGCAAGCTCATCACTGAACAAGACCAGGATAGTGCACTTTTGGTATCATACCGGCAGGTAACTGTCAATGGAAGAATTCAATCAATTTGTTCGGAATTAAGCTCCTGATTCAGGTTTGCTAGAAATTTTGGTTATTTTTCCCAATTTCCAAAAAGGGAGGCGAATGACCGTTTTCCCCCCTTTGCGGACGCCCATATTTATTCAGTCGTGATACAACGCCCGTGCTTTCTTGTGATGGCCCATTTTCAAACTTATTTTGTATTCAGTTATCTGTAGCATAGCAATGTTTTGTTAATGTAATAAACTCTACGCAGAATTACAACATCAACGCCGTGTTACGTCAAACAATCAATGTTCTGTGTACTTGTTACAGTGACCTATGTTTGATCCCACGCAACCGGCGCAGTAAACACGGCCCACCACAACAAGTGCTACGCGGCCCAATAAAAAGTGCTGAACGGCCCACAGTTGGGCCGAGATCCACCACTCGGCACAATGTTATTCGTTAACTAACTAGATTTGTCATTGGTTCAAAGTTTCGAGTTTTCATTGGACAACTCTGGTGCAAGATACACTGCATATTACAGGCGCGGGCTACGAATACGATTGTGTGTGATTGTATAGGTCTACCGATTATTCTATTCTTGTACAGTGAAAGCATGCAACACAGGTCGACAACAGTGGTGTGACTGACGGGCGTACAAGGTGCGAACATTCCACCCTGACAAGCTAAATGCACAAACTGAGCCCTCATTGTCCTTATATTGCAGTATTCAGTACTTTTTTAGTTTTCAGCAAGTAGTTATTTTTTTGCGTTATTCCGACGTTTTTGACTGTTGCTTTCCGGTGATGTCGGTACTAGTATATTTGCAAGGACACAACCGGATACAATTTCATTTCTAAACTGTTTTCTGAATGTTGGCGTGAGGCCCGTACGGTGGCCAGTGGGCCTCTTTCAGCTACGTTTCCCACCATTTTTCCTGATTATTTTTACTAGGCTGTAGGCCCTGGCTAAACCTCTAGTTACGCCACTGGTCTACAACTTAATTTTCCTGAATAATGCCTTACTAAGCTTTAGGCTACTAAAAATGCTTTCAATCAACGTGGATTCAGCAAACGTCACTTGCACAACTGCCAGCTTACCAAGCAAAATGTTGACAGCGAGGCTATTCACAATGCACTTCGCTATGGTTGGCTTCAGGAAGTTACGGGTCGTGTGGAGATCAATTTCTTTGACTTTTAGATAAATATGAATATTTGAAGTGGAAACGTGTGATGTAAGTTCTTTGTGAGTTAAGTTATGGGGTCTCTATATGGCGTAAAAATGCACTCAGTCAGATTTGGGGAGCACCTTTCTTTCCCGAGGCCCCTCCAGCCGGGGGGTACGGGGTCCTTCCTTTGGATCTGCAGCCTAGAATCAGGCAAAATGATTACATACACGACCTGGCTTCGTCGCGCCTTGGTTCGAGGTCTGCAAAACTATCCCAAGTTTCTGAAAAGTGAGAACCGTATAGTTTCTGTGGCGTGTCTAGCAATAGCATAGCAACATTTGCTAATCAAGTAAAGAAACATTGAAACAAACCTGCAATTACTACTGTACAACACTTTTAAAAAATCAAATTTGAACAAGGTACTTGCGACGCTTTTTTAGTAAGGCTTTGCAACCCCATACCTCTCCAGCCAATTGGGCTAGAGAACTCTTCAAATCCTCAACGGATTCACCAAGTCTTGTAGTCCATATATAAAAAAAATTTTTTCATTTTGAGTGGGGTTTCTCTGTGGCTGACGTCACAATTGCAAGATGTTTTCTCCTTTTTGTCTAACTTTAACTGGACCTGGGTGCCAACCTAATGAGCCATTTTTCTGTCTCAAACCTTTTTTGGAATCCTGGCTATCCTCCGAGTTATTGGAGCCTTGGTTGACTTTCTAGCATACCTGGGGGCAAAATCATGGATCAAAAACCCAGTTTCTGATAAAAAACAAAACGTTTCACAACAAATATAGTTTGCCTCTCTTTGTCCAGCCATTTATCGGCAGAAGATTGAGCTAGAGAGCTGTGCAAACCCTCTGAATTTTCGTGATGTGATGTAATTTAGACTTAAAAAAAATTTTCAAGTTTGTGGTTTGGGGTTTTGGGTCCATGGGGTCATGATTGAAACCAGTTTTTCGGTTCTTTTCATGACGTCATCGGCCGATCCAGTGAAGCGAAGTTGTTTCTCAAGTTTTTTTGGATTCTAGGCTGTAATACGAATCTTTTGAGCCCTTGATCGACTTTGTAGCATTTCTGGCTCAAAAGTTCGAACTAAAAGGTTTCAATTTTAGCTTCGAACTAAAAGGTTTAATTTTGTGTTGGGTAATCATTGTTCAACCTTGAACTTTCCGCCTTATTAAAAAATTGTCACATAAGTTGTGATATAAAAAGTAAAAAGCAATTAAGCGCAAATGAAGTTTTCACCAATGTTTGATAATGTGATAAAATTTTGAAATTTTGGTTTTATTTAAGGAACGTACATTATATTAATGCTGCCAGTAGCTACATAGGTTTCGATCGAAATAATTGACTAGTGTAACATATGGCAATAATTGATCATCGTAACATCAAATATTAATTATTTTTATTGCGTTGTTGAAAAAAATGGAGATAAAGACAACCTGCAAATTTGATGCAACGAGGTTGAAAAGAGAAAAAGCACTTCTGAAATGAGCAAGATAGGAGAGTTTTTTCATCGAAAATGACATAATTGATTAATTTTGATACAAACATTTGAAAAATATTTTCACGAGTTTTGTGTTTAAAAAAGTCATGGAGTTGCCACTTTGCTTCAAATATCAGTAAGCACTGAAACTTGCACGCGGGATTAAGGCACGAATTTTGCCACAAACATAGTGATGTGTTAAAGATTCATCGTGCATTGTATGATGAAGGTACATCAGCAAGCAGTTTGTTTACAAAAACTTTTATAAAGTAAGAACACTGAAATCATTCTTGGAAACAACAGAAATGATGCAATTTTCTAAGTTCAATGCTTAAAGAACCGGTTGCTCTGAGAGCATTACAGTATGTCCCTGAATCAACGATTTCTACTGATTTTGGCCGTACCACTGGAAAATAACTAGCGCCGGCTCTGCATTATAGTTGCCATCAATGGGCCAGTCGTAATTGTATGGTTGTCCTCAAAGGGCCAGTTGTAACAGAATTAACCGCAATCATCTACGCTAGTGCTTAAACAGCGTCAGTGTGACATAACAAAGGGTATATTGCACTGAAAGGAACCCTAAAACTTAATAACTTTTTAAATAGAGATGTTCGATCAGTAAGATGACCAAAAATAACAGTTATAACTTAGCAAAGATCATCGTTCTTCTTTGAAAACAGGTATATACCACTACTGTTCCAAAACAATAAGGAGGTTGAGTCTTAAAATTTAAGTATCGCGGGCCACATAAAGAGGCCTGCGGGCCACCAGTTTGACACGTGATCTACGATCTACGCAGGTCTTCTAGATGAGATTGAAAACAAATTCGTTTTGGGTTTGGGTTTCTCTGGGGGAGCGTCACAAGTAGGAGTGTTTTGCGTCTTTTGACCAACCTTACCGGGCCTACGCATCAATCCAATGGGCCATAGTTTGGTTCAATTTTAGAAACTAGGCTCTGATCCGCACCTTTAGAGTCCTTGAATGGCTTTCTAGTATATCTGGAGCCAAACTTTTGTGTCAAAAAACAAAAATATTGTAAATATTTCTACACCCACAAACGCTAGCTTGGGATGGATTACACCCATATTCCATATGGCCATAACTCACCAACAGCTTAAGGTAGAAAGCTGTTCAAACTCTCTGTATATGGGGAAAGGCTAGTAGAATAGAACTTTTAAAAAATTCAGTGTGGGTTGTCGGCCTTTTTGGCGATGTTTACACAACCACAGAATGTTTTGACATGCTTTGACAGATCTGTCAAAACATGTGATGACGTCAACATCCGTGAGATTTCAACAATCCAACCGATATTGTGGCTCAAAGCTTATCTGGAGTTAATTTGATTCCAGGCTATAGCACGAGACGTTAGAGGGTTGATTGACAAGTTATGGCAAAAATGATCCAATATCAATTAAGGAAATGAGTTAATATTCGATTCTAATAACTTCCTGAAATATTTGGAATTTTTTTGGCATACCTTTTGAACCACAAACGCTAGAAACTCAATCAAGGGCTCCAAAGACTCGTATTCTAGCTTAGAATCCAAAAAACTTTAATCCACAATATTGACCCGCTGGATCAGATGATGACGTCATCAAAATAACTGCAAAACATACCGCAGTAATGATCCTGTGGACATAAAATCCCAAACCAAAAACTTAATTTTTTTTCTAACTTACAAGACCTCACGAGTCTTTGAAGGGTTTCAACAGCTCTCTTGCTCAAACTGCTGACAGTTATGGCTTGTCAAAATTGCCCTGAGTGGGCAAATTTTATCTTTTATAAAACTTCTTGAATTTTGTCAAAAACTGGGTTTTTGGGCCATAATTTCGGCTTCAGATATGCTAGCAAGTCAATCAAGAGCTGTAAAGACGCGAACAACAGCCTAGTTTCCAAAACAACCTTGAGACAAAAAATTGCTCATTGGATTGGCGCCCAGGGCCTGGTAAAGTTGGGCAAAAATGCGAAAACATTCCCCATTGTGTCGTTACCTCCAGAATACTCCAACTCCAAAACGAAAAGCTTTTTTTCAATCTCTGGAGGACTTTCTTAATCCGTAGATGGTTTGAACAGCTCTCTAGCTCAATTGGCTGGCGAGATATAGCGTTGCAAAGCTTTGCAAAAAAGTGACGCAAGCGGGAAGTAAAGGAACAATGCCAGCGTCAATGTGATTGATACGATTTACCTTGTGGTATTTCGTCACCATTCAAACCTGTTGCAAAATCTGAAGAACTGGCCAGGTGTTTGTGGGTCTGTTGTTAACTTTTTGGCTGTGCACAAAGCAACTTATCTGTGCTCCCAAGTTATGCCGACTTCCTATAGCAATATACTGTTTTTGCACACAAGTGCTAACTGTACACTGAAAAGTACTGCACATTTACGGTAATACAGTACAAATACTTCGGTCCTACTAAATCAGTCTCTCATTTCTTCAGACATGGTTGATAACATTTTCTAGCCTCAAACTTCAAAGTAATTGCCTCTTCGCTTACTTGGTTATATCTATATTGGTTCTGTGTACTGAGATTCTTGATCGCAAAAAATTCAAGGTACGAGCCTATACAGTTTGGTTGATTTCATTAACGTATCGTCTTGTCAGTCTCATGTGGCACGTGCTTTTTGAATCATCCCAGTGTGGGGTACATTGCAAATTAAACTGCCTGGTACATATATTTCAAGCATCTTGATGGCTATTTGGTTGGCTTTAAGTTCCACGGTGTTTCTTCCTTCTCTTTCATTTTTATGTTTGTGGTTGTTCTGTAGACAGAGATTCGTGACTTTAAATATTGAAATTGTTTCACATTTTCAAGCAATTGGGTTTGATACGTTGTTGTATGGTGTTTTTCTCAAGTATTTCTTTATGTCCCCGGGATATCAAAGGTTTCTCATACAATATATTTCAGCTATGTGGTTTAATCATTGACGGTTGAATCATTGAATCATTGACATTGCATTGTCGTTCTTTTGTGACTTTTGGTGTTGTGTATATCATGGTTCTGTAGAGAACAATTCATGATTATCAATATTCGCAATCTTCTCACACTGTCAGTTATTCTTGTGGAACCACTGTTGTTTGCTGATAGTCCAGGTTCTCAAGTTTTTCGTTTTGTCGTGTCAGTGATGTTGTTCACAGAATCAAATAGTCTAATACAGCACGTTCCAAACTTACAAACTAATCTTATGCAGGCCTGAAGGTTGCAATGTGTTTAATTGTTAACTTTTGTTTTTTATGTTCATTGCGGACATGCAGACTGAAATTCACGGTAATGAGACTTGTTATTACCTCATAGCGTCATTTAGTCGTTTTTGGTAGCCCTAATATTTGATCCTGGGAAATTTTCTTTTATTTGACGTCACTGCGCAGATGTTATTCTTAGGTTGATAATTTCAAATTTAATCTCATTTCAAATTTGATCCCTTTGAGGTAAGTGTCTGTTTTTATCTTTTAATGGAACTGTGAAGGATAGCCTGCATTGTGGAGAACCATTTGTGGTTTCGTTGCATATTTTCAACACAAGATTTTATGCTCTATCGAGTAACAAAACTTTCTCAAGAACATGCTGCGATATTTTGTTTTAGCCTTTGCATATACTTCTTTTTTTATTATGACGTAATGAACAGTGGGAATTTGCAGTAAAGTGGTTTGAACTTTTTCAAGTCAGTGTTATTCGAAACTCCCAGGCCCACATATTGAAACATCAAATGCTAGGAATCAGTTCATTTTTTATCAATCGGTAATCTGCTCTGTCCTGTAATTTATGAACAACGCAGTAAGCAACTTGCCGCTGTTATCTAGAACCTCGTGGTACAATGGCAGTCCGGCGAGCAACACGTGGCCAGAGGACAGAATTTTTAAGGCCCGCAAGATTTTGCAGTATTGATTGTTGTATGTCACAGCAGGCAATTGTAGTTACAACAAGCATAACATGTGTTAACAACGGTGCAAAATATTAACGGCGATAGACTAAACCAGTGGTTCTCAACATTTTTTGTCCCATGGAACACCTTTTCAAAAACATACTCGATGGACGACTTTGATATGCTGCCAAGTCATCAACAACTAGTGTAGTCTTGCACAATTTTTGCACAGTGAAGGTTACAATTTTCAGGAACGTTTCATCAAGAATTTCTGGAATTCTCTGTGGACCACTACAAATTCCAGGGTGACCACCGGTAGTCCACCAATATATTGGCATTATTGAATCAACGGTAATGTCGAGAGAAGCCTCAACTACAGCATCGCACTAATAGAAATTTGTAATATATTGTATATTGCTATTGTGTAATCATTTCAATGACACGCTCATTTAACGTACTATTTTCCCTTTCCAGTTTCAAGTGAATCTGTTATTTTATACATTTCACCACGTGTTAGTTTTCAGTTGGAAAAACTTTCAGCCATTAGCGACAACTAGTCAGATGTTTCAATCGTTTATTTATCTGTGTAAACGTCTTTCTAATTTCATTTTTTTCAGAAAACACTTTTCTTATTTCATTAGTCACAGTTTCCATTTCTCGCAACTAGTATTCTTGAAGTCAGTCAGTTTGTTAGCTGTTATGATTTCTGAGCTTGTGTTACGAGATTTTGATTGTTGTCTTGAGTTTGTTTTTTGTCTGCTGTTTCTTTAGCTTTTCAACTTTTCACCGTAATGTTGCTGGCAATTTTCAGGACTGAGGATGCGTAATTTCACGTGAAATCGATTTCCTATTAAAATTTTGCTGATCGATTCCTTGCCTACACCCACTGTGGGGAGTACATACTTGATATTTCAAACATAATTTTGTTGGCAGTGGCCCACAATTTGTCACGTTCTTGTAATATGGTCCGCACTGCAGGTCAAAAGTAGTTGGTCAAAAGTAGACCACAGCGACCTAGAATAACATACCCTGATCAATTCTGATACGTTTGTGAGGTAATAAGTGTGTTTGAAGCTTGATCGCAAAGAGCCAGCATTCATAGCTCGAAGTGTTTGCACGTGACGTTAGCACATATGCCAAGTTGTTTATGTCAAAACGTCAGACTTCCACTTAATCAACGTATTTTATGTAGTGGTTGTTGTGGAAAAATCTAGCCTACTATGGCTAGCCCAGATATTGTAGTTTTCTCATATTTTGTGCTGCATACAACCAAGACACTTCTAGTGCTTGCGACCAAAGTTGCACAATTTGCGCAGCCTGTTGTTCAGACAGCAAGATGGAGTTACAAATGTCGTATAGAAGAGTTTATTTAGCAATCACTGCTAAAGCATGTTCCGACGGAGAAGCGGAGTTAGTGGATTACGGATGCCAACCAAGTTAGGTCCACGTTGTAAGCCTTATTAGTTTCTACTTGTTAAGATTTACAGCCCATTTCAGATACAAAATGGTACTAATCTAAATATGTGCCATGCACCACGAGCAAGTTTGAAGATCAGACATAGTTATTCATGCGCATTTCGCTCAACAGAAAGCACGATGTGCATGCTTTACAAGCAAAATCCACGCTCACTGCAAAGTTTATCAATTTGCGCAAAGAAAAGAAAACGTTCATCGCGGCGCATTGTTTTGACCGGCCTCATGTTTGTTTTGATAGATTAACGATTGGCTTGATTCTGGCTTTTTGAAAATTTGCGTTAGCACTTTCATTTCAGTACGACATCTGCAATAATCGCTGTCAATCAAATGACAGCGATTAAACCCACTTCCTTCTGCTAAGCTCGTTCAAACAATTTTAGTTGCAAATTACGTGGCCATTGCGGATGTTTGTGGGAAAAGTTTGATAAATTGTAATTAATTTTCCCGCAATGCGAATCACAGTTTGCAAATGCTGAGTTGCAAACGTGGTTCAAATTTTCAGAATACCAAGCACACTAGGACAAACATAAAGTCACCATTTTGAGAACTTTCTGGCGACGGTTCTGCAGACAAACACTTTTATCGGTGTTTGTTAAAATATTCAAAACCAATTTTGGTTGCTCTAGATTTTTCATGAAAGCTTGCCACACACACTTTGAGAGCCGGGTTAATTCAAGCGGTTCGCAAAAAACAGCTCATTCGCACGTGGCTNTGCGGATGAATATCTCCGCTCCTGTTCGCTCTAGCGACTCAGCAAAAGTCTCAAAAAACGTGGCCAGTCTAGTAGATTAGACTCGAAGAAAAATTTTTTGCGTGGGGGGTGGGGGATGTCTGTGAGTAACGTCATAAGTGGAGGACTTTCAGGCCACCTTGGCCCACTTTGCCTGGCCCTGGGCGCTAACCGTTAGGTGGTAGTATTTCGCTGAAGTTTTTACTGGAAACTAAGCTACAATCCGAGTCTTTTGATACTTTGGGCGACCTGCTGGGGTTTCGGGTTCGAAAGTAATGATGTAAGTTAGTAAAAATATTTGATGAATTAGATGATTAGTCAATTAATTATTTTGTTTATTTTAGATCATAACTTTTGAAGCAGAAACGTTAGAAAGTCGATCAAAGGCTCAAAAGACTCGGAATCGAGTTTAGTTTCCAATGAAAACTTCAGCGAAAAACTTTGGCCTAGCAGTTGGGCCCTAGGCCGGACAAAATGTGCCAAAATGACCCAAAAACTACTTCACTTATGACGTCACTCACAAAAAATCCGCACTCCCCAACCAAAAATTTTTTTTCGAATGTAATCTACTAGGCTGGCCGATCCGTTTGAGCCATTAAACAGCTCTCTAGCGCAATCGGCGGAGGAGCTAGGGCGTTGGTAAGGCAACTGAAATTG
>JGI24022J15233_10000990_pt1 | contig 21597 bp, 5 predicted proteins | sample Ectturendosymbi2_FD_15233 | JGI IMG/M metagenome (IMG submission 15233)
CAATCTAGAGTCGTACTTATTCATAAAACAAAAAAGAAAACAAGTGAAACCTTGCAGCCAGGACACCGAAAAACCTTGCGGTTATCGAGTCGAAGTGTCATTTGGATCGTAGTAGTATTGAAACTCGCCGTAACACTATTTATTAGTCTATATTTCTGACCGAATTGACATAATTTGTTTTTGTCATTCAAAAACAATTTCGGTCTATGACCGAAAAAAAAACTAGATCGGGTGTACTCTTAACAACTTTGAGTAAATCTGTTTTCTTCGTGAACTGAAATGACATTGTGACATAAAGGATTGTATCGATTTAGCAATCTTATGCACAAGTGTTTTCGTATCTCTTCAAACCCAGACCGGGTGTATTTTTGAGTATTTTCTTCAACCCATCGTTGGTGCAAAATTATCGTAATGACAAGGAACACATAAATACGTGAATGAACACGAGGATACATGCGTGGAGGTAGTAGAAAAGTATACGCATGATGGCTCTAACGCATTTATTTTGATGAAACACAAGCATAAAGGACACAAGATTAAATGACGCCATCACGATTATTATAATGTAGTGCTGCGATAATTCCAAGTACACCTGTTTATAAAATGCATGGAGAGATGGGAGGTTGCGAAGGACCAGGGGTCATTTAGACTGCATACCTACCAAAGACGAAGCTACTTTTTGTGTAAAGTGAACANTTTATAGCAGTAATTAAAAGTACTTTGCTCTGAGTATAAAGTTTAACATGCGAAATGCGGTTATATAGTTTATTGAAGCAAAATGCGCCGCAGGNAAGGTCAAGCCACCAGAAGACAACGTTTCAATGTTGTCACAACCATGCTGAACATTTGCTGTTTTCACATCTTTAAAATATTCGTGAAAGCTGGGGAGGAAATGCGTCAAAATTTATAAACTAGTGCAGCACTGTAATTGTGTCACGGAATTCAAGCAGGTTGAGAACGAGGCGTCCAAACATGTATTACCGAAAAGGCTTCTCAGTCGACGTCACAAGTCGTACATGAGAATGGAAATTCGTTTGCAGTTTGGTAGGCACATAATTCGTTTTACTCTCGTAGATTGACGGCATTCTACTACTTCATACAAGGGTTTGATGCGACCAATTTTAGTGAACGCACCAGAAACCAAACTGAGTAAGATACAACAGCGATATTTCATGATTCGCATATTTCCATTGTAACAGCGTTAAATAGTTAAATCAATGCACCTGGTTGATGTACACCAATAAAAAGAACACAAAATAGGTTTCTAGTAACCGAGCAATACATATTTTTCTATTCCGCTGAAAAAGTGCCAAACACGGTTTATTTTTTATTTCTAAAGGAATTTTTGACCAGATTTCTATTGCACTGAACTTTATCATATTAGCGCCTGAGTTTTAACGTGCTTTTGGCAAAGCAAATTGCCGGGTTTTGATTTGTCTTTCATTATACAGATGAACATCTGTAATGAGTTTAAAATGATGTTAAATGTAGCCAGTAGCTGAGAGATTTGTACATGAATTTGCTCACTTCAAGATTGTGTATATATTTTAGTTGGAGAATTTTCTGCGTTTTATAAATGGTAGTAACTTTTATAGTCACAAGTGCAATTGTGTTTAAACATCTCACAGCCATGGGCGTCGGAAGGATTTTTTACAGGGGGAACCACTAAGGGATGTTCCAAAATTTTTCTAGGGGTACCCAAATGTGGTGAAATTTGTTTTTTACCTTTCGAAACCACGAAAACAACTTTTTTTTGCTGAAATTTTCAAAATTCAGGGGGGTCAAGGCCCCCCTTGCCCCCTTCCGACGTGAAGTCCATTCTAATGGCGCGATTTAAAGCAACCAATATTGGCAGTTAGAAGACATGAAGCTGCTCTTCCCCTGGCAATAATCCCATACTGTGCTTGTGAGTTTGTTAAGCTGTAATACAACATTAAATCAAAGTCGATTGTAAAAATAAGCGTAAGGTGTTTCATAACAACATCTATGAATAAATTAAGTGCAATTACTTTTTTCATATTTTTGATGCAATATTACAAAACATTTTTCTACATATTGTATCAAAACTACACACTTTTCACGAAAAAACTAAAATTGCGTGGTTACAGATATTGTACATACTACAACCAATCCGTGTTTATGTCATGGAAGTGCAAATGTTGCGTTTTATTTCGTTGAAAGTGATATTTGCAGAAGCAGCAAGTTACAATTTAACAAACGTTCACAAACAATCATAGAACAAGAACCATAAGGACGATGATTGGTGGATTAGCCGACAAAATGTGGGTGCAGAAAGATGCATCTTTACAATTTTGGGGTTCTGAATCTGATATTCTGGGATTTTTTATAAAAATATATTGTCAGTCTCTAATTTATCTGAGATTTTTTATCAAAATTTATTGCTTCGTTTAAAAGTGTCTCACATTTGTATACAAGCTTCAGACCGGTACTTCCAAAGTAAGACAAAGTTCCTGTTCACATTAAGAAAATGAAACCTTTCTGTTGTTAATGTGTTTTCATCACTCATGCAATAAAAGCCTTGCAAACAGCCAGTTGATTTTTGCCTCTCTTTTCCATTCGACGGACAACTCGATTGGATAGCTAAATGGTATCGTGTAGATGTATGAAACCTTTCTAAGCAGTAAGAGAGTTAGCTGCATTTTTTAAACCTGTTTCTCGCTTCATCTTTGCCTTATACTCATTGTTGCATTCACTATCTCACGAAGTGACGCCCAATGAGAAAAAGATGAACGTAAAAGATTGCCGAGAGTCCTGCAGAAGGAAATCGCCAGACAAGTGTTGGTTGTGGACTTACAACACAACTACTTGCCTTCACATTACTGCCTCCACTTTGATCTCGCCGCAAAACTACGCGTTTGAAATTGGATCTAGTGCATCTTACATGGGTTTCCGGGAGTGTTCCGAGAATCCAGGTACGGCAAATTCTTCCTAATTTCTCTCATCTAGGTATAAGTCATTCACTAAATGCTCTTTAGTCTTCTTTATACCTCAGTTACATAGGAAATCGTGAAAATTGTGGCCCGGATGTTTACGTTTAAGTGAAGCGTGTTTAAGGATTGAGTGTATGCTTTATCATCACCATTTTTAATGTTCATTCATTCACACGTGTTTATTCAGGTTTAATGTACGAGGCAATCAACCACAAGTCTGCGTTCATCACGACATACCTGCAAGCGGGTGAGGCCGTCCTCAAACTTGTAACCTCGGTACAAAGAGGAAATTCACAAGGAGGTACCTACACGGTTGGACTATTGCTGTAAATGACAGTCAAACAAAAACTGCGCATAATCGCAGCTATTCTATTTAGTGCTGCGTTTCTTACAAACATTTCCGCAAATTGTAGGGGAACATGCTGAATATTTGCATGTACGACAAACGCTGCATTCGTTCATGTTATCACATGAACCAGTAGCCTATTAAGTACGACCCAACCTGAATTTTAAGCGAACAATGAACAGGCGTGCAAGCTGTGACCTGAAACATGATCATAAGCATTTAACCAGCATTTTCATCGTTCACGTGCAAATTTAATTCACTTTTTTAGCTGATGTTAAGGCATCGAAAATCGTAAAAACTAAAGATTTTTTATTCCAACACATATATATTCCTGCTTCAAGATACATTTGAAACTTACGTTTCGGAATCTACCGATGGTGGCGGAGCAAAATATATTCTCGGACAAATTGGCAAGTTCAACTCTTCGCAGCATGATCAACCGGTTTTGAGCATATCTAGGTAAGTGACACTTCGTGGAAATCGTGAAAATAACCCTCTCAAATGTAGCTTTCGCAGTAACTCTTCTTTTGAAAATATTCAACCCTTTTATGGAATCTTTTAAACTTGTTGAAAATGAACTCTTTCAGCTCATCATCTGAAAGAACACTGGAACAACCTGCCTTTGAACAAATCTGGCCAATCGGGCAGGACGCTTCCGTGCTTGATGAAAATGAACCTTATGACGGCGGAAGATTTTGGCAAATGTTGTGAGTGATAAGCAAAACGTTGCGCCTGCCGATTTTCTGCATCTCAACACATCTTCGTAAACTCTAACATTTCGTAGCGCTCAAATTTTTTTCTGCACCAGGAGCGAAACCAGCTCATATTTTCGGGAGGGGCAAAATGATTGTAACTTGATGTTGTACCTAACAACTGAAAGTGTTTTTGAAAATTTCGGTGAGCAATCGCCCGGTTTCCCCCCTGGTTTCGCGCCTCTCCTGCGCCGTGCCATAAAGTTAATAGTCTGTCATGCGGTCTAGATGCCCGGAAAACCACTATTCGCTCGGCGACGTGTCCAGCTCGGACCAAAACGAACCAGATGAAGCTTACAGATGCATTCACGAAAGCTTAGTGCAAGAAGCTGATATTGGATCACGGTTGTGGTTAGTTCCTAGTGCATTAGAAAGCAAGCCAAACATAGTATTAGTGAATTTTTTACTCGGTTGGTTTTTGAAGTTCAACATCCAGAAACGTGTTTCGTGTCGAATGATTCTGTTCAATAAGTTTGAACAATCTAAAACAATGCTTGCCGTTTAACCTGAGAAGCAGGCCTAATGGTTAACTTTTGAAGCAAAACATGAATCCGTGCTATTGCAGTAAGAATTATGTTAGAAAGTGTCTACTTAGGTCTTACCGGGACAAATACGGCGAAGGGAACCTGTCTTTGTGGTCCATTGCATCGCGAAATCCTGATCCAAACCGCCCTGTCTCAAATTACTTCATCGCTACCGCTTCATTGACGAAGCCGAACAGAACCGTGCACGAAATGAAAACGCAACCGAAAGGTAAAATTGTGATGGATTTGCTTTTGCTTGAAATGTCAACAACCTATCACTTCCCCCTGTCCTGAACAGACATAACAGGAAGATGGAGAAGAAAGGATTTTACCGAAAACCTGCGCTTCGAAACCCGACGCAGTTTGGAAGACAGGCTTTTACTGACTTTGAATCGTTCGAATGGAAATGCTTCGCAAATTCTCAGCAAAGGTATGAACGAGCTTCAAGCCAAGTTATTGTATTCAAGCTGAACACTTTCCTTCCAATTTCATTTTTGACGAAAGTCGAATGAAGTAGAGCGAAGGCACATTAACTTTTTCTTTCATGTGCTGTTTTTCTGTTTTATACATTTGCTGTAGTTAACGAAATTTTCTGTTTTGTTGTCACCTTTCCATAACCCCAGTCGCCAGATCGACAAAGTAATTTTGTTTTGCTGCTAAATTTTTTAATGTTATAGTTAGAGCTCGATTATACACACAAAGCATGCAACAAGCAGTGTTCAGCTTTAATGCCATGTACGTATGCAATCCACAGTATGTTTTGATTTTCCTGCGTTTGGTTTTCTACATCAGTACTTTCGAAACCGCAGAAAGCTTGCTATAGAGTTGAAATAAAAATTTTCTTCTGCAGATCAGGTAATGGCTGCATTTGATTCTGGCGTCGGTGGCTGGTTGTCATTTGTGGAGCCACGAGGTATAAAAAATGGCTGGAAAGTACTTGGACACCAACTGAAGTCTCGAGAAACTCCGCATAACATCGGCACAAGAATTGCAAGGTATATCCACGGGATTTAATTGTTCCTCGTTGAAGTGACAAAAATACAGAAAATGTTTTTGCTGCAGACTTCAATTCATTACTCTACCTACACTTTTAGCAATGATCTCTAATATTAACGAAAAACCAATTGCGAATCGTGAGAAGAGAACTGTTATCTGTAAATGTGAAACACTGCTGCCTAACATCTAATCAGCCGCAAACGCTCAACTGGGATATTTCAACGCACATGTCCACACACAATACGATGGAAAGATCAGCAACACTGTGCGCGGATAGTTCCCGCAGTACGCTTGCGGTAGCTCAGCTACTGTTCGTCACACAAAAGCTCCGCTGAACTGTTGGCATCTGTACTAGGTTTCCAACTAAGTACTGTATTGAAAATTTTATAAGGTATCATTTTTCGATGAAGAGAATTTGCACACGTAGCACGATGAGTAGAGGCGTGGGTGATTTCATGCTAAGGGCATGAGCATGGCCGCCTGCGGGATTTTTGCTAGGGGGGCGCAAACATCTCAATTCCAATTTTAGATGTGCGCGATCTGGGAATGAGAATATATCGACTGTATATCGACCCTGTAGACATGGATTAGAATTAAGCTAGGATCTCAATGACGTGTGCAAATTCACAAGCCTTCGATCAACACCTGTTTCAGTAAGAATAGTTGACAATCAGCTCACAAATTGTCACCGTTGTAATTCGTAAAGACGACAAGTATTTGTGAAGTAGCCTCAAAAGCAAAAGTTGCGTGCTTTCAAAGAGTCTATATGCGTCCAAGAATGCTACTTTTTATAACATTTTACTGCCGACACAAACCTATTTATCTGTGGTTCGTTTTATTTGCGGTTGTTACCTGTGTAGTAGAGTCTGGACTAGAAAACGCTGACGTCTCCCACTCTTCCAACGCTCTTGGTTAGGATAATCACGAAAGGGCTCTTAGCGACATTAGTCCCGAATTTTTCAGGCTTTAGCACCTTTATTTGGTGTCTGGCTACTGGTTAAAACAGAGAGATATCTGGAAACAACAGCTGAATGAGAGTAGTTCACCTTGGCTGTGTGAACTTTTATGTTTACATTTCAAAACTATTTTGACAGCTGCGAGCAGGAAAGATAAATGTTCGTCGACGTCGTGTGAAGTTACATATGGGCCACTGCACTTAGGAAACGTAGTTGCATTAAAGATAGACTGTTTGTAACATTTGTTGCATGCAAATATACGCTTAGAGCTGGCGGTGAAATATCCCTTTTGCCGAATGAAATTGAACATGTTTAGCCATAGGATCTGAAGAAACCATCAGTTTTTTTCGATTCACCTCATAATAACATTTTATAGAGACTCCTTCATGCTTTTCTTGCTCGTAAACAGGAACATTGAAGGACCAGCGTTGTTGCCAAGCCAATCGTTAGACAAATACGCTACCTTTTCCGCGCGCAACACGACCGCAGCAAACGTCAACTACGCGCTGATGCGCATCCGCTGTCCGCCGGATCACAAATCGCTTGGCGATATAATTGCCCTTGATCAGCTGGTAGATGAAGAAATTGACAGCATGATGCCTCCACTATTGCTGAACCGCTCAAAATACGGCTGCGTACACAACGCTTTCCTTGCAAGAGCTAAGCTTGGTGGAGATGTTTGGTAAGTTTTTTTGTGACAAAGATGAAATTTCCTCACAGGATTTCAAAATTCTGCCCTTAGTGAGCCAAGTGGCTCCCAGTTGAGAACCACTGCTAGAAATTGAAACGTATCCCGATACCCTTTCTAAAAACTCTTTTCATGGACAGCAATAGTTTATAACTGTTCATAACCGCCAATGGGATAATTGCCAACCGGACGACAACGTATAACCCAGACGTAAAACTTCCAGTAACTGACGTATCCACAAAATAAAAAATAACTATTCCTGTGATGCAGCAATTGAGCATTGGCTATATGCCAGTCTGCCACCGGCACCCTCCCGTATCTTCAGCAGCCTGCACTGAATCATTCACCGCCCAATGAAACCAAGAAAATAGACCCATGACAACAATTATCCTGTCAGAGCAAACTTTAATTTAAGGAAAGGTATTGTCCGGTTCCTGCAAAAACCGGAAATATCACTCCTGCTCCAGCTCTTGGTCCGCTTTTTAATCATAGTTCCCACTCCAGGTCTTGCTCCAGCAAAAACTGTAGACTCCAGCCGGAGTCCATACTTCGGCATTCCGGTTCCGTGATCACCTCTGACCAGGAAACTCGTGGAATTTGCGTTCAGTTCGAAACAGTGTGCCCTCTAGGACAATTTTACACTGACAAAATGTTTATTTTAGTGAGCAACGAACGACATTTCACTGCGCGAATGGTCTGGCGGTACTGCGCATTTGCGCACCTTAGAGGGAACGCTGGTTCGAGTTATGGCATGTGCCCCTTGCTGTAGACTTTACGTTTCGCAAAACGCTCCTTCCAATTCAAACAACCCCGCGTAATCGGCTGCTTTCATTCCTTCAAATCCTATGGGGAAGTTCCTTTGCAGCTTGTTGATTTAATTCACAAACACATAATCAAACATCAAAACTTGTTATATCATTTTATTTTCCCTGCACTTAAAACAAGCCAAATCCCAAAAAAATGTGTCCAAAAAATCAGTTTGCTTCACACCTGATATCTGCTTCTGCAGCCAATGACCTTTTATCTGGTGTGATGTTTTTTTGCAGGAGATTTCCAGCTCATGCGTTTAAGCTTGCATCGAACGACTACAATTACACGCCAGGACAAGCGAAAAGCCTGTCTATTCGTCAAGTTTTACCTGTAGATGATAGTGGAGAACATGCTGGCTTCTTCGTTGGGGTTATCGACGATGATTTAAAGTCAGTGCCAGAACTGTACACTCTCAAGAAACATCCAGGTTAAGTATAGAACTAAGTTCTTTTCAGGTCGCTAAATTAAGCAATCCCAAACCCAGTTGAAACCTGTGATTTTACAACGTAATTGGGCTTCTTCAATAGGAAGTGAATTGCCCACAATTGCTAAAGGCTGAGATTTTAACGAATATCCGAAGGGTGAATCATCATAAACCTATTAAGAGTTGCGTTAAATTGTCGAATAAGCATCAGTTTACTTCAACTTCATTTGCTGTTGAGCAGATGGAAATTATCCTATCTTTGCGATTTTACCTCTGATGCATGGCATGGATACACCATCGCAGCCAGACTCTTCTAAGGAAAAATCGTTTGAAGCTAAAGACAGCCACATCGGCGACTCATTTGGAAATCCTCTCAGTAGCCTTGGTGACAAGGATAAAAGTGTGGGAGCAGCCAATAGGCACGGTGAGTGCTTCAACAGAGGCTTACTGCGAAATAAAACGAACATTTGCAACAACATTTTTGCTAAGTCTTAAACTAATTCACTGTTATTAGCAAGTACTGTATATGTATACTTTGCTATGTCTTTTTCCAAGTCTTATGCAATCCTATTGGAATGAGTCGTTAAACTTTGAAATTCGTTGAATATTGCACCGCGGCAATCATGGAATGCTCGCGTTTCGAGGCTCATAATTTTGATCGATCTGCATAAGGCTTCATCTAACTAAGACTGAAGAAAAAAAGCGTAAAGATCATTAGTTTGCCATTGAAACTTACCATTTCTCTGTCAACTCAGGGAAAAATGTGCATGATTTCCAAACCCAATTTTCAAAATATCGCCCAATGTTTTTGATTAAATTGTTGCACGATGTTTAAATAATGTAGCATGTAACTGTGTTTAAATAATTTAACAAGAAAGTGTGTTCAAAAATAGCAAAAGCGCCTGTCAATATTTGCATTACTGCGGTTCTTTCACTAGATTGCTGATGAATGATAGAAGCCTTACAGTTATATATGTATTTTACATACTGCGTTATACAGTATGTGTCGTAGGCTGCACCAGGCCTCACTTCATCGAAAGCCGTGTTTCGTATAGAAAAAGGCAGGTTGCAAAAAAGTACTTGAGAACAGGCGCCTGAAAAAAAGTCTCTAGCCAGATCATTGAAACGATTTGCACAACCATGTTTTGCAGAAATGTGTGACCCTAATGCTACAACTGGGTTCATGGTTGCCTTTATCATCGTAGCAATTTTGCTTCTTATTGTGACGTCATACCTCATTTACAAACGCTGCAGGTAAGTGCTGCTTCGCAATGCAAGCAAAGCGATTGTAACTAGCAACATTAGTAACTCGCAACAACATTTAGGTAATACCTTTCAAGTACAAGTTTTAAAATCATTGATGTTGCACGTTGAGCGAATAGCTAAGCAAATTAAAAATGAGTAAAACGAACCAGTAATCCGCTACGAACTGGTTTTGTACAGCCTCTGAATTAAGAATGTCATTTTTTGTTAGGCATACTAAATCAAGCTACAAACAAGGGGGACCTAGCAACAGTCGGGAAGATGTGGAAGGTAGAGTTTGTTTGATGCGCTTCGCCACACGGCAGACACTGTTCTTTATAAAGGGTGTTAAGCCCAGACAGCTTTCTACATAGACAAATATTATAATATGAACAACGTTTTGACGGAAACGGTAAAATTGCCTGATCAACCAGGCCCCGTTTATTGGCTATGTCCTTGCAAAACCCTGCATTGAGGCTCCGCTGCCGTGTGGCACGCCCGATCAAACTGGGCGCAAGCAAGACACGCTGACAGTCGCAAAACCAAAGTACTTTGTCTTTGCGCTTAGATCAAAACCAAATCCGGCCGATGATCCAGAGTAGTCATTCAAACTCGAGTCCAGGTTTGTCCGGCATGCGGTTGATAACGCGTTGCATCTTGCTTGCGCCGCAGTTTTTGCTTTAGTTTACTTTGCTTGGGATGCTAAGCAATGAATGCTCTTGCTGTAGAGAAGCAGTGGTGTTTTGAAGCCATAACATAACTTGTACCATATAAAGAAAAATGGCCCGGCTAATTTTTCTTAGATTAACACTGACTTCGTTTCAACATGTCATGTTCGAAAAGCTACTTTGAATTTTTGAAAGGACTCCAACAATCTCGATTGAATCTGTACACGCTGATTTAATTTGCTTTATACTGCAAATGCTGCCTGCAAACTGCAAAAAAAATTTACTTGTGATGGCCTGTATCACCGCTGTTTCTCAAAAGCGTGATGATGTGTGCAAAAATCGTGATTGATTGCATAAATANTAAAAAATCANATTTGTTGCTACATGCCGTTTCAGCTGCAATTATCGGTTNCGTTGCAGTTTCTTTTGATAAAAATTGTCTTTACTGCTTTGCACGTGCTTGCCATGCCTGGAATTAGCGCCTGAAGCTGCCTTTCTTTCATGTTTTTGCAGCTAGCTTTCAGCAATCAAAGCAACGCGACAGTAACGATCTTAACAGCAAATCTCCTGCGAAAACGCAGGCAGCTATGACAACAAAAGTAATCATGTCCACCCAACCCCAACCACCGGTCGCACGCGAAGACGAACATCCCGGTTACAGACTCAAAGACAAAAGTAGCAAAAATGAAAAGTGGAGTGTTGGTTTTGCTGGATTAAAAAGGCAAATGGCAGTTGATGTCCATAGTGCAGAACGGGAAAATCACGAATACCAAGACTCACTAATCGACCCACAAAGTAGCACGTTCTTGAGCCAAGCCGCAATAGCCTCTCAGTATCATGGCAAAGAGAGTAGTGAGAGTAAAAATCCTTTTTCTGGAAACCTTGCATGTACCATGCGTCACTTAAACAGCAGGTCAGACACTCAACTGAACATAAACCAACGTGCAAGTGCAAAAACCAACCTGCAAATGAACAGAGATCAATACTCAATAGATGTCGCTGTCACACGTGGAAGCTCTGAAAATGATTTAACTTTTTCTCACGGCCGCGGAGACGCAACGGGTTTTTCAGATGAGAGTGCACTCTTACCTGCTTACAGCAGAACGGCGAGAGGCACTTTCACTACTACTCGTGGAAATTTGCACCAATATTTCCAGTATGGTTTTAGTGAAAGAAACGAAGTGCCTGTTGGTCATCTTAATTTTAAAGAGAAATGTATTAACCATCCTCGAAATTCAAAGGAAGCATACGCCTATACAACGAGATCGACTCCTAAAATGCAAAATAATTTTGAATCATATATCCATCGTGAAATTGAATATGAAGAACTTCTAACCTCGCATGAAAAAACTGGACAATTTCAAGAGGTGTTTGTTGCTGGACTTTCTACTGGTAATCGGCCAACTGTTTGCAACAGTGAGATATCTGCCTCAAGTTCATCAAGCAAAAGCAACCAATATTACGTAAACCACATCCTTGGAAGTTACACTTCTGAGATCAGCAAACCTGGTGAACTAAAACATCGTACCAATGAAACTGACAAAAGTTTGCCTACAGTCAGTGATGGTGTTGGGGAAAGTTCTGAGAAACATTTAGACAATACGTTTGATTTTGCCATTGGTTTGTCTTCCTCTTCTGGAGTTTCAAGCAAGCTTTGTAGCAAGGAGGAAAAGCCATCTTACAGCGTGATGCTGGACCAAAGATCCTCAGATAGCAAAGTAACAAGTAGCGATTCCTTCAGTCTCACCATGGCAACAGCAGTTTCTGATTCTCTACCATCAGTCAATGCAGCGCACGAAGACTATGCTCGTAATTCATTAGTGCGTGAGCACAATGTGAATCAACTCGAAGATAAAAATGTGTTGTTCACAATGAACAACAATGTAAACTTCTTTGCAGACGGAGACCTTCTGACAGAAAATCCGTCACAGCTGCATGGTCAAAATGCTGACAAGGAGATCGCAAATGCCGACAATAATTATGAGCAAATAAGTTTCGAGAGAGGAAATGGTTTGACGCAAATTAAGCATGTACCAATAACTTACGGTGGCGGGAGCGCAAACAGTAAAACCCTTTTGCCCACAACGTATCAATCTAGTATGGGCGAAAAAAAACTTGGCGGATCAGAAAGTCAACCGTTTCTGACCAAGGCAGTAACAGCTACTGTTGATATTTCAGGTGACGATCATAAAAAGTGCGTTGATTCTGACGAAATCACTACAGATGTTTTCATCTCAAGTAGAAATGAGTGTGCAAGCCAAATGTTACCAGCACTGAACTACAGTCATGGCGACGTCTCAAAATCTGCAATAGCACTTCACGATAAAAGCAATACAGAAACGGACAAACTTGTTACGGATTTAACGCAAGAGGAAGTCCATCTTGCTCCAGGATACGAGCAAACACCAAACAAAGTGAATGCCAAGCTGAATACCGCCTTAAGTTCAAAGCACTCAGAAACTGGGCTGTGTGCTTCTGGTTCAGACTTTGCAAAAATGAGCGATGGTCCGAAAAATACTTTTTTGGCAACCACATCGTCAAATGGCTTGTTGGCCGAAAAGAAAATGACCGCGGGAAATGAAATCGTTGCATCAGGAAAAGTTGAAAGAGAGACCTCCGTGGAATGCGCCAATCACGACTACGTCACCTCTAATGAAGACGATCGAAGTATAGTCACAGAAGATCGTGAACATCTCCACGTAGTTTCTAACGAAAGCAACAAAGCACACTTTATGTTACGTGAAAATTATGGTGACACAATTCCTGTTGAAAATGAAGAAACAGCTTTTCGGAAGCACTTCGAACAGAATCATGAAACACTTCACAATGTTCCTGATAGCGATAGAGAAGTTGGCTTCTTTGAAAGCGTCAGATACGACCAAATGAAACCTGATAAAAACAATGGAGTACAGTTCACCGAAGCCTCGGATCAGGTCCGCATGAATGTCGACATAATTGCAGGAACAACGGATGTGAAACAGGTCAAACGTGTTCATGCGAATCTTGGTGAAAGGGATGAACTAACTTTATCTGACAACGTAGAACAACATATCCTTGCACTCCCTAACGAAATTAAAGGAACAAAAATTATGGAAGACGTAAGTAATGACCAAATGAATTCTAATAAACAGAAAGGAGAGCAGTTTAGCGAACATGCCAAACAGGAACATGTGACTCCGAAGAAAAGTCNAGGTTATACGTTCACGGAGCAGATGGCATATACTGACATGATTTTGGACAAAANTGAAGGAACACTAGCTTTTGTAGAACCCGGTGTTCAGGTGAAAAATAATCTTGACAACAACGGAGGAATAAGTTTCACCGAGCATGTCCATGTGACTGCTGATGAAACAGAAAGAGCTGCATACTCAGAACGCAACAAGCCAGAAATGATTTCAAGTCTGGAACTCGGCAGACATGACCACATACGCTTTAATGAAGGCAAAGTAGCAACATTTACAGAACACGCGGAAGATGCACAAATGGATTCACCTAAAAACGAAACTGCATTCACCGATCATGCAGAAGGCCTTCATGGTCATGCACTTCCTGACAAAAAACAAAGAACAACATTTGTAGAACACGTTAGTCCAGGTCAAATAAAAGCGGACAAAAACAAAGGACCAGGATTTGCACAACTTACAGAAAGTGATCAAACGATTCTTGTTGGAAACGAAGCAACTAAATTAGCAGAGCATGTTCATATGAATCCTGAAGAAAGTGAAGAAGCAACATTTGTGGAACTCTTACGCCATGAGCAAATAAAACTCAATGAAAAGAAAGGACTAATGTTTGCTGGAGATGCCAAGCATGGTCGTAAGATTCTTGATCGAAGTGAAAAAGGGTCATTCGCAGATCTTTTGAACCATGTTCATAGTACTTCAAAGAACAGCAAAGAAACACCATTTATGCAAAACGTTGAGAATGACCAGATCGATCTTCACAAAAACGAAGGTCCGGTGTTGACTAGACGCGTCAAAGAGGTTCATGTAAATACTGCTAAACGACACCAGCAACATCAGCTACAGACCAATTTTTGTGCTGCTGTGCAACAAACATCGAGCGAGCAACATTGTGAAACTATTGCTGTTGAGGACTTTGATGCACACCTTAAACAAGTCAGCAACGCCCTTTCGTCCCACGACATGCTCCCAGAAAAAAAAAGCAACAAACACTTCCATGAAGATGTGCCTGTTATGAAGCATGACATAAAGCAAAAGCATGCAAAAAATTTTTTGCGTCACCAGCACCATTTCCATGTTCAGACTGCGCAAGATACTCCCCCAGAAAATTTGACCAAACCATTTTGTGAGGGTCCTGGTAATGAGAAACATGATGTACAGTGGAAAGGAACGAACGAATTTCACCAACACAAACCTCAGGCGCACAAATCTCTAGATGTGCTGCAAGAAGCAACAAGCAGTATATTCCATGAAAATGCAACTGCTGGTGACCGTGACATGCANCCGAAACAAGGTAAAAGTTTTTTGCATCATCAGCATCATTCACATGTGCAAACCACACCAAAAACATTACAAGAAACAGTGGCCAAATTATCTGATGATGATGTTACGGAGGAGATACCCACCGCACAACCGACAGAAGTGAGTAGTTTTACCCAACAACGGGACGACTCTCATTCTCACTTTTCCCATCCTCTAAACGCACTGCTAGAAGAAACAAGCCATTTAATCTATGAAAATGAACCTGTTGTGGAAAGTGTTGAGCAACAAAAACAAGCCAAAAGTTTCTTACATCATCAGCACCATCCCCGTGCTCATTCTCCACAAAGCAGCATCAGAGACAAATTAACTAATTTATGTCCGGAAGATGTGGCTGATGGAAGACAACAGAAACAAGAGAGGGCATTTTCTTACCACCAACACCTCTCTCACGTAGGCAGTGGCCAAAATGATTTGCATCAAACCAATAGCAAGAACTCTGTTGAAGGTGATTTCACTGAGATACGCGACGTGAAAGAAAAAGGAAGTAAACCTGCAAAATCAGAAAAAAATTCAGCGCAAACGCACAAATGCCAAGACTATGATGCAACGATAAATTCTTTGGCCAGCAACCTCATCACCCAAGAGGATTATTCCACCCCCCCTGCAGAACCTGTGCCAAACGAGCAGGCAGTGTTGTCCAAAAGTTTCGGTCACACCTGTTTTGACGGAGCAGAAAAAGATTCGCAAACAGCTAGGCGTTCTAATCGTGCAGACGCAACACATCACTCCTCGACCGATGACACCAAAAACTTGAGATCACGAGTTAATCGAACTCATGAATCTGAGGAACCAAAACCCAGGTACAAGGAAGAAGCTTGCATTGTTGCGGAAATAGATCTCGGCCAAAGTATGACTGCAATTGTACCAACTTCATCGGTTGGAAATACCGCGTTTACTCTGGCAAGCGAAAGTCATTCTTCACCAAAAGTATCTGAAAAAAACATTAATTATGAGTCGCAATTAAATTCTAATAAAGTTGCGGCGATCACTCACGTCTCCACCAAAAGTTTACAAGAGCACAACAATGCATTCCATGGATCTGAAAATATCGATGCAAGTCTTTACTCGGCGGCAGGAAACCAAAAATTGAACTCGATGGAAAGTGCCAAGAATCATTACATAAGTAAGGCTAGACACACTCACCAGCCATTGCATTTTCACTCAAGTAACACTCGTAATGAATATGACGCATATGTGAAAATGTCTGGTATTTCAAAAGTTTCTTTCACGAATAACGTTCAGTTGACCGTGCGACAAAAGAAAATTTCGGAAAAGAACGTTGTTTCTGCCATCGTCGAAGAAAAACTCATGGAGGACGAAGCACGTGGTACGCAAAGATTAACACAAACCTTCAAGATCGGAGAAACCAGCGCTTGCCGCGAAGGATCGTCTAAGAAAAACGGACAAACACTTTCCATGCCAACTCACACCAACCAATCCAAGCAAAAGAAACGGTGTCACAGTGACGATTACACGCAACCAAAAGTCAGCCAGCAACGTCAGCGAGTGAATAGCATGGGATCATTCGATGGTCCAGTCCTTTACGCCCTCCGCAACTTCTCCTGTTCAACTCGTTCTACTGTTGAGTATGAGCAACGTTTTATGACCACGGATAACAAGACAACTGTTGTTCATCGTTCCGCCATTAAAGAGACTTTTCCTCGTCAAAAGTACACCATTACTATTGTGAATAATCAAGAGAATTANTTCCGGGAAAATTGCCGGGTCGACGAGGATTCGTCTTTGCTACTCTAGGTGCGACCTAAAAGGTATAATTCCTCATATTTCATTAGTTGGTACTGTACTTATTTCGTTATTTATTTTTCAACCCGTATGCAGTATCTGACTCAGGACGGAATGCTCCTAGCCGAAATGAGACCTAGCTTGTTAGTGATAAAAAACGTTTTTAACTTGGATTGCCACCTTCATAATAGTTAATCCATATCTAACGTTTACTGTAGCGTGGCTCTAAGTGACAGTCATAAGATTCTCGTAACTTCGCGGCACAAAAATAAATTATAAAACGTGCAGCCATGGACGTCGGAAGGCTTTTTTCCAGGAGGGGCACTAGGGATTTTTCTAAAATTTTTCTATGGTGGGGCCAAAAGTGGTGAAATTTGTTTTTTCCCACTAGAAACTAAGAAAACAACTTTTTTTGCTAAACTTTTCAAAATCCAGGGGGACCAAGGCCCTCCCTACCCTCCGTTCCGACGCCCACGCGTGCAGCCATATCAATGCGCACTCGAGAATAATTTTACGTATAACTTGGAGATCCAAACGTAAGGTGCTTGCCAATCATGACTTAGCAAGCTACTGTAGCTTAAAATCGCTGTGACTAAATAATCTTGTTTTGACTGCCTCGAAATTTGTCCACTAGTAAAACAGTCATGCTAGCTTTGCACTCCCTTTGCAGAGCTTTGCGGATGCCAATTTCTGCTTGCTTACGCCAGGAACCACTTTCGTAGAGAATACTGCGGTGGTGGCAAATCAACGTCAGCACTGCGCATGAAACGCTTCTTATTCTTACACCTACGCGTTTCTGCAGAGCACACGGCTGAACAGGCCCATTTTTGAAATCCTGAAATCCTCGCAGTGTTGTGAAGTACAGTATACTTTATCTCTCTTACCGAAGCTGTTATGAGACTTTACTACCAAATATTATTGAAATCACCCAGGGGTGTAGTGGGGTGGGAACGGTGTTCCCACACCTTTTTTGGTCCACACCTTTTTGCCCTGGGTAAACGTTACTTGCAGATGTGGGATCCAAACGACAACAATAAAACATGGCTGCGATTTCACAGATGTGCTAGCGACAGGCAGATTCCCACTGTTAGTCAAAAGTCTACAGTGAAACAGGTAGATCCAGTGTGGAAATTCTTGTAGGAAAATGCTCTTTTTATTCGAACTATTTGGTGCAGTTACGGCGTTCCCACACCTCTTTTTTCAGCACTACTACCCTGAAATCGTCCCACCTTAACCTTACTGGCTGGATCCGCCCCTGCTTCAAGTGGTATATTGAGTTGACCTATCTTTCAAACATTGCGAGTGCTTTAAAAGCCTGAAACCATACGATGCAGCAGCTGATTATAATAAAAATGACCTCCATGAGGACAACAGCTACAAATCATGACTTCCGCATAACTACGAAAAAGTGTTCCAATTGGCGATTTGTTTTATTTCAGCACGATTTGAGTTTAAAAGAAGCAGTCGCTTAATCCGTGGTCTCTGTGAAAGCGCATGATGCAGTATGGGCAGGCTTGTCTACAGGACACTTTTTCCTATCCCACTGCAGCTTGTGACTGCCTATTCACGTGGTATTCCCACGAAACGGGTAATAAGAACATTAGACAAGCGCTTCCCAGCTAGTGGTCTGCGAATCATTTCAAAGTCACTATTTTCTGGTATTGAACTAAGACGTTTCTTGATTTTCTTGAACCGATTTTCTATTGATTAGATCGATTTTCTTGAAAATTTACCGATTTCTATTGATTAGCCTCTATCAAGCCTCAACTTGATCTTATCATATCCAGTAAGCAAGCTGAAGTTACCCATTAACAGTAAAGTGCATTTTGTGTTAATATTATGTTTCTCATATCCCAATTTTCGTTTCACCGCCATGTCGTTGCCGTTAGCCACAACATCTCTAAGCCATGTAAACGTGGGCCGCAAGCTGAAATACGCTGGGAAGCACTGCACTGTGCTGAGAGCATATAATAATGGTATTCAGCTTCAAAAAGATTCCCTGCTATATGATAAGACGATGGAACAAATTTTAAATCCACTGTCGCATCCCTTGGACAAGCCTGAGTATTGACTTCGCAGAATATTCTGGTACAACTATCGCACTGTTTTGTAATTCTGATATGTTGGAAGTGCCAAACATGTTTCTTACGCTGCATCCACGTTTTGCATGCTTGCATTTGTGTAGCCTTTAAACAAAGCAAGATTGAGCTGTTGATTTGCCTGTAACCTGTGGCTTGAAAAAAAGCTGTATGGCACAGAATATTGCTGCAATGCTGTTTAACTTATGCAAATGTCCGAAAAATCAAATAGTTCACTATAGAAACGAAGTAACCTAATTAACATATTTCAGATGATTTTCAATCACCAGTGGTGTGTTCAAAGGGGAGGCGAGCGAGGCACTTGCCTCGGGCCACCTCTGTTTAGGGGCCCGTTTGAGGTGTTTCGCGCATAAATTTTCCTCACGTTTGGTGAAAAACTTATTATCTAGTCTTATATTCCACACCAGATTATTAATAAGTACTCTGTTTTCGAAGGTATTACCAACTGCAATGTATAGGTGCTCCGCTCTCTAAGGGGTCCCCAAGAGCCATTGTAATGCGTAAGTACTCTGCTTTCAAAAGGGCCCCTAACAAGCAACTGCAATATGTAAGTACCCTGCTTTCAAAGCGGCCCTCAACAGCAACTGTAATGTGCAAGTACTCTTCTTTCAAAGGCCAAAGACAGTGGCGTGCAGAGGTCTGGTGATGCCCGGGGCGACTGCTTGATTTGATGCCCCCCTTCCGAATTCTAGTATTGAGCAGTGGCGTATGTTGGTCATTTTTACTGGATATACGCTGCTTGTGACGTCACAATATGACGTCATATTCACGTTTGCAAACCAACGTTATAGCGAAGTTGGTTGACACAACATGCATATTTAGGGACGCGGGATCAGCGGTAGGGCAAGGGGAGTACTAAGAGTTGAGGGCAATGGGAACTTGTAAAAAGCAAAAAATTCGTTACCAGTTATGTTTGTTTTTGTTCATCAACATTGTTGACCTCAAAAATAATAACAGAAATTATAGAAAATCATTCTAAATTTTCTGGGTGCCCGAATATCTGTATAAACTTGTTTCAAGTCGATCTTGACAAACCATGAAATTCCCTATGATACTGATATGAAAAGACGACTTCGCCACCGCTTCCACCCTTTTGGAAGGGCAGAGGGGGCAATGGCCCCGCCATGCCTCCATTCTCCGGCATCCCTATGCATATTATTCTACACGCACTCTGTTTACTCGTTGATGCAGGCCACAGTGTGTCACTGTAATGAACATTAACAGCGGTCTCCTTAGATAGTTTTGCAGTTATGAACTGTTCTATCTGGCAACGCATTAAAACAGGGAAGTAGAACACACTTAGTGCTACATCAACGCAGTTCACAACTGCAAAAACTGCGCGAATGTCTTGTTGGATAGCAGTCGATCAGAAGGAATGCGACAAGGGTGGCCGACACCCAGTGTTGACAGTTTGAAACTTGTAAACTACGTAAGAATTGAGAATGCTAATAAAGTACGCAAGATAATTTTGTTTTTTTGTGGCTGTAATATGTACAGTTACTAAGGGTAAAGAGCAGACACGGGCAGGGGTGTAGTGCTAAAAAAAGAGATTGGGAACCCCGTTCCCTCACACGCAAAAAGGTCCTTTAGTTCTCGCAATCCACACGTAGAAATTGAAAGGAAAAATCAAAAAGTTCAAGTAATGTTACTAGTGCAAAATCGCGTGAGAACGCCGTTCCCACCCCACTACATCCCTGGATACGGGCTTGTGTGAGCCGTTATGATCAATCCGACTGAACAGCCAATTATTGACGCAGCTCGAATCGAAGCACATATTGCAAGCACAGATGTGCCACTGTATTAGCACAAAAAACAAAACGGGAAACTACTGATGCATCAAAAAATCAGCTAAATCAACCACATTCAATTAGGAAAATTTTGAAATTTGGTTCAGAAAATCAATTAAACGTCCATAATTATCTTCAGGGCTGATGAAATTGGACCCAAACAAGAAATGCCACCAGATTAAAAAAACACTTAAAAAATCAATGAAAACCCACAAAAATCTCACTCTTTTCTTTTCCTTTGAAAAACATACTATGAATAAAAGTAAAATAAGCACCTCACTTGTAAAGTTCACTGCAAATTTTTTTTTAGTGAAACAAAACGGAAAGCAACGAAATTTGGTGGGTTTGAAAAACAGAGAAGAATAATTCGAACAGTTTGAGTAAATTCTTATGGTTAGCTTTTTCAGCTCTGTAAAATCGGTAAAATTTTAATCAATTTTTCTGCCTTCTCTGCATCCAAACTTTCTGATGTTGGACCATACCAAAGCATATGTTGAAAACATACACTTTATAGATGCTAAACTATCAGGGCATCTACATAAATTTGACGTGCAATTGTAGAGTTTGTGTGGGAGTGATTTTTCTCTGTTTGCTGTGCACATGCTTGTCATGACTTACCACTCGAGTGAATTGACTACCAACAGTTTGCGAAAACAAAGATTAGGTACATTTCTTTACCTCCGATTTGAATGCCATAGTAGGTATAACAAGTTATTATTGTGTAATTCTGAAAGTGGTGATATTGCATGATGCAATACAAGCAATTCAGAATGGGGTTTATGTCTTTTTTAAAGGAACAAAAACCTGCTTCTTTAAAAAAACACCTGGATTTTGAAAAAAAAANAAGTGGGTTGTTTGTTTTTTAAAAAAACTCGAGTNTTTCTGAACCCAGGTTACCTTTCAATCTTTTTTGTGATTTTCCCTCGATCGGACGATCTGGAACAAGTCCCATCGCCANCAGTTTCATTGGGTGTCGGCCGCACACCTACAGCACAAGTTCCTGGNATTGAAGAAACTGAGAATTACTGGCATTTGAATGCATAAAAATTAGTGTTGACAACAAAATGAGTTTCGAAAAATTAAATCCATGCAGCGTGTGTCAGTAG
>JGI24022J15233_10000991_pt1 | contig 21575 bp, 14 predicted proteins | sample Ectturendosymbi2_FD_15233 | JGI IMG/M metagenome (IMG submission 15233)
AAATCCACTCATTTAACCTGCTTAAAAAAAGGAAAAATAACATGATATCCTGGGTTTACCGCTTAGGCCACATTTAAATCGGGAAACAAGCGAAACCCACCGATCCAGCATACGAACGACGTCATCCTGGAATGCAAGCTCTACAAAAATTACATTGACACCCAACCTCCCAAAAAACACATAAAATTNGACCACTCACTTGTACTGGCGCAACTTCTCTTCTTGGCTGCTTTGTTTCTGAGTAGAAGCTGCTACTTCGTAATCCGCAGCTTTCTGGGCAACTTGCTGAGCAAGTCTTTTTCTTCTTTCCCTTCGTTCAAACTCGTCTTCTTTCGCTTGCTTGATAATTCGTTCCGCTTCTTGCAGCGACCGTCGCATGTTATCAATTCTCAAACGAGCGGAGTCAGTCATTCGAGTTGGAATTGTGTCTAAAACACATAAAATACACATATTCAGCGTATGCCAATGCACAAATAAATTTAAAACGAAATCCTTTCTCGCTACAACTTTGCCTGAATACATAGAGGTAAGTCAGTTAATGTTTTGAGGATTGAATAAAATGAACACATGTCAAAGCTCCGTGCCGATACTTCATGACTGCACGAAGCACATAGCAAGTAGAAGTTNGGCCTGTGAAATCTAACGAAGTTGAGGGTGGGGAATTTCTTAAACAGCAAGCATCTCCTGCCAAACCTCAGATGAAACCAGTCGGCGACGTTATTTCGTTCAGCATCCAGGGATCTACTTGCAGTGTCAGAGATTAACTGGTGCTGCTACAGGGAGATTTGAATCAAGGGTACGGTCAACCCATAAACATGCCACAGTATATCGAAAAAAATTCTTGACCGCGGATGAATCACGCAATGGACTACGTCATTTTGTCGTCACGTGGTAGTTGCAATGCTACTGCACCATAATTACGAAAATGTGTGGGGATTCACCTTCGTTCCAGGCGAAAATCCTTATTTTCGCAAAGGGTCCTTTAGTTTAAACTAAAACGAAAAAACAACAGCGAGTTGAAAACAGTTCCATATGTTTCGCACTTTGTTAGACACTCAGCTGTTTGCCGCACTTTGTTAAACACTCAGCTGTTTCAGACAAGCTTGAAAAACAAACGAAAGCACAATTTTTTGTGCGGAGCGGAAATTGAAGATCGCACCGATCGGGTTCTCACAGTTTTCTTGGCGACGCGTAACGGNCTGGAAGTTCGTCGCAACAAGAATCTGAATAAAATGTTATTAACTTAAATTTCAGTAAAACTCACCGGACAAGGTGGATTTCCGTCCGCTGTCCGGTCGGATCTTCGATTCTTTTTCAAAACTCTGCTCAGCTTCTTCCATCGATTCTCTCATCTCTTGACGCTTCTGCAAGCGCTTCGACGTACGAAACTGGAACGGTTCAACTACAGTGGTGGCGAGGTCGTTCCTGTGTTTTAGCGTCTCCAACTGTTCGTGTTTATGCAGGGCGTCAAAATCCGGGACCTCCGAGGTTTTTGGTTGAAAGGGAAAAGCTGATACTTTTTCGACTTCTTTCAGCCACGCTTTTCTTTTATGCTGGGCCATCAACTCATGAGCATGCAAACGTGGCGGCAGAGCTGACGAGCGCATCAAGTCTTCTGATCTGCGAGGAAGCAGCACATTATTGACCTGACCGAGAGGTCAAGCAAAGGGGTCAAAGGCAGCGAAAGCTACAACATGACCTCCTCTGCATGCTTCACTGTAGGAGCCACTGCCGTTATTGCCCAAAAAATGGTCAGAAGGCGCATCGTGTATTCGTTACTTGATTTCTCCCGAAATCGAAGAATACTAGTTCTCGTGCGCAAAGTCATACGTCGTAAAATCAAAGCTAAAGTTCGAAGCAGCTGTGACACATATGGCTTTAGCACGAGTCGAAATAGAGAGTGGGGACAACTTTTGACATGAGGCGCACGGCAATGCTCTTTCAAACACCTCCCCCATTTTACTTAAACATCGAAAAAAAGGAAATGTGCACAAAATGAGAGAATTGACGACATAAGGCTTTAGTGTTTGCAGCAAACGCATTGCTCAACCTTTGGTTTAGGCAAAGGGCNTTTGCATCGTCAACATCCATTTTAGAACATCAGCNTCTNCACATTATTTTTTTTAAATCCACATGTCGATTTCTTATTTTTCCAAACAAACCTGCTTGAAGAANTGAAATTATGAATTTTTCCTGGAAAGGACAGAAGTGTCGATTGTCTCAAAAAAATCACAGAAAACTTCGTAAAGAATATTGGAATGATGCGCGTTAAACATCATTAACCTACACCAAGTTTCAACGATGCAGTACATCATGCACAATCCAGCACAACAGTTAGCACATCTTTGCACAGCGAGCGTTAATAGCTCTGCGTAACCAGCACAACGTGTTCGCTTTCTCGGCAAACAACAGTATACGGTGGGGGTACTGCATTACAGTTCGTTGAGTATCGTTAAAGCAAAACTGAACATGGTATTTCTCGCAACCAAATGATGCGTTGCTAACCCAGGTTTGTGATAATATATCCAGGTGACTTTTTTCTTAGATTCTTAGAAAATCATATCTGAGAACATTGTTTTCAAAATTTTGATTCTTATTTTGTAAGCAACATGTTTATTGGCATACTAACGGATGTAAGTTGGTCCTGATTGCTGAAGGTTAAAGACAGGTGGTATTTCGATATACATAGCTAATATCTAAACAGTGTGTAAAATTAGCTAATTAAATTTCAGATAAATCTTATCACGGAAGGTGGCCAGGGCAATGCCATGTGTTGGAAGACACGTGTGCGTGTCATTATCTGTTCTACCTTATATGCAAATACAAGCCATCGCTAAAATCTATATTTTTCAGCGAAATTGAAGAACAGTAGAAACGAAAGGTGACATTAGACGATAACAATGCATTGGAATTTAAATGAGATTCTTTGACAAGCAGTTATAGTTGGGAATCGCCTACAGACGATCTAGCTGCCAGACACTGCGCACTCCATGACCGGTTTTCACAGAAACGTTGATCCGTACGTCAAGCAGCAAACCTCATTTTGTTCTTGATTTTTCGATAGAGCTGTTCCTCGATGAGGCGATCGGATACGGACGGGTCGTGCACACTGTACGGGACGGGGTTGGCTTCGAATTGCGTCATCCGCTTTATCCTCCTCAGCTCTCTCGCATCTTCTTTCTCCTTTTTAATTTCCTGTCACACAAAAGTTCAATACGATACATCTCAACAGGATAAAAAAACATAAGGCAGCACTGATAGTTTCGTTACGGGGCAGTGTATGGTGGTTACGCAGTAACAAGATTAAGATAAATGGACCTGGCAACGAACTCTTTAATTTACACATGCAATTTTAAGCGATCATGTGAGCGTACGAAAATCTGGTTTGCAAAGCCGATTTGACCTCAACGAACACAACTGCCACCAAAATGGTGAAAATATCCATTACAGCAGATGAGTCACAACAAACTGTGCGTCACATTTACTGATGGAGCTCACTGATGATGTTACAACTGTTCCAAGAATTTAATGAAACGAATCCTGCATCGGAATACCGTGCACTGAGAACAACGTATGAGGCCCTGCCTTCAAGATGCGTTTGCGCTCATCCCTCTCATCGAATGAAAAAGGCTTCTGAGTAGCGACGAGTGTAGCGATTGCGTTTTCGCGGTTAAATCGCGATCGTTGCTCTCGCCTTTCTTTCATCTCTTCATAGAGCGGAAGATAGACGTGAGCCGGTGGTTCTCGCGCGCGCACTCTCTTCTTTAATTCCGCCTCCTCCTCCTCTTCTTTCTGCTTTTGTCGACACATTATTTCGTGCGACGATCTAGAAAACAGCACAAATTAACTTTTTTGTGTGTTTCAATGCAACCGCAATTGCGAAAAAGCGGAGCTTGTGTCATTATGATCAAGCAAGGCGCTACAGCGGACAAACATAGTCTTATTTGCTGCGCGTAGGACTGACGTTTCAATCAGGGTTGCGGAGTCGGAAGGAGTAGGAGGTTTTTGGGCGGAATCGGATTCCTAACAACACTGGGAGTCGGATTCGGATTTTTTGTCCGACTCCGGATGTCCAATTGGATGATTTTTTACATCACACTCTTAAATTGGGAATTCCTGTTGAAATTGTATAATTTCTTTTGAAACTTTTGTTGAAACAGATTTTTTGCTGTACACCACGATTTCCACTGATTTTAACAGCCAATATCCATTCCCTTATGTTAAGGAGTCGGATCGGAAAGTTTGGAAAGGCCGGAGTCGGGATTCGGAAATTATAGAAAGATCGGGGTTGGAGATTTTACCTCCGACTGTGCAACCCTAGTTTCAATGTCGGAAAAATCACCACCTTTGCACAAGGAAGCTTGTCAGATGACCATCGCTTATACGTATGACAGGTCCATGGCATAAATTGTGTGCTAAGAACGATGAAATTTTGAAGCAGAGTGAAACTGTGGGAAGTCTCACAAACTTGCATAAGAACCAAGAACACAAAACCCAATGATTTAAACGAAGAACAAATCAATCATATACTAACAGAATTACATTTTAAGCATTGCTTTTGCACTGTTTCTTCTACAGCATTTCAAATCAGAAAGCGCGAAGAAACAAGAAAAATAAAAAAGGCAAATTTAACAAAATATTTGATTACATATATCAAGTTTCGGTACATTGCAAACTTCTACTCACCCCGAGTGAGACTTTTCCTTCTTCCTTTCTTCTCTCAAAGTCATTTTAAATGGCTTGGGAATAGTGATGACAGGAGACCATTCCTTCTTCTGGAGTGGAGCGCTTTTGGGTCGTAAATTTGCTTTCCTTCGTATGTGAGTCATGCGCGTATTTGATACATAATCGTCGACAGAAAAGTCGTCCCACATGCGCTCAATAACGTCACACGAAGAATCGATATAAGAATCATCAGCGTCACTGTCCTTCGCATCATCGTCATCATACTCCACCATCGCATCTTCGCCGGAACGTGAGAAACGATGCTCGAAATCAACCTTTTTGCGCCTGAACGATGGAATAGGTTCCGCGTCGTCATCAGAGCTCTCTACGTAATGATAATCAGTACTCCTTGCAGGATCAGAAAATTGCTCCTCTCCATTTTCCCCGCGAGACAAACGATCATGACATTGTCTGAAGAAGAAAATCGAAAAATGGACCAACAACTGCATGCAAGCACAAAGCCTGTGTACTAGCCATAGCCACGTATGCAGTGCAAAAGTGATTTACTAAGTGAACATTTAGCCACACGACACCTACCAGGGTATTATTTTTTAGTTGAAATCAGCTGCTGCAGATAACACTTCGTGTGAAAAATACATAAAATGAAAACAAGAACACTAACAGAACTTATCGCGTACAATAAATCCGCCAGTCAAAGCTGGAATCGGTAGTAGCCGCAATGTTCAGCCCTATAATACTAAATTCGGCAAAGAACACCTGAATACAAATACGCAAAATCCACATTTTAATAGGAAGAACATGTACAAACTTTTTATGCGTTAATTTACAAATGGCCTTGTAAGTTTAGTTGCAGTTATTTGTGATAATGCAGCTACGTTCTTTCCAAGATACATCGCTGGGTTTAGATACCAATATAATCATTTTCAGTGAAAGTTTTCAGTTGTTGTAAAAAAACACTGGTCAATCAATCTGTTCCACACTTTGAAAATACAGCAATCCTAGCGAAGTAGCCAAATTACCTTCTAGCAGATTCATCCAACTGTAATTGGCTAACTAATTTCAATGTTTTCTGATGTTCCTTCTGAAGTTCTTGAAGCTTCTGATAAAAATCAGCAGTCAATGTCGCACGATCAACAGTAAATGATTGGAGTTGGATCTTGTCAGATTCTGACAATCTTTGAAAGTTTGGTGGCTCTGGCTGATGAACATAAAGTGGGTCCTTGCTGGTCTCATCCTAAAAAGTACAGTGACAAGGTGGTGAAAACATAAGTCATTTGAACTTCCAGACACAGACGCAAAAACGCAGTGTGTCACAAAAAATAAACAGAACTCACAAATCTTTGAATGAAACTGTCATCTTTATTTTCATGAAATATTGGAACAATAATCTTCCTAAAATGTCTTGGCCAACTTTGCATGGACATGTATTTCTCCCACAAATCAAACACCGTGGTGGAAGCAAATTTTCAGAGAATATCTTCGTGTTGTGATGCTCCATCAAAAAGCAGAAATTTTTCAGTGCTGAGGAACTTTATTGGGATCACCAGGATGACACAGACAGATAGATCAAGATGAACGAGTAGAATGGGGCTACCCTCCACAAATCAAATGACTCCCTAGCTTGGCTGAGAGAGAGACAGGGTTCCCACGCATTTTCAAAAATTATTTTCCATACTTTTTCAATACCTTTTCAATACTAAATTAAAAAAGTTCAATACCATGCCTTATGTTCAATTTGTTAAATTCCTAATCATGGTTCTTAAATTTACACATTGCACAACACTGCACAAATAATGAATTGCTTTGCCTTCAGCAAAACTGTGACAACCTGCTAAGAACAAGATTTGAAGAATCAGTGGCTGAAGGCTTACTGCACCAATCTAAACAAACCTAGTGCAAGTAAGTTGGTTTGCTTTGTCTACACACTAACACAAGGTACCAAAAACTTGAATGAAACTCAGCACAAAGGCAGCAAAACACCATAGCAAACTACATCTACACCAGAGGTCTCAAACACATGGCCCATGGGCATTTTGTGCAGCCAGTCCTGCTCTTTGGGAGTTTTTAAATAATTAATATTCAAGTTATTTAGTTTATTCATCGGTGTTTAAAAGTGTTTGGTTAGTGAGTGAACAAGTTCCTTTTGAACGAACGTAGAGATGGCTAGAAATGATTTCTCTATAACCCACAACACCTTTCACAAATAAGATGTAAAGCTGTTTCTAGTAAAATTCAGGTATCGCCATTGTTGCATCGGCGTCATAATGCGGCCCTCGGGAAGTGAAAGTCCTCATTTAGCTGATCAACATTTTGTACTATCAACCACTGCTGAATGTATCTACTCAGCACTACCTAAGCCATGTAACATTTCTTTAAGCTGTTCATGTAGATCACCAAGCACTTTTTTATTAAAACCTCTTGTTTCTCAGTTTGATTGTGTAAGTATTGTCAACTGACTTATATAAACCTTCTGCTTTTTTGCCAATTCAATGGCTGCTTTGTGAAGAGCTTTCACATTCTCTTGCATTCTGTGCTTTTTTACTTTGATTTCAAAAATTTTCTCTTGACTGACTTCCTGACTTTTTCGTTGGCATTTTTGTTTTCAGCCATATATACAGTGTATTGACTTTTTGCTCCACGTGCAGCTTGTAAAAGTTCCTTCCCAACCGTGACATTTTTTAATCCTCCCAAATTAGTAATGTACAGTAGTCCTTCACCAACCACCTTGCAATGAGATGTGAACCAACCAAATTTCACACACATTGTTGCTTATAGAGAAACCTTGTTCAACGGTTGCCTGTCCACGTGATAGCAGCAACAAGAGCTTCGCAACAGGCCAAAATTCACAGAAGTTGTTGTCACCATGCAGATGTTTGAAATAAATGACATCTAAACAGAAACAATTGTCTGTATGGATGCGAAAGAGTTATGGAAACCTGGGCAGTTTCATTTTAGCTGGTTTTACACTTTCTGTCATGTTTAGCTCCTTGCGGAACTGGGCAAACCACGAGTGATACCAGTTGCTACCCAGCACTCATGCAGAATTGTGTTGATCATCTAACGCAGTGGTTCCCAAACTGGGTGTAAATTAACCCCCGGGGATAATATGCGATTCTTTGAGGGATAATGCTGAACTAAAACCATAATGTTGTTCTATATCATGAGCGATCACTGCAAAATATTGAGGGTAGTTAAGACATAATATAATCGCTACCTTGATTTGGGTAACGGCTCGAACAAGTTTGGGAACTACTGATCTAACGGACCATAGCTCCTTTAAAAATATAACCTGATTAACTACCTAATAATTCGGCCTTAAACTTTAAACCATGATAGAAAATTATGAAACTGTTGAGGGGTGCCTGACGAGACAACCCACAACCTATTCAACAGGTTTTAGTTGGTGCCCCAGCACTTCAACTTTATTGCATGCAATTGTCCAACGTTTGCGCCAATAAGCTCAAATACCAACTTCCTCTCGAAAAAAATGAAAATCTGAAAATGTTGGGCCCAAGACGAAAAAATTATCAAACTGATTAAGATGATATCACAGTCATGATCTTGAGCAAATCCAGTTTGAGTTAGATGGCAAAGCTGGTGAAACTTTAGTTTTTTCAAGTTGATATTCTTTGAAGAAGTACTTATATTTTACATAGAGCAAGGCTGCTGTTAGCAGCGTCCCTTACAATCTAATCTTTGTACAATGGAGCATGAAGCAACAAGCTATTAAATTTGAAAAGATTCCAAAATTGAGTGAATGTTGCTGCCACACAGTAGATTACAACTGTAAAGCCCACTAAATCATCATTTGGTGCACAAGTGATCTGTTTGTTACGCATTTGCTTGTAAGTTCACTCAATAAAAATGTCAGATTACAATTTAAATTTATCAGTGGAATCACAGACCTTTTTACTCACCTCTAATATTTTTTCCATTTGTAATTTCCATACTTTTTCAATACCTAGGGGACATTTTGGCCAAATTGAATACTTTTTCAAGGTCTTGAAAACCAATTATGAAATTCAATACTTTTTCAATACTTTCAATACCGCGTGGGAACCCTGGAGAGATGTCATAAGAGACTGATCAGCAGGAAGTGTGACATTAATTGGACACTGCATTCACTGTACTTCAACCCAAGACCTTCATCTGTGGGGGTTCCTCAAGGTTATTGTGCACCACATTAACCCTCAATTTATTGTTAAACCAAAAGCAGTCAGCAATCACAGCAAAATCATGCAAATCCCCAAAAAGGAATGAATTCAAGTAATTGGAAATTTTGTGCAACATATTGTGCATATTTGCCACTGTTGTGATGAGAAATCCCAAGTGGCATTTGCACAAAGTTTCGCACTGTGGCAGCAAGCAACAATAGAGATCACCCGACGAGATCACTATTATTGCTTGTTCGTGCCACATATAGTGTTTTTCTTCACGCACATCCCGTTCGTGGTGAATCGGACATTTAACGCAACGCCACCAGAAAGGTTGCAACACCACCAACACAACAGACCATTTTGTAATATACTTTGTGAAGAACATGATTTGTTATGCAAAATGACCAAGATAACTAAAACTTTGGGGAGTAGTCATACACGGACTGAAGTATAAGTCCAAAAAAAATTATCAAATTTGTTGGACCTTTGTTGGATCCATTAAAAATTTTATAGGTTCTGTTTTTTGGGCACCCTATATTTGAATACTTGCTGATTAATGCTATGTTCCTAAAAACATTGCCACAGTCATAATTTCCACCACAATCAAAATACATATCTTGGTGAAAATAGTTTGGAACATTACATTAGTATTAAATCATCTGTTTATTTGAACCAAAGTTTTGTAAGTATAGGTTTTGAACTGTAAAACATACCCTTTTATTTTCAATGCAAAACTGACAAAAAATTAACAAATTTATTGACAACCTTGCTGGAGCTCAAGTATGCTTGTTGGCACATCCAAAAAACTTGCTAAATGGCACTCAAAGTACTTGAGCTGACCAAAATAAACAGCAAAAGCATTAGAAAAGAACCACAAAACTTGGATTGAATTCAGATTTGTGATGACAGACTAGACACAATCAACAAATAACTTAACTATAATTGCGGTAGCAAGATAACTATAATTGCGGTAGCAAGATTAAAAAGGCAACATACAAAGCTTTTATTATTACTAAACTTGATGGATATTTTTTCTTCTAATGAAGACTTTTCAGCATGAGTCAATTGGGTACTGTCCATCACTTAACGCCTTCGGTGCAAGCCAAGTTACACTAAAAGGTATTATTTGCCAGTATTGGCCAAGTCTTTGCAACTCCATAACTCACCAATTGATTGTGCTATAGAGATGTTCAAACCCTCAAAAGACTCAGTGAGTCTTCTAGTTTGCAATCCAAAAAATTTTTTGGGTTTTTGTTTTTTTTGTGGGTGACATCATAAGTGGGGTAGGTTTATGGCCATTTTGGCTCAGGTTATCTGACCCAGGGCCCAACCACTAGATGGAAGTATTTCACTCAAGTTTTTATTCGAAACTAGGCTAAAATTCGAGTCTTGTGCCTTTGATCGGGTTTCCAGCATTTCTGGTTCAAAAGTTCATGGCTAAAAAGCCTAAAATGAATAATTTCACAAAAAAATTGATAATTTTACCCAACTCTTGAATCTAGAAAGTTGATCTAGTTTCTAATAAAAACTTCCGAGCGATATACTGCCATCTAACAGTTGGGCCCAGGGCCAGGTAACCTGAGCCAAAATGGCCAAAATACACCCCACTTATGACACACCCACAAAAAAAACAAAACCCTCAATTTTTTTCATTGCAAACATGATACAATGACTTCCAACCAAACCAGAGCATGAGTACAGCTTCAAGCAATAGAGACATTTTTGAATGTCTACACAAGAAAGGGAGTGCTCATTTTGAACAAGTACACCTACTTCATGTTACATTTAAGAAAAATGATAATCCAAGATATATTTCTACAAATCATATTTACCACCTTTTTTAATTCCAAGCTAATCTGTATTCCTGGTATATTTCAGCAAAAATGTGTTCAAGGTATAGTGTAGGGCTACTCAAATGCGAGACCGCGGTCCGCATCCAGACCTTTGGATGGCAACGTCCAGACCTCGTCAGCCTCTCAAAGGTGTATTCTATACCCACAAATTTTTATAGCAAAATTCTGCTCCGTTGGCCGTATAGGCCTACTTCTAAAGCATTTACTCTTCGCCAACTGTGTGATTGTCGACCAAGCTGTTGTTCAGCTAAATTGCAGTGCACACCTGAGTTGGGCAAGCTACGATTTTTTGGTTCAAAGTAATTGTTTCGTGTAATTGTTCAACAATAGCTCGTGACTACAATGTCTATCCTGGTGAAAAGAGTGGATTCAAGGCCAGCATTGTCGAACAGTTTGGCAACTTTCTTTTCGAAAACCAGCTGATGCTCTTTCCTTAAAACCCTTTTCAGTGACAGACATTATCAAATTCTCAACTGAAGCAAAAAGACACAGACACATGTGTGCACCGAAGATGAAATGGAAGTTTTTATAGGTACCGGAGGTCTGGTGGGCATCTTCGCATATATTTTATGGGCATTGACCCATCATTCACTACATTCACTGATGAAAGTGGCGGAGCGGAGCTCCGGCAGCTTTCACACCACTGGTGTGGACGCAGCCAAAACTCAACTGGAATTAATTGAATTCCAATAGAATGTAGCAGTGAAAGAAATAATTTTTGATGGCAGGTATCTCCAAAATTTTTTCCACTCCTCGCAAATAGTCAGTAGAAATTCTTACGATGTTTGGGTTTACCTGCTGCTGGAGGGGCGAATTGCCCCCTCCTGCCAGCTATAGTAAATGTAAAACTCTGCCCCCCACTTGGCTTATACTTCAGTTTTAGTATTCTATTGGTTTTCAGTATTTTTTTGCATTTTTCGGAGTATTTGTTGGTGATTTCGGGATTTAGTATAGCCATCCACATCCGGATTCACCGTCATTTCTCAGGGTTTTCTGAGTGTTGCTAGCAACTCCCTACAGTGGGCAGTTGACCATTTTCAGCTACGTTTTCCCTCCTTTGGTACATGAATTGTTTTCGTTTTCCCTCCTGGCCTAAACATCTAGTTACAGTATCATTTTCCCTCCTGGTCTATCGTTTCCCCTCCTGGCCTAAACATCTAGTTACAGTGTGCCACTGACTGCTGGCAGTTTGCACTGTCAAAAAAGAAGCTCATAAAGAACAAGTATCACATCTGTATCACAAATAAAACCTTGACCATTACATTCTATTCACTGTCACTACCTTGGAACAAAAATTTAGGTAACTGCCAAGAAGCACAAAATGCCATTGCTCCCACCAGCAGAACATTAAATAACGCTGACAGTGTTTGTTAATATATGCATCCATTTACCTGATTTTGTATATCTGTATATAGTATAATCGTATTAAATTCTGACATTATGTTTTATGCTGTTCTTTTTGCTACTCATGTTGTTATTTCATAGCATTTGCCACCAGGTTTCAAATCAAGCAGATAAGTTAGCTCTTCTGGTGATTTTTATTATTAGCCGACGTTTTGTCTACTTGAATAGGTGGGCGAAACGTCGACTAATAATAGAAATTGCTAGAAGAGCTAACTTATCTGCTTGATTACGTTTTATGTTAGAAAAATCCAAAACATGACACGTTTGCATGATTTTATGGGAGCGACTGGACCTCGAAAAATTTTGGCATTTGTAACTAGACTCTTTCCTAAAATAATTGAGTAGCCCTGGTATAGTGTATTCGCTAAAACTCTGACACTACATAACCAAAGTAAGATGGCAAAAAAATGCATAAGCAATCCACATTAGGCTTTCAGAAATGTTGCCTGTATTAACATCTTACTCCTGGTGTATCTCAAGCTAAAATTGGGAATAAACAACCTATTGGTTATTAGCTTGCATTTCCACAAGTTCAACACTTCGTTGGAGAAGCATGTATTTGCAATATTGGAGAAGCATGTATTTGCAAAAAGTTTAGAGTTTAACACAACATTTGCCCAAATAAAGTTCAAGGGCATGTACTGCCATGTAGTAGCCATAAAAACCATGCTGAGACAGTTTTAAATTCCTACATGAGATAGCACTGATACAACACTACATCCCATGTACCACCATACAACAAGATGCACACTTTCCCCACATAAGCCCATGAGACCACGTGTCAGTGACATTTGCAAGTGGCGCTTAATTTTATTGTAAAAAACAGCTATCAAGCTCTTTACTAAGGTTCATGCCTCTCTTTCACACTTTTTGTACCAGGTGGATCCCCTGTGACCATATCCACCGTTACTAAGTGTTTTACCTTTAAGGACCGCAAGAGCCACTGTTTTGGCAGAACTTTACAACACTATTACTCGCCAGCCGATTGAGCTAGCGAGCTATTCAAACCCTCTACAGATGCAAGTCTTCTAGTTTAGACTGAAAAATTTTTTTTTCGTTTTGGGTTTTTTTTGGGTGACGTCATAACGGAGGCATGTTGTCACCTTTGTGGCCGAGTTTACCTGGCCTTAGGCGCCAACCCAACAGGCCATTTTCTTGAAATCTAGGCTATCATCCAAGTCTTTAGAGCCCTTGATTGGCTTGCTAGCATATTTAGAGCCAAAATTCTGGCTCAAAAAACAAAAATTAGTAAAAATTCTACCCCCGCAAATGCTAACCTGGGGTGTATTCCATCCCAGGCCATAACTTGCCAGCTGGTTGAGCTAGGGAGTTGTACAAACCCTCTAAAGATGGGTAAAGTCTTGTAGTTTGCAATGAAAAAATATTATTTTAGATTTGGATGTCAGTTTTTATTGATTAGATGATGGGAGTATATTTATGCATATTTTGTTTACTATAGGATGACATCATTGGGTCCTGAACGCCAATCCCAAGAGCCATTTTTTGACTCGAGCTTTTATTGGAAAATAGGCTATGATAAGATCCTTTAAAGGGTTTGATGGATTTTCTAGCATTTCTGGTCTCAAAATTAGGGCCAAAATACTGCAAATTAATTAGGGAAATCACCTAAAATCCCCTAGGGAATAGCTTTGGACCCAGAAATGCTAGAAAGTCGATCAAAGGCTCTAAAGACTTGTATTATAGCCTATGATCCTATAAAGTTTTGAGCCACAAAATTGGCTCATTAGATCAACCGATGACATCATCAAAAAAACATGAAACCTACCCCCACCATGACATCATCAACCAAAAACCCCAAAACCAAAAATGAAATAATTTTTTTTTAATTCTAAACTACAAGACTTTCCAAGTCTTTGGAGGGTTTGAACAGCTCTCTAGCTCAATTGGCTGGCGATTTATGGCTTTTAGCCATAATGACCACGGTTATCTTTTGTGGTATTTGAATTTATATCTGATTCTTGGTTTGTGAGCCATAATTTCGGCTCCAGATAAACTTGAAAGCCGATCACAGGCTCTAAAGACTTGCATGATAGCTTAGTTTCCAAAAAACACTTGAGCCAAAAAAATGGCTCATTGGCTTTGCTCCCAGGCCCATAAAACCAGGATTTTCATTAAGAATGTATAAATACGATTCCCAGTAACCTATGCATGTTTACTTAGTATATGTACACGGGCCAGTACCGAAAGTGTTAACAATTTCATGTTTTTAGCCATTTGTTCTAAGAACTGATCTCACCACTATCCGTGCATATTTAATGCTTGATTACACCTTGATATTGCAACATACAAAAATAAATTACACTACTACTATATACTTTAAATTAAGCATTATGAATGATAACTACTTACTGTCTCTGAGAAAGTTTGTGTGTCTGGGTATTTTTCTTCAGCAACCATGCTTGCACCAGGTCGTTCTTGAACCCTAAGTGGTTGCTTTATGATTCCAGAAGAGAACTTTGCAAAGGCATGGCCATCCATGATAAACTTTGTACCATGACATAAAAAATCTATCATTCACAAAATTTTAAACCTGCGAAGACATGTCATTTTTTAAAGTTCTACAATATCATTCTATTGATGCAAAAAACTAAGAAAAACTGTGAGAAAAAGCAGGTAACAACTATGTTGCTTTAATAACTTACATGCAAAAAAGCATGACAAATGTGTAAGCATTGCTTGACAAATGTGTAGGCATTGCTCAGATATTTGAAAACAAAGACATCTACTTGAACATGAGATACAAGACATTTTTGCAACAGTGATGTGGACAGACTCCTTCAAAAATGATTCATAAATCAATACAAAATAAATGTTGTGAAGGAGTGCATGTTGCTCTCATTTAACACACAAAAACAACCAAAAGCAAGTGGAAAGTTAACTCAAGGCCAAGTCCTTGAGCACAAAAAATGGTTAGCAATAACGCATTACAGAATTGGTGTTTGCAAACAACCAACACTGATCAGAGAAACACATTAATAACGTCCCAACTACAGTGTGATTCACCCATCATAATGCAAAGGACCAGTAGTGTGAACATCAAAAATTTTCAAGTAAACAACCAACAGAAAAAAAGAAAAAAAATGAAAGGTAAGTCAAATGGGGATGCACATTAGCGCACAGAAACATGCAAACTGTTCCAAAAGTTTATCATGATATCATTTAGAGTTTTTGTTTAGGGGTTAGGTCATGTGACAAAGACAGGCATTTTGTCCTTGTCACATGACCAATCCAACCATTCAGGTTCACCTAATGGCAGATTAGCTCCAGTAAATAGAAACTCCCTAAGTTTTATCTTGGAAGATAATTGTTAAACTGTCATTAATCACGCAACTACGTTGACCGCAAAGCTTATTTTGGATTAGCTATAAAATGAAGCATGATACTACAAAAAGCAATGTGTGCCAAATACTAATAGCATTACTGTATAAGCTTGAGCATTATGCTTTTCTATCACTTTGTGTGCACAACATGAAAACAAGGGGTTTAAATTTTGAATTAAGCAACTTTTTATTGTTTGATGGAAACTGAATTGGTAACAACAAGTGGTTATCTACATTTTGCAAGTTAAGGCTATTGATGTAGTTACTACTGATGCATTCAAATGTGACCCTTGTGGTAAACAGTATGAAATTAACTTTTCAGTTTTCACACCAATGACAATGGTATAATTCTCTTGGACTTGTGCTCCAACTTTACAGATAAGAAATGAAATCCATTGACTATGTTAAGTTAATGATCACAATCACATGCAGATACAGCAATGGCTACTGGTCTGCCAGTAGACTTTCATATTTGAAAACTTATTCATCCACCACCTGTAATGTGACAGTACCGCACAATGAGTGTGAAGCGGATTAGGCTTGGTAGAAACATACCAACCCTAACCCCTAAACCTTGTACTAAAATGTAAACCTAAGCCTAACCCATAAACCTAAACTGTAAATCTGAACAGAAAAGTTTGAAAACAATAAATAATAAGTGATCCCATGAAAAGTGCATCCATTACTACCAAAACAAAAGGCACCAAGGTGAGAGCCGAAGCAAAAACCATTGGAAGTGGCTAGGGAACTGCCCCACATCACATGGTTCGAATAAAGCGGTCAGTTTGACACTCAAGCAGTGTCAAGCTGGTAGCGTTACACAAGTTTACCATGCCAGTGGTTGTGGGTTTGCCTCTCATCTTGCATTTTTGTAATACTTACTGTTTACACGTTTCAATTCGTGGGACCAGTTTTTCTTTGGAAGTGGCTACAGAACCACCTATGGATCTTCTTATTTCACAGCATATTCAACTGTACCACCTTGCATAACTATAACACAGCTCGAATAAACATAAAGCGGTCAGTTTGTCATCCAAGTGGTGTCGATCTGGTAGTGTAACAGATAGGTTTCAAGTCTGCCACACCAATGGTTGATGGTTCGCCTCTCAACTTGGTGCCTTGTGTTTTCATAATATTAGTGACTACTTGCACGTTTCAATTCGTGGGACCAGTTTTTCTACTTTTTTCAAAACTTTCCAAACTTTTGCTTTAGGGGTTAGCATTAGGCTGGTGTTAGCTTAGCTTAGCATTAGGTTAGGGCTACAGTTACTGGTTAGGGTTAGGTTTACCTTTTGTGTTTACTGAGATTGGCCATGACCAAAATTGAAAAATTTGGCCTTTTTTGAAGAGTTGTTTCTCAGGATTGCTGTACTCAGATGTGTGACTTATAATGTTATGTAGTAGTAGTATTACAGAAGTGGAAGCATTTTGCATTGTTTACTTGAGATGTTACTGCTAGAATTAGAAGTTTCTCGCTTGGTTGTCACCATAGACTACTTCAACCATTAATATTGCATGCTTTGAAGTGTGTAGTAATTATTAGTCTTCGCAGTCAGTAGATTTTGTAGAAGTGTTTCCGTCAATCCTTTCATCATGTGATATAGCAATTGCTCCCAAGTGTTACTTACTGCCCTATAATGTTGGTTCAATTATGTGTGGACTTCAATGATGGTGTTTTTCTCTAGACTAGGAAGTGGCTATAAATCTGCCGTCAGTGACGTGGTTCAAATGATACGCTGAGTTTGTCACTTTAGCGGCACCGTCATGGTAGTGTAATGGACATGTCTACGTCAGCTGTTCAAATAGGGTTACCAACTTTGTTTCACCATTCAGGGACACCTCAAATACAGGGGTCTCAAACTCAAATTGATCCGTGGGCCACATGAGGACTTACAAGGTAACGCGCGGGCTGCATTATGACGCTGACATAACAATAGCAGTACCTGAACTTAATTTTACATCTTATTTCCTGCAAAAGGTATCATGAATTATGTAGGCAAATTGTTTCTACTTCTAGCCATCTCTACGCTCGTATTAATCAATTCTAGCCGTCAAAGGAACTTGTGCACTCGCTAGCTGAGCACTTTTCAACACTGGTGAATAAACCAACGTAATTGTTATTCATTTCATTCACTTTCATGCCGGCTTTTCCTCTAGGGAGGGTTGCGGGGACAACATCCATAGTACTTGGAATACCTCATGATCAACATCAATTTCAGATCGTTCTGCTGGCTCCACACCAAGACGGCACCAAGCAAGGTCGGAGATGCAGTTACTACACCTAGGCCTTGGATGACATCTGGGTTGCTTTCCCGGGCACAATCTAACCTCAGTACGCCCCTTTGCCACATCGTGGACTTTTCGCTAAAATCCCATCACTGGTGCTTGCGTCTGAGTTAATATTCTTTCGGTCATTACCCAAGATTCATGACCATAGGTAAGGATGAGAACAAAGACCGATTTGAAAACTGACAGCTTTACAGTGTTTAAAAGCTCCCGTTTTGTTGCCATGAACGATAAAGCTCACGCAAAACTGCGTTAGCTTTACTGATCCGTGTATCAATCTCTTCGCTCCGCCTTCCATCACTCGTAAATACCACCCCAAGGTACTTGAACTTCTCCACCTGCTGCGTGTGTTGCCATTCACTTGTGGCATACACTGCCTTGGGTTTGTAGAGAGACTAGATAGTACCTCGGTATTTTTATTGCTGATTTTCATTCCAGCTCGGTTGCACGCAGCAGAAAACCGATCGAGTGCATGCTAAAGGTTATTGAGAAGCTGCTAGCAGTACCAAATCGTCTGCAAAAAGTAAACAGTTGATCCTGTAGCTCCCGACTGTGACACCCTCATCAACTTGGCTGTGGCTGTCTATCTAGTTCATGTAGACTAGTAGTTCTCAACCCCGGTTCTGAGGGCAGCATTCAGCTCCCAAGCACCCTTTGTGGGTCTTTTTCAAAAAACGTCTAATATTGTGTGTAACAGCAGTCTTTCAAAAAAACGTCTAATATTGTGTGTAACAGACTTCGTTCTATTGTAAAACAAAACGTGTTAATTGAATTGTGTTAAAAAATTTTAGTGATGCTCTCCAACAAAATTGTGGGTCTGGATTTGGCTCCCTTCAGCGAAGAGGTTGACATCGACTTATGTAGACTTTGAAAAGGAACGGCGATGGCACATACCATTGTCGGAGTCCAACACCAACGGTGAACGGCTGTGATTTAGCTCTCCCGACACTGACATAAACTTCTGAGCAGGAATACAGTGACTTCACACCCAGTAACATGCGGCCGTGAAAACCGTACTCCTGCAATTCTCCCCAAAGCTCTTCACAAGGAACCTGGTTGTATGCTTTCTCAAGGTCAACAAAGCATGTGAAGACGTCTTTAGCATACTTCCAAGATTTTTCAAAATTTTGCTGAAGAGTGAAATGTGGTCTGTAGTGCTACGGCTGGGACGAAAACCGCACTGGATATCATTCAGCTTTGATTCAATTAATTCGCGGTATCTTTTTGAAGGCACTTGGCAACGTGAATGTTAATCATTTGAAAATTCCAAAAAAACATCGTGGGCCGCATTAAAGACAAAGAAAAATTTTTTAACAAAGAAAAATTTTTACATCACAAAGAGCTTATTCTCCTCTGCAGTGTAACAATTACAAATGTCGCAACAAACAGTTTACAATTATACTTACAGCTGAGCTCTCAGATTAAGGACTATTTTAGTATTTAATTTTTAAAGATATATCAATCTTAATTTACGAAAATATAGTAATCAATGAACTCTCGCTACGACAAAGAGCTGTCAGTAACTTCCAGGACAAAAGTGACCCAGCCCAGACACGGGACGCGAGACGTCAATTCCGGGACTGTCCCGGCCATTCTGAGACGGTTGGCAACCCTATGTTCAAATGGTTTGGCAGTGGCTACAGAACTGCCTGTGGATCTCTAAATTGGCATTGTCTATTTTGCCGCCAAGAAGATGCCAGCGGCAACAACAGGCTTGGCAGAAATGAAGTAAACACAAAAGATAAACCCTAAGCTAAAGCAAACCCTAACACTAACCCTTAGTTCTATTTCTAATGCTGTTCCCTAATGCTAACCCTAATTCTAACCCTAATCCCCAACCCTAACGCTAACCCTAACACTAACTGTAAGTAACCCTAAGCTAAAGCCGAACGCTTACCAGTGGTAACCGTAACGCAAACGCCAAACGAACCCTACGTACAAACAGTACCAATGGCAATTCTAAGGGAAAAGTTTGGAAAGTTTTAAATAAAGTAAAAAAAGGTAAGAGTCGAACCGAAAAACAATGGCATACCAGAAGTGAAGTATAAACACTACGCTACGAGCAGCACACCGATTGCATGACAAACTAACCTTTTATTCGAGTGTCATGTCATGCCATTGCCATGAGGTGAGATCGAATCAAATGTTCGACTGGCGGCACAAATAGCTCCAGCCGATCTGTTGCCACCAGAATGTTGGTGGTAAAATAGACACTACCTTTTAAATTAGAAACCTTATTGGACCACCTCCTGTAACGTGACAGTATCGCACGAGGAGAATGCAGTGGGCTTTGTAGAAACAAAACCTGGCAATCCTGCAGTATCCTCCCTTTCAATATTCCTTTACTACTGTATTGCTGTAACCAACAACTGCCTTCAAACGTATTTAAATCAAGCTGTTTCAGTAAGTGCAAAATTCAAACGGATGCAATCATTCTACTGTAAGCTAGTGTTGAACAAATCGAAGATTTTTGGAATCCTAATCAAGTCTAAAATTTTCATTGAGTAATCCAGTCCGATCCTAATCCGGTAGACCTGTCCAAATATTTGATCCAATCCGGTTTATATCCGAAAAAAGCTCTGATTAAGCACTTTACTGCAGTGATCACTGATCAATGCAATTTGGATATCCATTTCTGATCCGGTTGAGTTTTTTCGAAATCCAGTCAGATCCAGGTCCGGTTCGGAATTGCAGTATCCGGTCCGTTTGCAGTCCGGAAACCGGATCATGTTCAACACTACTGTAAGCAACGGACTTTAATAGACATGAGCGGAGTCACGGTGTGACACTTCAGAGTGACATCAGTAGTTTTGTACATTACAGACGGCACGGTCTAATATTTATTTTAGCCCAAACTGCCCACAACCCAGACCCTTCGCCACGGGGTTTTGTGGGCTTAGCCCCCCAAACAAAGCTTCAAGCCTCCCAAAACGAAATATGAAATGCTAGAAGTCGGTGGATTTTCATCCATCCGTCTTCTGTTCTGTCCTGTAGTTTAAAGACAGAACATTACTAGCCATTCTTACGTAGATTAAAATGGCCTGATCACTGACACGTTTGTGATGTAATAAAAGTCTTGAAGCTTGATAGCAGTTAGCGTCAGCAGTCACTGCTTGGAGTGCTGAATGTGAATTTGGCCTATATGCTTAGTTCTATGCGTCCAGAAGTCAGACTTCCAACTGGTCAATGTATTGTGTGTAGCGATTTTTAATATATGCATCATCCCTTCATGGTAAATTTTGTTATAAATGAAATCTAAGAACTACAAAAATAATAGATTAGAAAGACGAACTTGGAAATATGGGCGTCCGCAGAAATTTTTCCAGGGGGGGCAACGTCAACATTTTCCTGATCTTTCTCAGGTTGCTGACGATCCAATGCAGATGTACTTTCACGAAATGCTTTACCCTTACTATATGACTGCAACACAAAGAAAATGTCCCATGCTGCAACAACAGCCACAAAAATACGCTTCCTTGGCAGTCATAGACAGGAAGGCTATATTACGATAATTTTCACACTAGGCTATCTCCAGACTTCAAAAGCAGGATACTGCTTTACAAAGAAACATTGCCATGGTTTTTAAACAAAACCACAAATTGTGACTTCATTTTACCTAGCAAGACTTGCCATCAGACTTGGCATCAGTCTTGCCACTGGGTTCAATCTCGTTAACATTAAATTGTTACCTTCTTCAACATCAGCTGTTTACGTTACAGTTTAAAAATAAACTAAATGCTTCTTTTGCTGGTATCTAACAAAACGCAACGAACCTCTTTAATCCGAACAATGATATCATGACCAGGGTCGTCGCCAGCGGGGGGCCAGTGGTACCCGGCCCCCCATTT
>JGI24022J15233_10000993_pt1 | contig 21563 bp, 9 predicted proteins | sample Ectturendosymbi2_FD_15233 | JGI IMG/M metagenome (IMG submission 15233)
GTTGCTGAAAAGTTCAATGCCTGGTGAAAAAAATTTTCACATTTTCCCACCTAACGCCAATTATATGCAAATATCCCGCCCTTCGCAGCGATTATATGCAAATATCCCGCTCTTCGCAGCGATTCTTAAACATAATTCCACTCGTTAGACAGTTTGATTGCTATGCAACAATGTCAATTTCTTCCGTGATTAGATCCATGGAATATTAATCATGATTTGTGGCGCGCAAAGCAGATACTTCCTTTTTTGTGGTAGACCACTTGTACATAACAGTATTGACCATGGGTGGCGGAACCTTTTTCAAAGTGGGGGGGCACAAGCGCACGTTTAAAAGAAATTATAGCAAATTTTGTGGTTTGAATTGGCAACTGTGACGTCACAAACATTGATATCTGACGTCATTACATATACACCACATGAAGGTCTAAATTACACGATTTTAGACAAAATTTCACCACTATGAAAACTTATTGGTGAATCACCTGAAATTCAAATAGGCTGTTACCGGGGCGACCCAGGTCATCAGCGTCACTCGGGCTAATCATACGATTTGTTCTGACTGAACAAAACCGTTCGACATTTGCGTCACTGAAATTTCCATTTGCTTTCATTCTGGCTGGCATTATCGTTGCCCTGTGACGTTATGTTATGTAACAATAAATGAGAAATGTTTATGATAACTTCTCCATTGTTGAGTAACGTCCGTCACAGAGTAATGATACGCCAGTGAGTCATCCGCTTACTAGGCTCATTCATATTATCCCGAGTTCCTGGACAATTTATCGTTCGTTTGAAATTATTCTCGAAATGGGAACTGTCCGTTGGATTGAACTTAAAATTCAATGTTCTATAATACAAATCCATTGCTTCGAAAAAACATTCAGTCCGATATGAATTATGTTTCATAAAATGCTTAGCTGCATAGGAAAGCTCGGACTCTAATGAATGAGCCTGAGTAAAGCGCGAGCGAACGAAGTCGTGAGAACGCCTATTACGAACGATATTGTTTTAATCAGGTCACCTGCAACATGAACGTGAAAGGCCAGATATGGAACGAAAATATAGAACAGCGACAACGCCAAATGAAAAGGGCCGGGGTAAAAACTTAGTGAAGTGGGACCATGAATGGTGGAAAAAACATACAAATCATGCAAGCTTGCGTTCTCCGATATAAATCGTAATCGAAAACTCGGGTGAAGCCCGAGCAACCTGTATGCCGGAGTAGCCACTGGGCTGTTAAAAACACCAAGAACACAGCTTAAAAAAAACAGGCAAAAATGACACAGCATTGATACCTGTCTTAAACACATTCAAAATCACAACTTTTCCTCATCTTGAACACAGAAGTATCATGACTGAATACTCATTCTACAACTGCATTAGATACCGGAATGCAAAGACAAGACAACACATACGTAGCAACTAGCAAGTTGTCGGTAAGGATGCCAATTGTGTTGCCAATGCAGAAATATGGCTATTTAGCGTTGGCAATGCAAAAACAAAAACACAATTGAAATTGATCAGTGAAATATTTCATTTTGCGTATAAGATTCAGTAAAAAATCACTAATTGGAATTGCGTTATAACGCTTGAAATTACCCAAATTTTTTAATGGTGTGGCACAAACGTTTCTTGCACACAAGCATATGGGCGTCGGAAGAGGGGCGGGCAGGAATTTGAAAATTTCAGCAAAAAATGCTGTTTTCTAAATTTTGAGTGGTAAAAACCAAGTTTCACCACTTTTTGCCCCCGTAGAAAAACTTTTGGAAAAATCCACTAGTGGCCCCCCTGGAAAAACTCCTTCCGGCGCTCATGTGCACACGCATGTAAACTTGACACTATTTTTGTGAAAAATTGTGTTGTATTACACCGTCTGGCAACAATACATAGCAGGGTGACAGACTGTGCACGGTGTATTCTGCCAAACAATTACGAAATCCTGCCAAATTACAAATAATATGTAAGAAATAATATCGACAAAATACTGCCAAAATTCTGCAACGTTTTTTTCATTGAACCATTTACTTTATCACCGGACCCAATACTAATTGTGTTACTTAAACTTACGATATCTAGGTAAAAAAGTGGGGCCTAGGGCCCCCAGAAATAAAAGTGGGGGCCTAGGCCCATGCGCCCCCCCGGTTCCGCCACCTATGGTATTGACTGGTTTTATTAAAGGGGTCCACAGCTCCCAGCTAAATCGTCAAAAAGTCCATGACACTGAAAAGGTTGGGAACCACAGGCTTGGAGTGTTGAGCGTTATACTATCCTATGTGCATAGTTGTGTACGTCCAGAAGTCAGACTTCCACCTGATGAATGTATTTTGTGTAATGATTGCTATGAAAAAAAANCTATTATGGCTACCTCAGGCAGTCTTCTCGTATTTTGTACTGCATAGAAGCAAGATCTCTTTAGTGCTTACGACCAAAGTTACACATTTGCGCAGCCTGCTGTTTAGACAGCAAGGTGGAGTTAATAGTTTAATTATAAGAATATCACTGCTAAGCTTGTCCCAACCGTTTAGTGCAGATAGTGGATTATGGATGTTAACCATGGTGCGTCCACGTAGGCCCGCTTGGTCTAGATTTGTCAGCATTTATAGTCTACTTGAGGTACAAACGTTGTTAATCTAAACATGTGCCATGTACCAGGAGATACAAGTCTGAACATCAGAAAAGTTTATGCATGCTTATTTCGGCCAGTTAAAAGCACGATGCGCATGATTTTTAAGCAAAATTCACTTAAGCGCTAATGAAAGAAAACGTTCATCGCGGCGCATTGCTTTGATCGGCCTCAGGTTTGTTCCTTCGGTAACAGTGTTTTCATAACTGAACAATAGGCTTGGTTCTGATTTCCTGCAAATTTTTGTTAACATTCGCATTTCATTACATCTCTAAATAATCGTCGTTAATAAAGTGACAATGATTCAGACCCAATTCGTTTTGTTAATCTCTATTCTCAAGACACGTCTTGATGAAGTTTATCCTAACGTATTTATTGCACTTCGGATTATGCTAAACGGACCCAATACTGTTGCCAGCGCTGAAAGGAGTTTCAGCCAGCTGAAGCTGATCAATACCTCCAACAGGCCACATATGACAAATAGCAGACTATCCTCATTGGCCATGTTGCCAATCGAAACTTCATGTGTGTGCTCTGTAGATTTGGCAGATGTCATGAAGGTTTTTTCATGCCAAAAGACTCGTTCCAAGTCGTTATGATATTAATATAATATGACTTATGATATTTTCATGGTTATTGTTATGTAATATTTTTCATGTGTGCTACTATACAGTGATTTCTTTTGTTTTGCTATATGACCACGGTCCGCCAGTTGAGTAGCCCTGCAATAGATAAATTACAGCGACAAATAAATCACAATGATGCTAATACAGCAACGCTTTAGAAATCGCCGATAGGGGACCCTGTAAGTATTTTGGGGAGGNAGAGTTGGGCTGCTACGGCATTGTTCATACCTATTTGTAATTGTTTGGTGTGCAGCTCCATATTTGTTTGGCATTGTTTGCTGAGTATTTGCTGAATGAATGTGGTTTTATCACTGATGCGGAATGATCACTGAACTGCTAAAAAATTCCATTTTGGACTTACTACATTTGTTTTGTTGTTTACACAGACAGTGCCCAGAATCTACCCCCATACCCCATCATTAAGTCAAGCATTTGGGGCTTAGAAGAAAAGTGAAATTAATTTAGGAGTTTATTACTATGATTCAGGTGTAGTCAGGGGCTTAACGAGAGGAAAGAGGGGCACAATTACCCTGGTGCCGAGTCACTAAGGGGGCGCCGAAAAGTCCCAACAATGTTACAAGTACTTTCTTTAAAACAGTATATTTGCATACGAAAGACATCCGGTTCAAACGTGGAGACGCCAAATTTGCTTCTTGCCCCAGGCGCCATCTCGCCGCGTTACGCCCCTGGGTGTGGTGGATCTTACAACAAATCATAAGCCAACTTACCCAGTCACAAGCCATTGGTGGGTATCAATTTCAGATAGGATATGTTACATAAAAACGTGTAATTCTACTTTAAAATTATTTACCATATTGAAGCTCATTAAATCAACTGACAAAATATTTTATGTTTTTGTGGAATAACGTATATGAGTGTTTGGGAACTAATTATTGCATACCCAAACGGTGGCCATTGGGCCCCCTTCAGCTAAGTTTGCCCCACCTGGCTCAAACGTCTAGTTACGCCACTGCTCAGAGGTAGTGTCCGGCTCTCAACTGGAAGCTTGGGTGTTCGATCCACGGTCACTGAGTGAATTGCCGTAGCGCTCGTTGGGCAAGAGCGTTCACCTTAACTGCCTTTGTAAAAAGCATATTTACGGCGTTGGTCTGCCCCTAATTGCCGTTACCAAAATTATAAAACACATTTCTTGGCACATCTCATGCTATTTTTTAATGTTCACCGAAATATTTTCAATAAGTACCAATAGCTGTAGCCTAATCATTACGTGGGCTTTTGAGGATTAAATTTTGGCGATTGAAGTGAAGTACTCTGTAAAGGGAACGTTGTTAAGTTTCAGTATACTTGCTGTTTTTCTTCATGACGTAATGGTATGGGAAAATGACGTTCTTGAAACGGAATAGTGAAGTTGGTGTGTTTGCATGGGTATCTTGAGCTTAGATTGTCGGTTTTGAACCGCAAGTACAATGAATCAGAGCTAGCCGATAGGCAGTGTGAGTTTCGTAAAAGTCTCCTTTGTTCAACGATATGCTGAACATTTGCAGTCATAGAAAAATTCATTTCAACACGAAAAACTTAGAAAAAGATGTTGCTCTCATTTTGATGAATTTGAGACAATAACCTTAGTCTGAAAACCTAACGCAAGGGTAAACGATATTTTTAGATATGATTTTGGTGAGGGCTTTTGTTAAAAGGGGCGTTGAGCGCAACAGTTGCACAACTTGGCAGTGGCTCTACTGAATAGAGTTGTTCAACACAATTGCCGTCGAACGTAAGACGTTGTAATCACTGCTGAGTATTAAAACGGCTTATGTTCCATCAGGAATGGTTTGGTAGAACAGTCTTCGAAGTAGACGTTTGTTGGCAACCAGTCCCGTCGCCGCGGTGACTAAAGCTCCAAGCCTCTCCAAATTTAAATGTGAAACACCATATATCAGTAGATTTTTTGTCAAATTTTAGAATGTCAATCCCCTCTGCACAAACGTAAGTCCCCAGTTGAAGACCTTCTGGCAATGGTTATGTTGGTAACGAACGAACGCAAGGAATAACACTGTGTACGTGTAATTTGAGAAAGCCCAACAGAGACCAAGAGTGGAGGTCGCAATGAAGGCTGCAAGTCAAACGTTTCTCAACCAGAGTCAGTTTTAAGCCTATTTGACCTATTGTACTATCAAAATTGGTCCCCGCACCTATAGAGGGCCCCGCGCAAGTGCCGACAGAGTTAACGTTTGAAGCCTTGTATAAATTCTACGAGATTTAAACCACTACTGAAACGTTAAGTGAACAATGAAACATTCATTACATCAATGAGATTGTATTATCAGATTTATTATTATGTCCTGCTGTATGCAGCATATGTACTTTTTTAAATAATAGACGGGGACACCGCACAAATTATTAACATACATAAATGTTTACATCTGTGAAGCAGCTAAGCCGCCATTACATCCCTTAATTTTTTCATTTGATCCCCTGGAATGAGTACACTATTGAAAAACCATACGGTGGGCTTACCGGGAACCAAAAACCAAAAGGGAAGAAAATTGTCGGGTTTGTATATGCATATGTAAAGAAAGCAAAAAAATAGAAAAAGTAATGATGAGAAAGGTAGCGGCAAGCAGAAAAAGCAAGTCTCATAATCGACAATGAAAAACAAGACACATTTGTGTGTGAGTGTTTGATTGTGGTCTTCAAGACGCTTTGTTCAACCTTATATCTTTAAGTAAGCACGAAACATGATCTTCTTTCATTTTAAATCCTTGTAAGCAAATTTGAGGAGTGGAAAGGGCGGTACTTTTTATGGTCGGCCGCGGGCTGCACTTGGCCTTGCTGAGCCACTGCTAAATGTCATATACCTGAAAATTTTAAAATAATAAAATGAATGAGACGTATAAAAAAGTAACACATTTCATTAGATCACAAAGTTTTTATAGCTGCAACAATTTCACATACAGAGTAATTGCGTATTTGGGTGTCTAGCATATTGTTTTGATCACAATCGATGGTGTGGAAACTTTTGCAGCATTGAGATTTACAAGAAAATGGAGATATTTCCCAAAGGTCTCTACTTAAAACTCAAATTTATTTGATCAATTAACCTTGAAATGCGGTTTGCATTGAAAAGCAAGGTCTTGCAGTTGTTCATTCTATGCCATCCCAGGACAGCACTAATTCATAAGCCAGTGATGAGATTCTTATTACAGTTGCGGACCATTTTTAATGGGCCGAGACCACAATAGAGGAGCATAAATGTCTGTTGGTTGCATTGGCGCTGTACGTGCCCAACTTCTTCGACATTTGTTTGTGTTAACAAGGAACGTCTATTACCAAAAGAGCTACCTGTACTGCAAGTTTTTGCTCGATTTCAAGATTTTTTTGCATACGAAGAACATTTTAAAGAAAACATTAATCATTTTATAATGCGAGTCACTTTCGGTGTCTGAAGGCCATTTTCTGAAAACCTGAAAAAGACACCGCTTTTAGTCATTGGTGCCTTGCGTCCACAGATTTCCAACTGCTGCAAGCGATGAAAATAAATAATTGCTCGTGTGTAGGTACACCGACAACTGATCCGCAAGTAAATTTACTGGCTGGAATTTGTCCTTATTCAATTTACTCCCATGTTGCGGTAGGCCAGGCGTTAACCTCAGACTCTCTGCAGAGTTACAAGTTATACTGCTCGTGCAAGGCCTAACCTTGAACAACAGCAAACCGCGAACAACCTTTTGTTTTTCAAGAGATTACATGTAAGTGCTTACTACAAATAGTAAAAAACACTGCTAGCACCGCACCTCTGTGACAGTAGCTTACAGGCAATTGCACAAGCATATCTGCATTAAAAACGGAAAAAGGCGGTTAATGGCAGTTGGCCATGCACAACATTAACACTGACCATAACCATTTAACCGTGAGATAAAAAAAAACTTTCTTGTGCAGGGTAACTGAAGTTCACTAAGGTGATTAAAGTCAGTATATTGGTTAAAAGTACAACAAAATGCCATTAGGACCACAAAGCTTAACCGTAAGTGTCAAGGGCGTACGCAAATGGTGCGTGGGCGGGGTTAAACCCCCTCGAACTTCATAGTTTACAAAAACCTTGTTAACTGCGCAAAGGAGATTAATTGTTTTCGCATACTTTTGATTGTTAATTGTCGATTTAATGCAGATACCACGGAATGAATTTGCATGCAAATTTCAAGGAACATTGCAATTGGGCCAAAAAGTAATCATTAGGTTTTGGTGGGAATCTGGGTGATCGTCTGCATCCAGGAACCATCTCACCACTTTCTGCAAACTTTTTGTCCACTACGCATGTTTAAGACTGTGTTCTGCGATAGTTCACTTTATCCGAAACAATTGTCTTTATTTTGTCCGATATGGCTGATCAGCGCAAGCGCTGACCCCATTAGCTATATTACCAATTTCTGTAGCATGATAGAACTGTTGCACGAGCTCAAAAACAGCAGCTGTTAGCATTCGGGCATTTGATAACGTCTCTGCAGGGAAAAAAGGAAAACTCGAAAGTTTTCTTGCGTACTTTATGCGCATTCTCAATTCTTGTGCAGGTTAGCAAGATTTGATCTTGCAAACCAGAGTGTGCGTTAAACAGTCCAGCTCCACACTTTCTATGCTCCACTGCTCGTATTCGACAAGACGTTAGCGCAGCTTGATTTTGCAGTTGTTTTTTTTGCAATTATGAACTGCTGTGTCGTAGCGTTGAGTTTATTTTTGTCCGATATCGCAATTTGGGGCGTTGACGGTTTATATTCACTGCAATGACACATTAATTAAGGGAAGTGTGTGTAGAAGAATATGCATATTTTGTCAACAAATTTCGCAAAAACGTTGATTTGGAAACATAAATATGACGTCAAATTATGACGTCACAGACACCACACACCAAATACAAATGACCACCATATGCCTTTGAATGAAACCTCCCCAATGAAAATTTTCTGCGTACGCCACTGGTAAGTGTGCACGGTCACTTATTTGCTACGTAGAAATGGCAGTTCGAATAAATCACAAACTCAAAAGCATGCAATTAACCCTCTTCAGCTACTTTTGAGTTCACCTACAAGTCATCCAAAGATTTATTTTTGTTCTTAACCTACCGTTAGTGCAAAAACAGAATTAGAGAAATCTTGTATTGACACAGGGACATGCCATATGTCAGTGGAGATAGGTTAAATTTTTCTCTGAAAAAAACTTTCACAAAACTGACAAAAAATTCACTAGTCTGGGCCATAGTAATTTGTAATTTATTAGGGGAGAAATGTTTGCCTTGAAAAAGTTGAAAGCGGCGTTATTGCACCTTCACCACGGAAACACCATTGTTTCAAATGCTCATTTGCATTTTTTCCTTAAAAATACTATGCCTCGCAAAGCCATTGTGGTCATCCTCAGACAAATGTTTTGTTCAATTCTTTGTTAAGGCATTTTAAAAATATTAAGCCCATTACTTTTTAGCGTTCGAGGGACGCCTTGGATGCCATAACGATGGACTACTTGTCACGGATCCTCTTATCCAGACTGCAGGCCATGGCAAAGGAGCGTTCTCGTTCATGCGTAGCATGTGAAAAATGGCCCATCTTTTTGAACCNGCTTCAAACTTTTTGTGAATTAATTATATGNGGTGATTTTAAACTGTGTTAATTCCCCGAAAGATTGCATAGTTCGACCAACAAAAATAGCCACTTTCTTGGCCTTCTAGCAACCACTTTTGTGTGATACCCAACGATCGTCGCAGAGAACCAAGGGATATTTGAACAATTGAGACGGTGAAGACTTTTTGGCGCCCCCCTATTTGACTGCCCCCCCAAACGTCTGGCCTGGATCCGCCACTGGGGAAGTTTTAACCTCGTGTTTTTTCGCGCGACTGTTCCTTGCGTTCGATTCTTTCCAGTCTGAAAGAGTAACAAACACTCGAATCATAAATCTAGCAGTTGTAACCAATTGGGTGCATTTTGATAGACTAGACGAATTTTGTAAGGAACAGCAACTTTTGCCATTCATTAAGGCGTGTTGATGTGAGAGATTTTCGGAGCCGTGGCATGGTAAGCAAGTCTCAACGTGGTCCTCACTCCCTTGTGCTATTCTGGATCCTATAAAAATACGTAGGCTGTGTGTTTGGTCAAATATTTAACCGTGACATTTTCGGTTGGATTGCCGGTGGAAATTAAAAATCTTAAACCCGCCAGCCAAGCACGATTGCATAATTCCGTGTCATTGAACGCTTTTGCGTCGCAGGCAGAAACAAAGGCAATGATCGCGGGGCACTCTAGTAAAGATTTAGAGATTTTTATTGAGCACTCTTGGAGAGCGTCCATGATATCGTGATTTTCGGCTCTACGCAAATTCATCAACGCTTTTCTATTTTTTCTTTCGTAACACTGGAAGAGGAGGCACCGGGCCTCACAAGTGGATTAGCCCAGGGCCTTGCATCAGCTAAATCCGGCTCTACATTAAGGTAACCTTCAGATCACGGGATCAAGGTCATGAACATTTCACGTCTTTCGTGTTGTTGAACTAGCTTGCGTAATTTGCAAAATTGCAGTTGTTTCTCTTACCCTGTTTAACATACAGTTTTCAAAAGTACTGCACGTCGCTGTTCCTGGCAGTTCTGGTATCTTGATGCACTCACACTCCAGTGGGAATCTCTTAAATCTTAACTGTCTTAGTTCCAATACAAATGTTCATCGTTTATTGGTGTACGAACTTCTACCGTATATCCAAATGACGGCGCACTGGTTTCTCAGTATGCTGAAGAGATGCNTAAAATTAGACCTACCATACGTCCCGGTTTGGCCGGGACTGTCCCGGTTTAAACGTCTGTCTGTCCCGGTTAGCAAAATGTCCCGGAATTTCACTTCAGTGAAATTTTCAAAATGAACTCCAGCTTGATGATGAATTGTTATGAAATAATTCCGCTCGATAGCCATTTGTACAATTGGGGGGTATTGTTGCGTCATTTTTCCATTGTCTTCAATGGAACCACAGCAACTGCTGCAGTTAGAAGCCATTTTGTATGCTTTGAGAAGGCAAGATAACTTTCAAAGTTTCCCTTTTAATCTAAGTGCAATACTTTATATGTGTTTTCAGACAATCTTCAAACAAATAAATAAGGTATGAAATTTGCCAAGCACAGGCCTTCGGCCGCTCGTCAGGTGATTTCATTCATGGTTTTGAATTTGTCCCGGTTTAAGCCTAAGAAATTATGGCAAGTCTACAAAATGAGTAACTCATCTGGAATTGGAACTGCTTGATCCACGTTCTGCCTGTCAATCAGCCTGAGAAAGACAATGTTGCTCTATCAGAATATTTCTACTCAGCCAGCGATCAAGATCAACTCCAGCGCCTTACGGTGGACAAGTTTCGTTATCTCGTCTCTGCGGTTTCCAGCAGGAATTCTTTGGACGTAGAGATTCAAGCCCGGATAGAGAAAGCGGCAAATGACAAATGTTTTCGGTCAGCTGCGTTCACCAATGTGAAACAATCACAACCTTTCAGTTCCTCTAAAAACTCGTGTTTATGATTCCCGCGTTCTCAGAGGTCTCCGGTATGGTTAGGAAATCTGGTGTACCTACCACCTTCTCGAACATACGTTGCACTTTCGTGTCCTGCGCTCTATGCTCAGTTGTAGGGGTCACATGGCACTGGCATGCAAAATCTTAGTAACTGAACAAAATGTAAAAGTGATTAAAGCATGCAAACGTTGTGGTAGCTAAAAACATTTTTGTCTCAACAATTCAATAAAGTGAAATGAACGGATTGCATAAATGTAAACATATGTCAGTTGAAGTTAGTTATGGCTAAGTCAATTTGGCTAAACCTTTTGATAAATATTGTGGTGGCAATTGGCGAAGCCTTGCGCTGAAGGTCCAAAAACAGCCACCATCCTCTCAAAAAACTTTTGTTACTGTCCAATTTATAGCATTGTGGGCAGCGTATGATGCTTCTGCCTGCTGTATTGAATTAATTCAAGGACAATATTTCAAATCTTCATTCAGCTCCCCGCTTTTTTCAAAAAAGTTGGTGATGTGTATCTACTCTTTTTTGCCAGTTCACTATCCGAGTTTTTCGTTTATGATCAATTTTATAGTTACGTAATTTCACTGCATTTTGAAAACCGTTCGTAGCCGTTTGTTCTCCATTTTAGGAGAAAGTTTGACGAATCTAGTTTTCATTCTTTTTGATGTAATACAGGTGGACAAAAGATAATATTAAAAACTTTGGTGGAAATCCAAATAACGTGACCATTATTGGAGAAAGTGCTGGTGGCATTTCCGTTGCTTTACACGTTGTTTCTCCGAGATCGCGAGGACTTTTTCATCGTGCTGTCAGTAACAGTGGTTTGGCGAATATGCCAAGTAAGTTCAAAGTTCCAGTTCAGTGTTATGGATGTGCTTGGCGGCCTCCACAAAGCTTCGAACTATTGGGAGACATTTCAGTGAGGTATATTCGTAGATCACCTCGCTTGTGAATCAACAAACGGTTTCTTTACTTTGAGAGCATCTAAGGTCACTTAAGGTCAAAGTAGCTCAATGATCGTTAACTGAAGTTAACGCAATGATCTATTAGTGGTAGTGATTGAGCGTTTTCGTCCTCTTTGTGTTGTTTTGCCCCCTGTCGCCCCCTTTGTTTTGTTTGCCGTTTCAGACAAAATTTCAGACAAAACATTGAGAATTGAGGCTCAACTAGCACAGACAAATGGTAAAGCATTTTGTGAACGTCCACTAGCACTGCATCGTCAGCAGCCTGAAGAGTATAAGCCAAGTTTGTCAGCCTGAAAAGTACAAGCAAAATTTTGTCACTGATTTCGATNTAATGCTTGGGTCATAAAGCGTGGTACTGTTTGGTTTAATCCTTTTAAGTCACTTAAAAACGATAAATGCCAAAGTTGTCAGTTTCCTTAACTTATACAAGGTCGCCCAAAAACTGGGTCTGGCCCAAAAGTAGATATAGAGTTATTAACTATGGTTCGGGAGAAGAGGAAGCATTGAATGGCCACCACGCTCACTTGACCTGACACCGATGTATTTCTTTTTTTGGGGCGTTGTAAAGAACAAGGTTTGTGAGAAGAGTCCGAAAACAATAAATGAATTAAAATATTACGTTCATGGCGCATATGTATACCTACATTTGGGACACCCTGCATACTAAACGCAGAAATAAAAAAGCGCTACAATTTTGACGTGTGGTGAACAGCGTAAAAATATGAAAAACTAGCTTTGATATTCAAGTGCGAGGTCTCCAAAAGCGGGAGGTCCCGAGAAAATGCCCTGTTTGCCCAAAGGTAAATCCGGCCCTGACGTTTTTCCAGGGTCTAAGTAAACCATAAACATACTTTTATGCATGTTGTGAGATCAAACACTAATATTAAACCCATCAAATATTTTGCAGCCTTGTCTTGCTGGTTGTTGTAAGTTGGAGTGTGTGCTTGTCTACTAGCTTTCGCCTTTCTTAGAAAAATTTTATTTGCGGTTTCTTGAATTTTTTATAGACACGTGATTATTACAATTAAAATTATCTCTATTTTAATGTAACAAGTAAACACTAGCAAATTATGCAGAAATCTGAAACGTGTTTAGTTTGTGTTCCACATTTGTGTTTGTATGACTGTTAGTTTTTGACACAGGCGTTCATGTGTGCGCCAAACAGTTACTGGCAAGGTTTAAATCTTCACTAAACTGTGGTTGCTCCATCGTATGCAAACCTCTTTGCATCCACTTTTGCAAATATGCAACATAAACTCTGGTGGTGCAACAAAAAGTTGCAAAAAAAGAAATATAATTTTTAACAGTTTTCAAGCTGGTACTTTATATCCCAGTGTTGCGGATATGCAATATTCTGGGCTGGTGACCTAGCCTAAATCGAAATGCCTTCAGCCCTTTACAACTTCAGCATTGAATTTTAAAATTGTTCCCTCGAGTATGATAGCTATTCTGACAAACGGAAGGCATCCGGACGAACCCAGTCCCGCTTACAAATTATATCCACACTCTGTTTTGAGTCATAGTGGCATGTTCCCGTCTGAGCGGGTTTGTTGTGTTGCTCAATACTGGACGTCAGATTGTTTTCCAGTTCCAGTGAAAGCAATTATTTGGGAATGACTTATTTTCAGTTTTTTGCTAGCCGCAGCTTGTGTTTCGATTTATTTATCTTGGTCTTGAGTTTGCTTGTTTTCTCTGCTCTTGATTTAGTTTTTCCACGTTTCAACCGCAAGAATTGCTTGCAGATTTTCAAGAATGAGGATGCGTTATACTGTTATGTGAAATCAATTTTCTAATGAAATATTGCTGATGGATTCATTTTAGTCACCTTTGTGTGGACTAGTCGCTTGAATCAAATATAAAACAGATTTTTCAACATTACTTTTCAATCATATACACGTGCAACTCTTTGACCGATAATAAGATAAAATAACTAGGTTACCGCTTAAAATTGCTCTCATTTTTGCGTTTGCAAGCAATTTTTAACTTCTTGAAGACAAAGATTTATTTTTGAACTTTTCGAAAGCACAGAGCTTTTTGGTTCTGCAGACTGCCAAAGCGTTTTTAATATAAAAATTAACAAGTGTTTTCTCATAATTTGCTCTATCCTGACGTATTGTCCTCCAGTGCTTATACAATTGGATCAATCGGCCCTTCGCAAGTTGCTGTTGGATGAACTCAAGATCGAAGAAACTGAACCAGAAGCCATCATGAAAGAACTAAAAAGAACTTCAGCAAAAACTATTGTCAAGGCTTTAAAAAATACTGTAAGTGTTTGCTCGTTGTTTTCCTCCATAGATGCTAAGAATGTTATTTTGCCATGATTTAAAAAAACTCAATTAGGTCTGAGCTAATATTCAATGAAAGATCTCCAATGTTATCGATTGGCCACAGATGATAACAGTCGACTATTTACTGCTAAATCTAAATGAAAAATGTGTTTCTGTTGAAATGTATGAAATTACAATTAGAAAATTTGTTTGCTATTAGACATAAACGGTTTGTTTCATCAGCCTCCTGGCACTTACTTCCAAATTTCTATTGACGGAACTTTCCTTCCTGATACACCAGAAAACCTACTGAAGTTGAAAAACTTTGCTCCTGTTCCCTATTTATCGGGAGTGAACAGCACAGAAGGAAGTGGGATGTTGTCTGGAGAATATCCACCATCATTTTTTGAAGGGTTTGACCAAGAAACAGCAATGGAAGTTGCTGGAGCATTGGCCAGTTCATGTTTCCCAGTAAGTGTGTAAGGTAAACTACGTTTATTCCAACAAATTTTGTAGGACATTTTATACAAAAATGAAGGTTGATTTTTTCATTATACAAAAATTATGTTTTGCAAAAACGCAATGAAATTTAGTTGTTCCTTGAGAAATACTTAAGACATGCAAAGCCTATTGGATATAACGCTGTAAAATCAAAGAATAAACAAACCGAGTTTGGATGTCTCGTATCCGGTTTCATGTAGAATCATCAACAGTGCAACATGCGTTTTCAGGAAGCTCGCGATTACATTTAATTCAAGTGTGTTTGTTGTGCAAATCAGGTTGTTCGTAAAGTGCTTTCATAAAACGGCTATGTAGTACAGTTGATTGAGCACGAACCATCAAAGCCGGGAGGGTGAGTTCAATTCCTGGTCGGGTTGAACGGAAAACTTGAAACGCAGTATACGTGCTGCTGCCTGTTTATCCTCATGCTCGGAGTTGATGGGTGGGTGCGAGGAAACGGTTCAAGTGCGGTGCCGCCACTGACTCGCCACCAGTAGAGCATTCACTGCGAAAGCAGCCGCGTGGTCCACGGCGCAACCAAGAGGAGATAGTCTCAGCTGAACATTGACTTCGAAAGCAATACAAAAGCCTGTCTTTACAAACACTGTTCAGTTTCTGAACTGCTTTTGTATTGTTATTTCTATGATGACAATATTGTGGAAAACATTCTTGGAAAAATAGTGCAAGCGAGCTGCAAACATTTCACCTGTGTATTCTAAGAGCTTGACTCAATGAAAAATTGCATTTGGGGTTTAGTCCAACTTCAGCAATCCCGCCCAGAAAACGCTCATTTCAAAGTTGTGACAACAGTACTGGTAGAGGTTAGAAAAACTGCTTGGGCATGGTAACAGTAAAAATTTACTTACTTGGAAACAGTTTTGAACGGCATAATGAAAATCAAAACTGCACAACATCAAGTGGTCAAAGTTCGAATGGGAGTTTTAAAACGAGTTTGAATCTTTCTTGTGAAATGGCAAGCAGTTTGAGCCATATATTCTCAATCGAGACCCGTAATAATGATCACTTTTTCGTCTGAATAGCCATAGAATAACTCTACGGCCTCAGCGCTAAGTGTTTTCAAACAAGCTTGTTGCTTATGGGAAATTTAGCTGACCAGAGCAGCTAATCAACGCAACCACATTAATTGTTTGACTTTCTCCACCTTAAGTCCCTATCAGTGTCTCACAACTCGATGTCGTTAGCATAATATCCAACGTGCGATCTGTGGCTAGTTCCTTTAACAGCTTGGACGACGAGATTGGACAGCGTATTTGCAAAGCTTCCATCAAATCTGGATGGTTTGTTTCCCGCATATGGTACAATCTACATGTCACCATCAAATCGAAAATCAGGATCTGTACCGTATGCACAATGTCCGTCCTTCTGTATTGTAGAGCACTTGGTCCACGTACCATCGCCATGAGTGTACGCTGAAGGCATTCCACTTCAGATGCCTGTATTTCAAAATGAACGCCTCATATCGAGCTCACATTCTCAAATCGAATGTTTTCCTGACCTCATCTACATGCTGAAACGTGGTAGCTTTTGTTGACTCGGTCGCGTATGCAGATTGAAAGACGGACCCCTACCAAAGGATATTGCGTACGGCCAGTTCATGGGCACCGGAAAAATTTTTGCAGGGGGGGCCACTAATGGATTTTTCCAAAATTTTTCTAGGGGGACAAAAGTGGTTAAATTTGATTTTTCCACTCGAAACTAAGAAAACAACATTTTTGCTAAAATTTTCAAAATCCAAGGGATGGCTTTCCCCCCCCTTCTGACGCCCATGGGCCAGTTGCGTAACGCACAGCGCAGACCAGGCCGTCACAAGCTCCTCTGCAAGGGCTGGGCAAAGCATGGCCTGGCAGGTTGTGTTTCCATGTCCTCCTGAGAGAGGATGTCTTCGAATCAAGAGGCATGAGGGGGCACCCTGAAAAAGGCTTTTCAAACTTTCTTCTATCACATGTTTCGACCAGTTAGAAAGCCGAGTTCATCGTCGTCACCACGGGAAGGACATGATGAAGGATAAATTCAGTTTTTACAAAATGTTGTGGCAAACGTTTTCTAACTGAGACGTTGAGAATTGTGTGTTTTTGCATTCCTCTCTGGCTCGTGCAATCTCTGTAGCTACTCTTATACCGATTAATATCATTTTTACCATCTTCGAAGCGGATATCTACCAGCAGTTCTAAACCTGATAAACAAAGTTTTGTCTTACCGTACGTGTATCACGTTTTGCCATAATATTATGTGAGAAAGGTGCTGAGACAATTTAACAGAACCAATTAAAGCGCGCTTGAAATGACAGATTGATTTATTTTCTATGGAGGAATACTTTTTGCACTATAGAAGGACAAAGCTGAAGAAGCTTTGAAGTTGGTGAGCAATGAATACATTAAGAACTATGGTCAGGACGACCGGTACAAATGGAGTTGGTTTGTGGGAGATTTGATGGGAGATTGTTATTTTGTTGTTCCGGCGATTGAGCATGCGCTGATACATTCAGGTAACGTCTGAGAAATCTGAAAAACTTGTTTATATACGCATTAAATCATTTGATAATTGTTTGAGAACACTTTCTAAAGTTTGCATAAAAATAAGAAGTGGCTTTACAAAAAGTATGCCAAGATAAAATTCTGTGCAAAGCAAAATCAATCCAGTGCGGTATAAAGGTGCACTCATTGCAATATTTCGCGATAATATATCGACATCATCATGTTAATGCTAGTCTATGGTGATCCATTCGCCGCATATAAAATTTTTATACTTAAGAAACACTGTATATTTTTTCACGAAAATTTATTTTAGAAAAAATTATTCAAATTGACAATTTCATTGAAACCAAAAAGATGAAAGAATATTTTTCGAAATTATTTTTTTAACAAAAATTTAATGAAGATGTTTCCTTTGTTACAGCACTGAACTCCGTCAATGAAAGTTTGCGAATAAGCTATGCTGTAAATTCATACGTTGCATGATTTTTACTGCAGTTTGTTTCATGAAAGAAACCATCGCTAACTTTCTTTCGTCTGCAGCAGTGGTCTTCAACCTTCTTTGCACAACAGCCCCCTGCGGGGACTCTGTTTGAAAATCGCCCCCTACCTATAAATTTTGCGTTAATGAAAATATTACTTTGTTTTAATAATATTTTTCAGTGCTAATGAAATATGAACGGGCAATCTAGTTAGCACAAAATAAAGCGAACAAACAAAGGAATGCAAATGGATTCAGTGCTGTAGGAGGCGAGGTTGCAGGGGGTGCAAACGCACCCCCAAGAGTTTCAATTTGTTGAAAATCTGGGAAAAATCCTTAGAAACCTGGGCAAAAATGGCGTCCAATGTGGTTTGACCTCAAGAAATGGCGCCCAACACCACGACACTTGTAGCTCAAAGCTCTTTCAATACTATTGCCGTTTATATATATTTGAAAGGAATCTGTATTGACACGTTCATTTGTGATAAAACCTACATTCTGTTTCAGAAATGTTTAGTGAAAGCTAGTTTGCAGTTAGCCAATCAATTACTTTTGCAATTTCAGGGTTAACCGAGTTTTGTAATTTTTCGAAATTGTTATTCCCAACTGAAATGGATGATCAGCAAATATAGTTTTCTTTGAATGAGAAGTGGGTAAATCAATTATAAATAGGAAAAAAAACAATGTGCTTAAAAATAAATTTTGGGAACGCCAAAAACAGTTGATTTTGTAGATGGTTTGGTGCTTCCCCGTTAAACGTACTGTTTTCTGTTGTAAAGGTACGACTGCATTAGTTTAAATGCTCTTCTCTTCCTCTTAGGCTCTTACGTCGTAGTGTTCACGTTTTGTCAGCAATATGGGCACGGAGTGATTTACTGAATCGAAGGCTTTTCTAATACCTAAGGTAGTGGTGTAGTAGCTGGGGGTGAAAATGCACCCCCAAAAATTTTAATTTGTTAAAGCCATGGGCAAAATCTCAAAAAAACTTGCGCAAAAAATTTTGATGTTTTTTAACAATGCTAACAAACTTATATTTCTTTTTATTGAGTGTATAAATGAACGTTTATTATGTCAAAAAAGCACATTTAATATATATAAAACCAACAAACCATTTCTAGTATCTTCGTGTTTTAGTATGCGAGATTTGATGAGCAACTGACTCACTGGCAAGTTTGGACAAAAAGGCATTTCATGTACGTGCTGCATTAATCGTACACTGTGGGAATCGACTATTCTGCAGGGCACCTACTTCATATTAGTAGAGTCCATGCCGGGCTAGAACAAAAATGCCGTGTTTTTAATTTTACTGTCGGTAGCCTAAAGTGTTAGGATGAACACATTTTAACATACATTGTGATTCATGTTACCCATATGTCCTCAACTAGATGTTAGTTTTCTTGGAGATAGCAACAGCTGGAATGGGAATGGAACGCCAAACCTCAGAACTTTGAGGCAAATACTCCAAGTACTGAGCCAGCTAGCTTCTGACAATGTGCTTGCACAGCCAAGCGGACCTGTTAGTTGGGTTGAACCAAATTTCAAGTAACAAATTCTTTGTTTTCTCATAGTAAGGCGTATCGCTGCTTGAAAGAGTCTCAAGATTTGTGACTCCATATCAGAACATTTACTGATTATTTTGTGTACAATGAGACTCTTTAAAGCATTTAAATTGAAGTTTTTTTTACGGAGACATCCTTTATCTGGCAGCTGCTGAAGAATGACGGAGATATCAATCGTTTGGCAGCGGAAGTGTGGTATTCAGCTATAAGATAGTTACATAAATGATATTTACGATGTCAATGAATTAACGTTTGTCATTATAGCAATAGAATTTCGGTTCCTGTTGCCCGCTTTTTAAAGAAAGCTAAATGCGCATTGATACGTTGAATGCTTTATTGTCGTTTCCCGGTTTACTTTCTGACAGTCACCTTTACCAACAATTCCCGCTTGTGCTAATAGGCTAAAACTCGAATATAAGCGTAACTAACGCAACTGCACAGAAATAAGACAAACTGACCAAACGTTTTGTTTTATGACGGAAAACAGAAAGACGTAATGAACTTCGACTACTGTTATCCGTAAAAATATGGAAACTCCCTCTGCTGATACAGTAGAATGACGCTCGACAAAAAATGCGCACCATCGCTGCTATCATCACCGTACATGAATTTTTCCCAAACCAATCAGCTATGCACAACCACCAAGTGTAATCAATTTAATGCCAAGGTGGAACTTACGGCAACAATCGTCTTAAAGTAACAGAACATGACTTGAAATTTGGGGTGTCAATGGAAGTCATAGTCTAAGGCAGGGGTCTGAAAGTCAAATTTCTCAGTGGGCCAAATGAGGACTACAAGATAACCCGCTGGCCGCGTTGTGACGCTGACGCAACTTATAGCGGTACCTGAACCTAATTTTGCATCTTATTTCCTGTGAAAGATGTTATGAATTATAGGCAAATCATTTCTAGCCGTCTCTACGTTCGTATTAACCAATTCTATCTGTCTAAGGAACTTGTTCACTCGTTAGCTGAGCACTTTTAAACACTGGTGAATAAACTAACGTAAATTCTATTCATTTCATTCATTTTCACGCCCGCTTTTCCTCTAGGGAGGGTTGCGGGGGTAACACCCATAGGAGAACTTGGGATACCCCACGGTCAACAGCAATTCCAAATAGTTCTGCTGCCTCCACACCAAGACAAGGCCAAGCAAGGTCGGAGGTGCGGTTGCTCCACCTAGGCCTTGGACGACATGTGGGTCGCTTTCCCGTGGGTTTAGCCAGCAGGGCTTGCCTCACTAGTCTTTCGTTGGGCCTTCTGGATACATGGGCGAACTAACGTGGTTGTGTTCTCCCAATTAGAAGTGGTTCAACATTCAGGGCTCTGCGAATTTCAAAGCTGCGCACTTTGTCACGAAGTGTCACACCAGGGGCGTAACGAGGGGGACACAGTGCCCCAGGTGCCGAATCAGTGGGTGGACTCCGAAAAGTCGCAACAATGTGGCAAGTTTTTTCTTCCATGCAGTACATTTACTCCCAAAATACCTTAGATTCAAATATGGAGGCACCAAACTTGTTTCATTTCTCGGGCGCAATCTCACCTCGGTACGCGCTTTTGTCACACCGTGAACTCTTCGCCAAAACCCATTTTTGGTGCTTGCACCTGAGTTAATATTCTTTCAGTCATTAACCAAGATTCATGACCATTGGTAGGGACAGAACCGTCGCCAGAAAATTAATCGTCTATAGGGAAGCTTTACGTTTGTGCGGGGGTGCTTGACATTCAAATTTCACAAAAATTCCACTGATTTATAATGAGTCATATTTCAATTTGGAGGGACCTGGAGCTTTGTTTGGGGGGCTAAGCCCATCAAAGCCCCCAGTGGCGACGGGACTGGGTAAGGATCGGAACAAAGATCGATTTGAAAACTGACAGCTTTGCGGTGTTTGAAAGCTCCCGTTGTGTGGCCACAGAGCGATAAAGCTCACGCAGAACTATGTAGCTTACCAATCCGTGTATCAATCTTATGGCACTCCGCCTTCTGCCACTCGTAAATACCACCCCTAGGCACTTGAACTTATCCAACTGCTGCTGTGTATTGCCGTTCACTTGCCGCGTACACTGCCTTGGGTTTGTAGAGACAGAGAGACATAGTACCTCGATATTTCTAGTGCGGATTTTCATTCCGGCTCGGTCGCCCACAGCAGAAAGTCGATCGAGTGCATGCTGAAGACCAGGGTTCTTTCTAAGGTGTTTTAGGGATCCGATTCGGGTCCCTAGAATCAGAGAAAATTATCATCGGATCCCTAAAATCAGAGAAAATCGGGTCCCTAGAATTAGAGAAATCGGGTCCCTAAAGATCCATATCGGGTACCTAACATTTTCCTTAAAAAAAATCTGTGAAGACTGTTGAGAAGACGCTAGAAGTTCCAAATCGTTTGCAAAAAGTAAACGGTTGATCCTGCAACTCCCGACTGTGACACCCTCGTCGACTCCGCTGTGATTGTCTACCAATGCATGTGGTTCTCAACCCCGGTTCTGAGGGCCGCATTCGGCTCCCAGGCACCCTTTGTGCGGCCTTCAGCAGTCTTTCAATAAAACGTCTAATATTTTGTG
>JGI24022J15233_10000997_pt1 | contig 21542 bp, 18 predicted proteins | sample Ectturendosymbi2_FD_15233 | JGI IMG/M metagenome (IMG submission 15233)
GTCAACATCAATTTCGTGACTGTTCGTACCAGGTCAGCTCGTATTTGTGTCAGGCATCAGTTCGCATTGCCGCGGTGGCGGCCAGGCCGCTTCCAAGCTTTGATCGAGACAAGTGTTTTCAATATAAAAGGACTTTGCGAACGTATGCACTTCGGAAGAAGGCGGCGGCATCAGTCAGTCGTGTGGTTCATTTAGCTATTCCATTCCTAATTATATTTTTGCTGAAGTCTGTTGTCCGCTTAACAAACTGAAGAACGTGCGCGTACTTAAAACTTCATGGCGTCTGACGTCTTCTTGAAAATGTGGTTATCAGGCGTTGTTTGGTTTCATGGCGAGTTTTCTAAGTATTCACGCCATCAGGTGAACACATTATTGCATGTGTACCTTGTTTATCGTTTTTCTTTGGTTGAAATTTAATTTGATGGTATTTTTGAGGTGACTTGCGGTTTCAAGCAATCAGGCAAGTTGCCGCTTGCCGAACGATTGATAAACAACTCGTTTCCATCTGCTCATCGTAGAGGCTGGTAAATCGCTGTGCGGTCTGTGACAGAATTAGTCTGGTGATTTGGAGGTGAAATGTTGTGTTGTTTTCTCGATTCACTGTCACGACTTTCCAGTGCATTCAAAATTACTGAGAAAAGAGGAGGTTCTTCGTTTCGCATTTTGCTGCAGTATTTCTTCTTCCTGCTGTGCTCCGTCAACCTGTATTCGCGTTGAGCGCTTAAAAATAAACGGATTGCTGTGGCAGTAAAGACGCCCAACAACATACCAGCACGAAATGTTGTACAGTTGATACGCAGATATTGACTTGTTGAGACTACTGAAGAACCACTACAGTTTTACATCCAAATGCCTGCGCTCGTTTAAGAGCCTATTGTATGACGGTAATATTCCATTTGCTATCTTTTCAATGCTGTGCAATGGCAGTTTAAAAGCAGCGATGCTGGGCAACTAGGAGTTTATGTGCATAGCGCCACCTCTTAAATTCTCACTTGTTAGGGTACGCTCGACCAAAATGGCGTCAATTCTCAGAAACACATTACGCCAATATTTTGACATAAAAAAAAATCATTATATTTTCTTTGCTTGTGTTACCTACAAATCATCAAGGAAACTTGCGCCGACATTTCGTGTACAGCAGTATGGACCTAATCTTGAGAATTTGATTCTTAAAATTAAAGCGACTTCGCACCCAAGCGACCTGTTCGACGAAAATCGGGAATCAGTGTCAAAAAATTACAGCTGAGCTGTTGTAATTTAATTCAGCTTGTCTTTAGAAAATCAACTGTTCTATTGCATGAAAAAGTATAGGGAGAAGCCGGTTGACATTCGGAGCAACCATACATAAGTTTGTCAGCAGCATCAGCAGTGGTGAAACAGCCGGACCGTTCGCGTGTACCTCTCGCATGCTTTTGCTTGCGCCGTGTGGAGAAATACAGGGCACAGGCTAATGTGTTTTACGCTTTTGCTATCACTTGATATGGAGAAGTGTGAAAAGTTTTGGAAAGTGGATATGCATGTGAAATTTCGGTATTTCAGATTCGTTTTTGAAAAAGATGTAAACGACATTTTACAGAAGTTTCGTAGCTCCTGTTGCCGTCATTAGTGCATTTGCAACCCACTGCAATCCACTGGATTGGAAATGCACTGATGATGGTAGCAGGAGTTAACCGAAACGTCTGCAAAATGTCGTTTGCATCTTTTTCTTTGGTCGTTATTTTCACTGTAAGGCTGTTCAGCACTTCTTTTGGTGTACCAACGTTTTTGAAAAGTTTTTTTATTCATTCTGGCATTAAACAAATTTTTTTCATGAGGAGGTAGTCGAATCCGATCTTAACATTGCATGCAAATGCACATACATACTACTTGTTTTTTTGACATAGTTTTCCGCCAAACGCAGTGCAATTTCAAATTAGATTGTGTTTTTTTCATGGTGTTTTAATCGGAGGGTGCATCGCGAGTGAGCGACATTGTGGTCTTGTGTCTCACTTTGCGCAGAAATTTCAATCAGGTTCAATTTACTTCTGAAACTGTTTTCCTTTAAAAAATTCCGCTGCAGCTGCCCTGCATCATCTGCCACGCTCTAAACTAGTGGTTCTTAAACTGGGTGCGGTGAGGGGGGTTTCATGTAGTCCACGAAGGTCTGATGCATGGTTCATTATGTGCGCTAATAAAATGTATATCGAGATTTTCATGTAATCGCATTTCACTTTTCATATTACGAAGGGTTCGGCGAATGCACGGGGGAGCTTGTGGCATTCAGTACCTCCAACGTCAAGTGCCACTGAGCTGTTAGCTTGGTTTGATGGTAGCCACATCGCCACGACACGGTACCACGGTGTAGATAACTATTGTTTAATTCAGGCACTCTGATCACGGTGCGGCCGAAACGTTCACCTGGTTTCAGCTACTGAAATGTTCAAAGCTAACCCTGTGAAGATCAGAATAGATCTGTGTGCCCGGAAACCTAAGCATGTTACGTGCGGCAGGCTGCTCACCGTGCTAGGCAGAACGGGCTTCCAAGTCTACTGCAGGAAATTCTGGATATACTATCCCAGAATCTCTTGTGGTCGTTCATCTCTTCCCGAAGGCGATGGTCATCGGCCATGGTTTGTCTTTCAAATGTCATCTGAACAAGATTTTATCAGGCGCGCTGTGTGTCCATGCGTCGTGTTGCAACAAGCTTGGTAGTACATATGTCGTGGTTGAAACAGTCTTTGGCGTCGTGTAAGTTGGTCGAGTAGCAACTGTAGCGTGTCCCAGTGGCGGATTATTCTCGTGACACATAATCCGTTCAATGCGTATCCGGCCCCGCCGCAGTCGAAATCGAGTTCAGCTGGAAGAGGCTGCAACAGAAAGCCGTATCGCGTTGCCGGTGCTTCTTTCAAAAGGCACTCGCCTCCGCGTCTGGGAGAGACATGGCGGAGTACGGTCCCTGAAGTTCTTGCAAACTCTGGGCTTAACTTCGACTTCCCCAATACGTTGTTGAATATAACAGTCAGCTTTCTGACAAGACACGCACTCTGCTGGACTTCTGCGAAGCAATGCCCAATCTAGTGCGTGTAACATATTAACACTGCGAGCAGCGTTTTGAAGGTACTGTCACGAGTCGCTGATGATCTGTTGTTGCTGCAAAATGCTACCCGTAGAAAGCGTTGTCATGGTCTGTTTTCTAGTTACTTTCGAGAGGGTGTAAAATGCGTAAGGTGAGTTATAGAAATCAAACTGTTGAAAATACTCCTGGCTCTGAAGTTTCCATTGTTCGTTTGGGAAGCACATTGTGCTGTGTACTGGCGCTTGAAACTTCAACGGGTAGCTGTGCTATCACGTTTGCTTGAGCTCCGTAATTTGTTCAGAAGTCAGTCAAGCCCACTACTGGCGTTGCTGCAGCAATTGGATAATTGCGCACCGCTAAGTCCATTCAAACGACTTGCTCATAGAGCGATCTGTTTCTGTCACGAAGCAACCGACGCTATGATTGACTTGCTAATTGAGCCGCTGAAACGGAATTCTCGGACTGGCTCAAAACACCTTCGGCTGCGCACGAAACGGTGTGAGCGGTCACTGTCAAGCTGCTTGGTCGGAGGCCCTGGCTTGGTTCTGCGAGACGTCCGAGCTGGGATGCGACGGTAGAGACAGGATACGCGGGAAAACGATTTGCCATACTGCGTGGAAGGCGAGGACAATATCTGCTTTTCGCAGACGCAAGTTGGTTGAGTGTCATATTGCCGCAGGTGTTCGGGCGAGCGCGTCTTGCATGATGTTGCTTGCTGAGCTTGTTTCGTGATTTGAAGCACGCCATTTCTATCGAAAACATTCCTCACCATCTGATCACAAGCGGATTTCGTACGCCTTTGCCACAAACTATGAAGTAAAGGTGGAAAAAACCGAATTTTTTTTTAAAGTTGACCGCAATGCCGACGTTCTGTTTTGTTCGCAGTCTGGCAGGAATTATCCTTACTTCAGTACATTTTCATCCTGAAAGTTTGCTTGGACAGCGTTAGCTGCATTTTAAATCTTTCCATGCACGTTTCATGATTCTTCTTCACAGTCATCAATGTTTTTCTGCCCAAAGTTTGCAAATTTGCTGTATTCTCGTTTCAAATGTTGCCGTACGTTAACATATGTGTTTGCACGGGTAAGATGTGAATAGTTACGAAGTGTTTTAGATGAGTTGTGCAACGTCACATAAAATAGAAACGTGAATTTTTTTTTCAGAAATACGGTGATGTTCCACACTCGCCTTATCTTTAGCGTTAACTACTGGTGACTTCCTACCACACAAAGAGAACTATCTAAAAAACGCAGAAACCTTGCACGCGTACACTGCTAGACTTATTCACAGGGTCGCTCCGAGCGCAGGAGCACGTTTCGGTGTACTTCGAATGTGTTGCTGCGCAACAGAAAAAAAGCTATTTAAGATACATGTAATTTAAAAGTTGAAAAACGCAATCAAAAAAATGCGTCGTGAAACCAGTGGAAGACAATCTTTTGTGATCTGAGGTTTCAAGTTGGGATATTTTTTCAACCTTCGCAAAGATTATTTTATTTGTGCTGACCAATCTTACAGTTCTGAAGCAAACGACTAGCTAACGCTTATTTCTTTTGTTCTTGTCTCCCCCCACTTCCTTGTAGCAGTTCTGTATAATTCCAAGTTGGAAGATAGGGAATTGCTTGGTTGACAACCTCTTACATATGGTTAGCTGACGTTTTTTTTACATGTGCTTCAAATGGACGCAAAGATGCCGTAGCAACGACAAAACTTTCACCGACCACGTATCAATCAAAATCGCGCACAAGCTGTGTTGCAACTTCAAACAGTGGACGCCCGCGTCTTTCACAACGGTGTCGGTTGTGATGACATAATGGTTGCATTGAAACCTGGCAGGTGCGCAACCGCTTGCACTCGTCTTAAAATAATCTCGCGCCGCCATCTGCTTCAGCGCAGCACGACCGAGCGACAGGGCACGTTCAAAACTCAACGCGACGCCGCCGTTGGTTGTAATTGGATTACTAAGCCGTCTGGCTTGGCCAAGTGAAAAAAGGCGCACGCCTGGGTCGAACCCAAGGTGCTGTTCGGTCTGCTTTTTAAACGCTAGGTTAGACCAGTGAATGGTTGTGTCCCGCGAGCGAGCTGAACGACTTTTGACTGGACGCTGTGCCACGTCTGTGGTGGGAGACCACGTGGTTGCAGGCCTGTCTGTCTTTCACACAAAGCGGTGGGTTGAGTTGGCTGTTTGTGAAACTGCTTCACGATCGAATTACCTGATGAGTTACTTGATTTGATGATTCTATGCTCATTCTTTATTAATTACGCATCCTCAATGAATCTGGTCAGATTAAGATTATTGCTGCATCTCATAAAGTCGGCGAGAAGAGCGACAGGCCAAAATATGCACAAGTGTTTAGTGCATGCGTTGTATGTCTTATATCGGCCCAGCTACCTACATAGCTGACCTACAGCATCGGAAAAGACAGATAAAGATCTTATTGATTGCCTGGCGTTTGCGGTATGATGTAAAATGTTTTTGTTGCTTGAATCATGTGCTTTATTCAATATACCTACCAGATGTAGAATTTTTTTGCAGAAAAAGTAGGGCTGTTGCGTCTATTTGAATGGTGCTGTTGAGGTCTTGTGTGTCACTGCATTCGGAACGGCGTCCTGCTACGAAGCCACAGAAATGTGGCGGAGTGTTGAAACTACGTCTTGTTTCCAAAACCTATTTCTAAGTCGTTCGGTCTGCATGAGACTCAAGATGCGCCAACCGAGCTGAAACAGCGTTCTACTTTTACTGTATCAACTGAAAAAGTACCCTTTTGAACAACCGAGTGTAATCTGTAGGATGGTCGTGACTCGATTTTAAGAAGCGTTTTTGTTAGTCTCCTCACGTACAAACTAGTACCCGGATGTTTGGATCCAGAGTCTTCCAGTCGACCGACGGGAAAGTCAAGCTTCACTGTATAGCAATGGGCAAGTCAAAAGCAGACGAAATGATTCGCTGAAATTCGGAAGCATCGACTCATCATCAAGCGAGCCTGAACAGTTTTGTTTCAAAATTCGCCTGCCATGACTGTTCTGAAGTGCTTTTTTATGCAGTGACGCGCCACTCTTGTTGTCTCTCAAAGTTGTACTGGGACAACCTTGAAATGACAAAATTCTCAAATAAGGACTGGTAGCATTGCCGCAAAAGTCTCAGTTATTAACATTATGCTAACCCAACCTCGTGCATTACGTTGTGTTTGGAACACACACACACACACNCACACACACACACACATCAGTAATCAATATTGATTGACCATCAGATTGGGACGGTGCGCAAGGTAGTTAGAACACACTGCGCAAAAAGCGATGTGCCACACGAAACTGAATATAAAATATGCTAATGTGGAAGCTAAATAATTTTGTAAAAAATCTCTTGGGACCGTGCATTCAAATTCTGTTCACAGGCAAAGCTTAAAAAGATTCGCGGTTTTGCTACTAAGGGTCATTGAGGACAACGCAGTGGTTTTCAGTGGCGTAACTGACGGGGGCAGAGGGCTATCCGCCCCCTTGGCAAGCTAAATCTAAAAACTGGGCCTTTAGCTGAAATTTGATATTTAGCATTCTTTTGGTTTTCAGTAGGTTGTTCTTTTTGCGTTTTCCGGGCTGTTTTAGTTGTGTTTTTTTAGCTAGTATAGACATCGACGACATCCGCATGCACTATCGTTTCTTAAACTTTTTTTCTGAGTGTTGGCTAGTGGCCTCCTACGGTAGTCAGAGGCCCCCCCTTCCGCTACGTTTTCCCCCCTGGCTCAAACCTCTAGGTACGCCACGGGTGGTTTCCTGTTAAATATTTTTAATTGAGCCAAATCGGTTGGCATGTTTTTCATACTATTTTAAAACGTTATATCTTCTGTAAATTTCTTGATGTTTTTGGCGTCAGAACGCCAAGCGTCTGATCACCAGAATGTCATAGCGATATATTTGTGCACAAAGCCGCTGTCAACCTATTTTGTAGTGCTTACATCTAAGACAGCCCCTGACAGTCTTGAAACGCACTTTCAGTTTTGCAGTAGCTCGGTTCATGTTAGATGCCCTGTTGTTTTTGAAACAAAATGGCAGCTCATTTTGCAGCACCAGCTGTGCAACGCTGACATCCTTTGACGAATTTTTTCACACCATTTTTGTTTGGTGACACCTGTGGCAGATTTACCGTAAATGGCTCTGAAATCCCTTCCTGTCCTGATAGAACTGATTTGCGGACTCGCATATTTTGTCTGAGGAATGTTTTTGCAGTTAATCATGTGAGGCAGCTCAAGAAGTATTATATTTTAGATTTGAGGCTCAGCTCAACGCTATGAGGGAAAGATCTTGATTGCGCAATGCAGGTATAAACAGATATCTGTCGTTCCACCAAAGCTCAGTTTGCTTCATCGACGTGCAGGGTTCGTCTTTCTGTATATGGTTGTTTGGAAATATGTTCCCGCTTTGGAGATAACGACCAAATCAGAAAGCCGAAACCTTTCGCTGTTGCCAACCCTCAAACCCTGGTCGGATAGCTCGTATCGTCGAAAGGTGTCAGTTGCTGCTTTTTTCAGGCGTCCCAAGTCTTTGAAGTCACGATTTACCAGTTATATTTTAAACACCAATCAATACTACTGAGTTGACTTTCATGCGGCAAATGTGCTCGAGCACGCCACGGGAGAAAATCTACCAGCTTTTTCATGGTTTCACGTGGAACACAGCATGTCGCACTTCCAAACTCTTTTGCACGCGTTGTAGAGGTGTACTGATCGGCTTTTGCAGTTTTGTGGAATCTACCTGTGCGTTTTGCTTCCTATACCAACTGCAGAGAAAATTTACGGAGTGTCATAGCATAATCGCAAATTGATCAAAAGTTGCGCACGTTGTTTGGTAGATTTTCTGCAACTATTTCTGCAAGCCGTATTTACCAGTTTTGTCGATTTTATTCTTATTAAAGAAAAAGAGTTTTTGATTCGCGTGGTTACTCAACGTGTGGTGTGAACGTCTTCATCAAATGTGACGTAAAGTTGCCAATAGACAGCGTGAATTAATCAGAACACACTTTTTACGTACTTTCTATCAGGTGTTTGATTTTGAAAGCCTGATTGTCAGTTTTTTGTTTAGCGGTACAACAGATGGAACAAAATATTGAAAATTTGTTTGAACCGTACCTTTTTCATGGCATGGTGCGAAGGGGTTGAACCACCTTGCTGATATTCATATGGATTGCAGTGCTTCGATTAAAGTTTTGTGGTGCAGTATCTCATTATCTTTTGGGGCTAACTTTGCAAAAATCTGTAGTACTAGGCATGAGATTTGCATTGGATCTAAATTCATAACCCCTTGTAGATGCAAGTGCTGGACCTGTATCAGAAAAACGCGAGTGACGGTTCGTCACAATTAAGATTATTAGTAAACAAAAGGCTTCCCCGTGGTATTCACACACAGGATTTCAATATGATTGGCCTTGCTTTGTGTGCGTATCTTTTCAAACCAGCATACTTTGTGCAAAATTCTCTGCCGTGAATGCGCATCTGCCTTTGCTGTCAGGTGTTCGTGTGCTTGCCATGATTGGATCATTGAGTCTTTACTACGTTTTCACTTTGCTTGAGCTTTCTCAAAGCCCCTCGCTTAACGTGAAGTTGTTTTTCGAAAAATGGCGCCGGTATTNAAAACGGCATTCTTCGCCGCTTATGCCGCGCTTGCTCCCGCAGCTTAGTTCCACGGAGCCGGAAGCTCGTATTGCGCTGTGCCCTGACTTCTGACGTATGTCTGCACATGCGATCCTGACGCGTCATCAATTGGCAGCTGCCTGGTGATTTAGCCAAATCCAATAGCCCGTGCTCATTGCTGTTTCTGACGAAAGTAGAGCCAATTACCGGGTCGCTTGGGTTTCTTTGCGAGGACGCCGTGTCAACTCTTAGCGAACTTCTCTTCTCGTCCCGAGTGTACGCATTATTGGCAAAAATCGAATAAACCAACTGAAGCTCTTCCAAGAATGTCGTGGTTAAATTTGAATTTTACGGAACGCATGTCATTGGCGAAGAAGTTGGGACCATGCGATAGCGAACCATCAGGCCATTTAGTTTGTTGTCGTGCAGTGATGATTGGGGAGTAGAGTTGTAAGAGCCGAGGGAAATGTCGAGAAAAGAACGTTCATTCTGAATTGCGCAACTGGGCCTCCGGATAGCGATTAAGCAAAAACATAACCCACGGATAAATTGTGCTGCGCGGTTATGGTGCAGCTTCGTTTTATTCAACTGACAGCGATCAGAATGAAAGGAAATCGCTGGTGGAGAAGCATACAAACTTTTACCCTTGCTTTCGCATCACACACGTGACTTACAGAAAATCAAGCAAACATTCTGAACCAGGGTTTTTTCAAAGGCATTTTAGGGACCCGATTCGGGTCCCTAGAAATGAGAATCGGGTCCCTAGGATCAGAAAATTATCATTGGGTCCCTAGCATCAAAGAAAATCAGATCTCTAGAATTAGAAAAACGGGTCCCTGCGGGTCCACACTGGGTACCTAACATTTCCCTTGAAAAAACCCTGTTCTGAACCGATAAGTTCATTTGGTTTTCATGGCGACTTTTAAATCCTGCGACAATAATATTTCGTTCGTTGTCCTTGACCCTTTGAATTTAGTTTGTGTTTCGTCTGCATAGATTTCACTGTGGTAAGGCAACGCATCCCACTGACAAGTCTGGTTGCATTTTGTTTAATGTAACGTTTTTGTCCTGAGAAACTCTAGAATTTTTAGCCATATTCTAAATTCTGCAGTTGATTTCATTCCGCACATACATTGCCTGTGACTTGACTGAAAGCTAAATTGCTTTTCAACCGGATGCTTTTCTGTTGCCGTGGAACGGCATAGAAAAGCATCTGGTTGCAACCACGCTATAATTTGCATCAATCCTCAGTTTAAATTTTTTTCGCTATAATGGCACCACCAGATGGAGAACGCTCAAATAGAGGCTCTTTTAATGTCAAGCGAGTCATAAATGAAACAAAAGTAAAAAGCAGGGTGTCTGGTCGGGTTGCAAACCGTCAACTTGACACAGAAAAATTCAACCCAGATCTTACAGAGTGCAATTATGCTGCCGACAGCCAAGTTACTTCATGTAGAAGTGAATGCCAGTGGAATTCCAAACTTCTCTAAGCCTTGTCGTTTCCACGTTTAATTTCTCGTGACGTTTCTTCACATGGACTAATTCACTCCCGGGCTGTTAGATGAAAAAGAGCAAAAATATTTTAACCTTTAAAATGCATGAAGTTGTCTTCGCTCATCGCACGCATTCTTTGCCAGTTTCAATAGCAATGCGTGGGTACATTTAACTGGTAATAGTTCACTTCAACTGCGTTAATGGTAGTCAGATTAGACAGTTAGATTCATGGCGTAAGTAGGCTGTAATTTTAAGTCTCAATTTCTGATCATTCGTGGCAAATTGATGGCTCTTTCTTTATTGTGGCAGAGTTGTCTACATGCGCAAGCCAAAGAGCAAAATTGCTATCGTTAACTTGTTTCGTTGCGCGTGCATGGATCTAGCCTTAGTCGATAAAGAACAGAAAATTGAAGGCCCTAGGTTTGTTGGGAGCCTTCGAGGAATCAGCCTGCCGTCCTCTGCCTTCAGTAACGTCGCCAACATTCGAACTTGCACATATCCACATTTTCAGCAACAGAGGTCTCCGCAATGGCGACGCCGCTAAGTCTGCTCGCAAAGTGGTACAATAGGAAATCGATTTCGCGTCATTTGCGCATCTTCAGTTCCGTAAATTGCAGGCAAAAACTTCCGGGCAAAACAATGAAAAAACACAGCAAGACTAAGCGATAGCACGCGAACTGTAGTCGCCCTTGTATAGACCTGTTGCTTATGAGAACATTAAATTTCCAGCACATTGTATTCTTGCTGCTGCTGGCCATTTTGTGCGTGACATGCTGAGGCAATGTCCTTGCGAATTAAAGCTCTGACTAAGTTTATGCCATAAACGCTTTAGTTTGTGTGTGTTACTTGAACTCGGTGTTGATTTTGACATCCAAACCTCTGGAAGAACATTTTTTTAAGTTGAGTGAGGTAACGCTTGCAGTGCGCGAGCAAAGCAAGTTAGAAGCGTCGCAAGGCGGGCCAGGAAATGATAAGATTGTCTTGATTTCGAAACAACTTGCCGTTTTACGAATGCAGCAAGTGGACTACATCATATCGTGGTGTCCACGAACATGACTTTGCACTTTTCCTTGGAGTGTTTCTATTTTGACAGTGCCATGTTTATCCTGAATGTCTGGGGGCGTTTATGCAAATTGAAATTGAGACTTGATAAATGGAGTGAAAAGAAACACGCCAGTACGCTGAGTTTTACCAAGCGCGGCTTCTCAGAAATGCTCGTTGAAGTGCAATCGCAAATGACTAGCAACTGTTTGCTTCATGTGTAGCACAGTCTTCCTGGCGTGCAACTTGAAGATAAACTTAAATTCTGCCTGCGCGTGGTCAGGGATCACACGATCAAATTGTTGTTTTTGCGGGTGGGATTTGTACAAAGTCTAAATTTTGACTGGTTTGAGCTGCCGTTTCCCATAGGGAACAATGTTATCAAGAATATAATGCCTAGTCAGTGTCGAGCGACCGCGTACTCGTCGTAACTCTGCCTATTTCATAAGCTCTGATGCCAGCCGAACTTTTGAAAAAGACCGAATTGTGCAGTGGTGTTTTTCCGGTAGCTGGATGAGTCTGTTCATTCCGATGACAGCTTTTCAACTGGTTTGAAGTAACGAGGACCCGTAAGCCATAACAGGCGTCAGTGAATCGGGGCGAGTGAAGAAGCTGGTAGATATAATTTGCCGCCCAAGTTTTGGTCAAATTGGCGTGGTTAACGTCACACTTCAAACCCCACTTTATTCCCTCCTTTGTGAAGGTCTATTCAAAATGTTGCCAAAATCAACACGGTACGACCACACAATCAGTCCGCTCAAAAACAATGCAGTTTTCCGGTTCTTTTTGCGTGGAATTAACCTTGAGGTTGACCTGTTCCATCAAGCCGTCAAACCAACTCCACCAGCGTGTGTACTCTTAGCAAGAGCGTTGGTCACGGTCTGTGGCGTTTTGAGACGCGCCTTGTGTGAAAAGCGAAGGGCGCGCGCGGAAGCGGTTGATTTGCGCTTCCTGTGTTCCGCATGTTGGACCTCGTTAAAATTGTCGCGCGAAAGTTAATTAACAGGCCGGTGTGGTTGCTGCTGCGACTGTCGATTGATGTGCTTGTGGAAAAGATCTCGGGCCGTCGTAAATGAGTAAATTTCTCGACTCCAATCCACCGCACTAAAATCTTTGCGGTCGGGAACCTTGCGAACTCGAACGGTTTCCGACATTTGCGAAGATTCTTCCGAAGAAAACGTAAGCGTTTGAACCGTTGTTTTTCGCATGTGGCAAAGACAAGGTTTCTTTGTTCGTTAGAAATTTTGAAGCTTTCTCGAAACTTGGCACTAATAACACAAATTTGTCTTACACTTTTTTCCGGTGTGAAATACGTCATCATTGCATCGATTTGGCCTGACTTTGTTGCAGTCAAGCAAAACAGTTGTAAAGTTCCGTTCTGGCCTGTACATGTGCTACGTTTGTTCTTTTGGCATATTCACATTGTTTATACCGTTCTGTGGTAATTTAATGGGTACCTTCAATCCTTCATATTAAACAAAAAAGTGCGAAAAGTGGAATGACAAGCGTTTGCGGTTGATTTATTAGTTTCATTTGTGTTTTTCTCGGGAAAAACGTTTCAAATCCCCTTTGTTTTCACAGATAGTCTTCTGATGTGATATCACTCCATCTCACGTGAAATTATGTTGAGTGGCAACGTGTCGGATAAAAAAAAGTTGAAGCCGTTATCTGCCAGAGCGTTTTGCTTTAATTTGTATTCATTCGTTACCAAAAGTATCGGTATTTATCTCATCTCAGCTCGGGACAAAACTAATCATCAAAATCTGTTTCCATCGTGCAAAATTTACTAAAATACGACGAAATGAGTCCCAAAAAAGGGAAATGGCACACACCTGCTTGACGCAGCGATCAGATCCGTGGCAATGACATTTTTTGGAACTTTTAAGAGTACATGTAAGCGATTCAAAGAAGAGATGAAGATGTGACGCAGTATTGAAGCACATTTGAGCATTGGTCCAGTCATCCGGTTTTGTGACACTCGTTCGGCGCAAGACCCCATAACTTCATTTCAGTACCGCAGCCATTTCTTTTTATACGCAACTGTGCGCCCGAGTATGATCTCTGCCACTGCGCTCAATGACGTCAGCCTGTGGCGTCGCTGCTTTGCCATGAATGTATCCTTTGCAGACTAGTGCATTTTGTGTTATCTGACTAAACATAGTGCGAGCGGCTTGATTACAGGTCTTAGAAAGAACGCTTATGCTGATGAGAATACCAGAGGATTTAATGAAGATTTATTACTTTCACAACGTAAAAGAGGAATCGGTAATCAAAAGATACTGTGATATGGGAGGTGCATTTACGTGTGTCGACAACCTATCTTTACCCTGCCAGCTTAGCGAACAGATGCGCGGTAGTTCCTGCTGACTGCAGTTCACGTATTAGCATCCATGTACATGTAAGACTGATGTTTTCGTATTTGCGCGGCGTTTCAAGTACCCCAACATTTTGCAGCCAACCAAGAAATAATGCTCGCATGTGCTTTGAACGTTCGACCTCGCCTCACGTCTAATCAAAACCTGAGACGCCTGTTCCCAACTGTGGTCCATGGTTTCTGCTGGAGTGATAAACTATGGGAGGTATGCGCGAAAAAAATGCACAGGCGTTTTTCTTGGGCGACAAAAAGGCTCACAATACAAAACATCGTTACTATGCAACTGCTGATTCGTGTAGTCTTCAACGTTTTCTGGGATCAACTACTTTGCCAAGAAACAGAGTCGCCCCAGTCTCTTCCTGGCGCACAAGAAACAGAAATGGCTTGTTGATACGAAGTTCCAACGGCAAAATGCGCGCACCAATACCTAAAGAGGTCGCTGCGGACGCCTTGACGCCATTCTCGTCTACCTTAAACACTGCTTCGTGGTTCGCGTTGCTGACGTAAAGCTGCGGCTCTGGGGACAGCTTCGTCATATCTGCGGTGTCGGCGTCGAAAATGTCTGTGATGCCCATGCCCCGGAGCACATCGATCAGGTCGGACATCTTGTGGCGTAGCGTGAACTTGGGCATAGTAACTTCGCAACTCTGAAGCCGAAGGTATGCTTGTTCGTAACTATCCGTCCAGATTTTCTCCAAACGTTCCTGGATGCGCTGCGTCGCGCCGGTGACATTCAGAAAATCGAAGTTGCCTGCTTCACTAGGCATGATGAAAACCATGCTTAGCTTTCCTTCTGCACAGAAAAACGAAGTTGCGAAGCGCAATGTGCTGCTTGTTGCTGAAAGGATGTTTATTATTATTATTTTTCTTTTGAACAGCTCCTTTCGTGGGTGATTTGACAGCGTAGCGTTGGTTTAAAAGTTTTCTGCCTGCGAAACAGTTTTGATACATTTCGTTTCCATTGAAGTGTTGATTTCTACTACCAGCGCACTCTTGATGACAAACCAAAGCAAAGGTTCAGGAAAAGGTTGCCGAAATGAAAGAAAAATATGGTTCTGACTAGGGTTGCGGAGTCGGAGGTAAAATATCCGACTCCGACTTTCCAACTCATACTCCCGACTCGGACTCCTTAACACAAAGGGAATGAATTTTGGCTGTTAAAATCAATGGAAATCGTAGTGCACAGCAAGAAATCTCTGATTAAACAAAAGTTTCAGAAGAAATTGTACCGTTTCAGCAGGAATTCCCAATTTAGGAGTGTGATGTAAAAAATGATTCAACTGGGCATCCGGAGTTGGAGTCGGACAAAAAATTCCGACTACGACTCCTAGTATTGTTAGGAATCTGATTCCGACTCCACCCAAAAACCTCCGGCTCCGCAACCCTGGTTCTGACCAGTGTTGTTAGGTTTTGACCTGGGTTGCGGAGTCGTAAGGAGTCGGATTCCTAGCAACACTGGGAGTCGGAGTCGGATGTTTTACCTCCCTGGTTTTGACTTCGTGCACCGTGCGATTTATTTATCAAAAGAATCTTCAGAATCAGTCTCATTCTCTAGTTAGGCACATAGGTCGGCACGCGCGCCACACTCAGCACGCCAAGCAATTTCCGAACGCACAAAAGCTCCAAAGTTTTAAATATAAATTTCGTTATGATTCGCAGATAAGGTATATTGACCTCGACGTGCGTAAAAACACGCATGCTCTTCGGACATTAAATGATAAGTTGAAGTCGGCACTCAGTTGCCAAAATGTTGCCAGCTACGTGAGCGTTTGCTCCCGCATGTCTTCCTTGGTAATTTCGGTCATAGTTTTGACGGATTCGCTGCGCACAGAGCATGCAGGTTTTTCTTCCGAATAAAACAGACATTTCGTTTGGCGTTCAGGTGTGAGACCGTAAGTTGGTTATAAAGCAATGTTTCTCGCATTTAAGTTTCACGAACGTATTACTGTAATTCTAAACGACAATCCAACGTTTGCCAGGGCATTTACCTTTAAATGGAATAATTGCAATCTGGACCACCACGCCGTTGATAACGATACTTTGCCACGGGTAACATCTTGCGCTGGTAGTCGTCATCGTTTGCACCTTTGCGAATTTGTTAGGTCGCAATTCAAATCTTTCTTTCCTGGTCAGTCGTTCAACGAACGGGTATTCCCAGGCAGCCTGTTGTCAAACAACGGCACTGTTAAGCAAGCGAATACGTGCATTTGACCGCGATGGTGTTCTGCCATTTCCGACTGTTGTGTGCGGCTGGTGTCCCAGTCTCAGAGTACTACACCACGCTGTCCAAACTGTGAGGGATCTACTGCGTCACAACGATCGATTTACGCGGTTGTCTTGCGTGTCAGTACTAACCGCCTGCATCTTTTTTCATTCTGTTGCTCATGTGATCAGAACACGTTGCGTGTCATAGTTGAACATGGCATTATCGACGAACGCTTTTGCATTGGTTGGCATTCGGGTCACGTGAGGTAGAAATCCATAGGTTGCGTTAAACAATTAGTTAAACTTAATCAACTATTTGTTGGTACAGGGGCTCGTAGGATAGTTGAAAGTGCACTTGCAAAACGTTTTCCTACAAGCAGGTTCGTAACAGGGGGGGGGCAATGTCCCGGGCGCCGAATCACTAAGGAGCACCGAAAAGTCCCAACAATGTCGCAAGAACTTTCTTCAATACAGTGCAATTGCTTCCGAAAGGCCTTAGATTCGAAAATGGGGGCGCCGAACTTGTTTCTTGCACCGGGCGCCATCTAACCTCGGTGTTCCCCTGCCTACAACTATCTTGTAATTTGCATTTTTTACGTGCTTTGCTTCATGTTTAGTTATGCTGCATTTTTTTCATTAGGAAATATTGTCAACGTAGATGTGTCACGGCAAACTTCTGCAAGAAACAGCAACGCAAGAACCAGTGATTTACTTAAAATTAATTATGCTATTGGTTGTTGTTGCATAAGGATTTTTGTACAACCTGGCTTGACTTCCACGTTTCACGACAAAAGCTATGAGCATATTAAAATCTCACCTCCGGTTTCACCACTGTATGACTTAATTGGATCTTCTCCGGTGTGCTTTATCTACGGTTACGAAAAAGGCATTGTTACGCTCCGAGGAGCGGAAGATTGTAAAAGTGAAACGAATCGACACTTCTGTGACGTTAATAATGTTGTTTTTTGTTGAAATGTACGTATCAGTCATCATTTCTGTAGACAAAGTTTGCGTTGTTGCCCTGTTGCTCACTTCATTTGAAACTATAGCCTCAGTGTTCCCCTGCTATAGCAGCCGCAAGTGGGCAGCAGCGCACTGTGCGCATCCTTACGCAAGGTTGGATTAGGGTTGAGTCAACAAGTGCAAGAAAATGAACCAAGAGGCAGAAAATGTATGAAATTTTGAAACTGTTTGAATTTCGTGTATCGTGGTTTTCATATTTTGCATTTACTGATCACAAAATATCCCCATAATGGTTTTCCAGATGTACCGGTACGCAGTTCGAGAGCAATGAGTGGACAGAAGTTTTTTTTTGGCAAAGCGTGCAAGAAGTTAACCTGACCGATTTTTAATCGCAGGATGAAGAGGGTGCCTTACTTCCAATGTGATAGCGTTGACAAGGTAGCATTTGGTAGAACGCTTGACCGCATGTTTCGGCACAAGCTTCTTGATCTCGTTATCCGTGACGTCCCGCACGTACTGGTTGATCATCCTTCGCGCTCTTCTAGGTTTCCGTGCAAAGTCAACCTGTTGCAGGCGCGTCTCGTGGTACCTGTGTTACACAAACGTACAACGCTCAACCCATTCACTTCCCGACTGAGGGTGCAACAAGTTTGCCATTTACCAAGTGCGAGGCAGGTCTATAACAGTGCTTAGCTAATCTCTTTCAATCGTATGAACGTAGAGTTGCGCTTGCTTTCGACAGTGGCGATCACTTTGTTGGAATAGAAAATAAGGCAAAACAGTTTACAGGCGTGCTCCACACTTAATCTGCAAAAAAATCCACTTACTTCAAACTATCGTTCTGAAACTTTTGACGAATCTCAACATTGTTGTCGACATAGATTCGATTGGCGCGATGCAACCGATATCCGCTGTTGTTATTGTACAACTTGTTACACATATCCGCCTCCTGTGTCAAGGGATCGGAGAGGCTGTGCAGATGCATTGCCTCCATCACTTGGGTCCTCGAGTTGCCATTCAAACCTACCAATGAGCGCATGCAGAGCTGACCAGAGCGTCATGTTTTCAGTGCAGCCTGATACAAGTCTCAACGTGAATGTCAAATCTTGCAATGACGGAATAAGAAATATCTGCGCAGGTCTTGTAAGCGAAAAGTTGTTGGTTTTTTTTTTCTACATATAATTTTTCACCTCATTGTCTGTTTTGCCATTGGGAACACGAAAAAGACTCGTTAGTATTTAGAAGAAGCTCATTGATTTTTTGATAAATCGGAGCGTTTGAGTATGCGTATAAGAATATTGTCAGCCGGAGAATATGAAGAATGTGCACGTTTAATTTACAAATTAGTTTGAAGAAGAGACGCGATGTTGAAAACGTTAAAAAGTATTTCTTGATGCTCTACGGCAAAAATCCACACTGACAGAATACATTGCAGTAATGTAGTGGAAGAGTTTCTATAAAAAAGCAGTTTTATTTATTATTTCTTTTCTACAAAGAAAAACTAACCTGGCGCCAGGAGGGAGAGCACTTCGAACACGGACGCGGGCGACACAACGACATTCTCGCCGGATTCGCGCGCGGTTGCGCCAAACAGTTCGAAGCCGAACTTGAACAGAGATCGCGCGGCCGGTTTGCAAAAGAATTCCCCGCAAGCATTGGCCCTGACTTCGGTTGATATGCAAAAAAAACATATATGAAAGCAAAATTTTCTTGAGTTCAAAAACCTCCCAGAATTGTTTTTTTTTTTAAAGTAAGATATTTGAGAAATTTTTAAAGTTTTAAGACCGTGAGGTATTTCTAGTCCACCTGGAGCAGTTGACCCCGCGACCCTCCCCAGAGCAAAAATGGGTTTGGGAATGAATACTTCCAGCTAGGAATTGTGAAAGATGACAGATGCTGTCGTTGCCCGGAGTGGCTGGCGTTTCTCCATTTTCCCCTCTGACAAAGTGGTGGACACTGAGTGATTGATTGCACGTGACAGATGCCACTGCCTGGCCCAACACTGTCGTTTTGACACATGGGCCTGCAAGTCAGTGATGTACGGAATTGTGCACTTTGCTACAAGCAGGTGTTCTGACGCGTTCCAAGTTCGAATACGTCATTGCAAACGGGGCAAAAATCATTTCAAACTATAAAAAATACCTTCGAACTTACCAGTTAGTAGAAAGCCACCAATGGCAAGAAGAAAGATACAACAGCTCAGCAACTTCATTGCTTGCTTAAACTGTACGCCAATCGTGAAATAAAAAGTCACCTGCTTGAAGAAAAACAACATGTCGCGATTACTGTATCCCTCAGCTGTGTAGTAGAACGTTCAAGCGCGCTGCTACAACTTCTGGCGGTCGTATTTTCTGGACGTTTGATACCACCGCGAATTTCGATTTGCGTAAAAATGAGTCTGATCTTGCCATGGATAGCTATCATCAGGCAAAGGTTTTGTAAGTAATTGCTACCGAGAAGAATTTTAAACAGTGGTTCCGCAATGAACAGTGTTTTGAAAAGAATTGAGTTGCACAGTGTGACAGTATCTCAACAATTCTTATAAATCTGTAGATAGCTTAATTTGTTGGATCTGGGAGCACTGTTGGAAACAGCATTCAATACGGTGCACATTTTTCGCCTTCGCAAGTCAGCATTTGAAAATGTAAATGGAAAAGAATCATGTTTGTTAATGAAAAATTGGCATATTGTTTTGTTTGGGAAACATTATACTTTAAATTAGAGTGAGGGGCAGTTTCCTTGAGACGTATTTGAAAGTACGCGATGGATGCGATGCCGTCATCTGCTCAACCACAAGAAAATCCTGGTGTTGGTGTTCTGCCAAAAACTTGAAAAAAATCAACCAAGCGTGTAAGGAAGACGGTACTTTCAACGATAGTTAGGCGTGATCAGCCTGCTGATTCAATACTTGCTTCTTGCTTACAGTAACTACGAAGTTTAAGTTCTGCAATACAACACTCAAAACTAGTAATCCGTTATTATCAAGATTGCGGTGCAATCATTGCCATTTGCAATTGCATGCTGGGCGTGAAACATGGTAGGCCAGAAGGTAGTTTCTGGACGCTCTTATTAAAATGCTCCTCCGCTGACATGGCAGAAGAAGTTTTGACTGAAGCACATTGTATTTTTTATATTCAACGTTGCCATTAATTAAAAATCTGCTGTTGAATGTTTCCATGCTTTGTTGCATTCAACCCGATCGAAAAAATAATTAAAACCCGCTCAGGAACCCAGGGTGGTCCACCACCCAAGAGCTTTTTTTGTTGATTTTATATACTTGGGAAAATGTTAGAAACTTGTGTTCCCATGACTTTTCTTGATTTTCTGAAATAAGTGGAATAGTGCCAGAGTTATTTTACAAAAATGTCCCTGAAAGACTATATATAGAAAGTTGGTGTAATATACTACCCAGGGTTACCTGATGTGTTGCAAATTTTGAGCACTTTACTTCTTTAACATTTCAATGTGATTTTAAGTGCAAAACGTCTTTGGCCAAATATGACCTCGGAAACTTTGTATGTGAAGAGTCTTCCTACCCCATGACCTGAAACGCGTATGACGTTTTCAACGCACAAACAAAAATTCCCCTCTAAAAAGTCCCCATTTTGGGGGGTACAGTGCGTAAAAGTTGTATGCTATGTATGTTTCGCTGCGCAGATACGATTCGTTGTGAAAGCGATTAAAAATGGATGTCGGGAAGTAAAACATAGTTTGGTCTGGAAATAGCCGATGTCATACGTCCCAGGAAAACGTAATCAAATTTAAGGTTGCATTACACCCTCCGTTTCCTGACTCGTATAGCGTGTTAGGGTTTCCTGCCCAGGGTCAGCTCTCACCTCAGTGTGGAGGTACATTGCCGTTGTTGAACTAATTTTGGGGTTGCTGATTCCAAAATTATTATCAGTCTTTCCATCGGGTTATTTTCTACAGGAGTAAATATTTTTTTGTGTGTAGGAAGACCTAAAAGGACGTAACGATGTTTTGAGAATTGGTTTCCAACGCCATTAGCTGCGTATCTAATCAGTAGTTCGTGTTTAGGTTTAGTAATGTCATATGTGATTTGCGTTAACATGCTCTGAAAGCACAGCAAAAAATTAGGTGAAAGGCAAAAATGCTGTAACGCGGCCAATTTCAGAGTGAATTTGCTGGGCTGTTTTTGGTCCTAGTTTCCAGACAGGGTCAAGGTTATCAAACCAAGGCAGCGCTGCAGAGGCCGTCAGACCACATAGCCCGTCAGTTGGCTGCATACCATAGAAGTATTCAGCAAGTGCAGCGAGGTTGCACATGGGCTGCTCTTCATCTTTTGACACTTCTAATTCGAACACTGCGTTAATGATTATTCGAAAGGTTGTCATTGTCTACATTAGGGTTACCCAACCAGTGGGCCGCCAAGCATTTCAAACCGTTACAATTTCATTGTATTTGATTAACACGTTTCTTGAAAATCAAGACGATTTTCTTTTAATTAGACAGGGAAGAGGGAAACAGAAATCTGCCTATTGTTCGTTAACGATTATGCGTCGTGTCGCGTTTACAACGAAGGTGCGGCCACACAAACTGGCCTTCACAAGCAGTGGCGTGGAGGGGAGGGGGCAAACAAGGCAACGGCCCCGTGCATCCAAAGCAGGGGGCATCCAAGGAGTGAAATTAAAAAAAATTCAAATGCTGCAACTAGATGATTTTGCCTATTTGTAAGGCTACTAACACATGCTGCATGGGATTTATTCTTTCGAAAGTTTTTTTTTTTTTATCAACACTAGCTTTACGTATTGAAATGTCCGTAATT